>Ga0164293_10005108_pt1 | contig 11176 bp, 4 predicted proteins | sample GEODES118metaG_FD_111487 | JGI IMG/M metagenome (GOLD analysis project Ga0164293, IMG submission 111487) | Eutrophic lake water microbial communities from Lake Mendota, Wisconsin, USA - GEODES118 metaG | ecosystem: Environmental > Aquatic > Freshwater > Lake | place: USA: Lake Mendota, Wisconsin...
AAAGACCAAGCCGATTGAACTGCTTGCCACTCCCAACAAAATACTTAAACGCTTCAACCACCCCAACAAGAGACGGATTATTGGCATAGATGCCTCCATCGATAAACTGTCTATTGTCGTAGTTTCTAATAGATGCGACTGGAAGAAATGTCGGAGCAGCACTGGTGGCCACGGCAACGTCTAGATAGCGCGTATTGTTATCTCGTGTAAGGCCTCCTTCAGGATGATCACGCTTAAAGATAAACGGTCTTCCGTCTGATAGCGAAAAGGATGGTATGCAGAGAAGGCATTCTGCTTCATTTAGCTTTCTTTCACCAAATAACTCTTGAAGGGCATTGATAAGTGCTTTATTTCCGTATTTACCTGCAATCCCAATCTGAGACGCCACCCTAAGTGTCTTCTCTATGATATTTCTGTTGGGAAATATTTTGGCACTGTGATTAAGATAAAATGCAACAATCTCTGATGCTGGTATCCTCAGCGACAAGGCCAAGGCTATCAAGCCACCAGTTGACGTTCCGCAGACTAGATCAAAATGATCGCATATTGATGCGTCGTACTCTTTTTCGATGCCTTCGATAATTTTTGCCGAATACAGGCCTTTAGTTCCTCCCCCATCGATTGAAAGAACCTTGAACATCCTTGATGGATCTTCCTTCTGCTCTGTCATATCAGGCGTGTGGGGGTCGATGCGGGATTGTGGGATCGGGCACTAACTAAGATTCTATAGCGGCTCAAGCTTGCCAACGCCAAGATCAGCGGCGGGCAGTAAACTAAGCATTATGCAAAAGTTGTATGCTCCCGTCCGCTGAATCTTGATGTTAGCTGGTGGCATCTATGCCGAACTCTACCACGCATATTTCATCCTTCGAATATAGAGATCCCCAGGTTCCTCGTCGATCGCAATGATTGAATGATTTGGCGAGTCGACCAGGCCATCGTAAAAAAGCTTGTCATACTTCGTGTGGCGAAAATCCACATCCCTTCCATTTAGTTCTGAAACAATGCCAGCTATGAAGTCGGGAACTCGGATTAGCTCTTCAAAATCATCAATGGAATTCTTCTTTGACGTATTGAAATTCACCATAGGGACGTTGAGCATTTGAACTTGTGTAGATTGGGCAGCGTGATCATTATCTAAACTGAGTAAACATAGAAATGCGAACATCAAGTCCAGCGCTACTCCATCAAATTTCTCAACTATTGCGTCACGGTCAGATATCCAGAACACCATGGGCGCACCTTTTACCTTTGAAAGCTCCTGTGTTAACACCGCAGCCATGCTCGACACAATAAAGATCTTGCGAAGAAGCTTCCAGCTAAAGCCTTTTGCATTGCACTTATGCAGTATCTCGGCCAGTTTCTTCCCAACACTGTCGAAGTATGCTTCATGTCCTGGACTATTCTCTTTCCATGAGGGAATCAGTTTGCATAGATCCTGAAGCTGCTGAGCCATAATTTCTCTTGACAAGGTCTCCCTAAGAAACCGATCTCTTTTCCTAAGAAGCAGTGAATTGTGGAAGAATACGGGAGAGCCGATATATGCAAGAAATTCATTATTGACCGTGGATGTGCGCTTTAAATCAGTTGGCTGAATGCGCTTGACAAACTCCTTCACTGCCGGGATCTCTGCATGATATGCAAAGCAGGAGAATACTATTGCATCACTAACCTTATTGTCGTCTTCCAAGCAAAAATCTGATACAAGAAACCAGTTTGCCCCAAATGGTATGGATATCAAGTGTTTAATTGCATCAGCTTGAGAGGATTTCCGTAGTGTCTCCAGTAGTATGTTTGCAAGATGCATTGGCCTATTGCTCTAAAATGGATGATGAGCGAGCTGGATGCCATAGGATCTAAGCTAACGCTGCCCCTGAGTGGCAGGCATGGAGCCTGGGGTGGCGCAGCCCAGATCTAGTGTTGGCCTGTCCACTCGAGGGGCTTGTTGGATGGCATGTTGGGACAGTTAAGAGTGTTCCTTGGCAAACTTGACGAGCCAACCCAATGCAGTCACCTGAATGGTCTTCCTTCTTTTGTCACCTTCATCCTGTGTGCTTACAAGTAGGCCGGCATCTTCAAGAGCCTTGACGTAAGGACGAAATGCTGGCAAACTATTAAAACCAAAAGAATCATAGTCACTAGGCGAAAAGACACCATTTTGGTTGATTGCATCTTCAAAGACTCGCCATGCGCGAGGCCTCAGCACATCATTCGCAGCTGCTAGTGCTCTTGAAGATTCATCAGACAACCACAATGAAAAGGCATCTCTTTTAGCAGCTGTATCAGTCGGATAACTATCAGGCTGATACTTATCCACTACCCACTGGCAAAAACTATCTGCTTTGCTCAGAGTACTTCGAAGTATGCGATGCAGGATCTCGTATAGCCTTTCAAAGTCATCCACACAGAGAGGAAGATATGGGGTATATTTTGAATCTTCTAAATGGCTATAGGCAGAAATGCGAGAATTGTAAATCTCGGCAGACAGGCTGTCATCTACTCCCAAGACCTCTATTGGCGAATGAAGGAAGCCTTCAAGCCGTGGTGATGAGGCTGTTCCCAAAACAATTCCTAGAGCGCCACATAGAACCCAGCGTAGGCCTTGGATGTTTAATAGCTTGTCTCTAAGCTCCTCCAGCCGAAGCCTAACCGTATCCGAAGTTTGCAAGAGTTCCAAGTTGTCAATGGTGCATATGACTGCTCCATCGCTCGGGGTTGGAAACAAATCTGACAACCACTTTAGAACTTCTTTGCGAAAGCCACTTCTTTCAAACCCTGATGATGTGTTGGTCTCAACAGCCTTTCCGATGCCTCCACCATTTCCTATGATGGATAAGCTTGCCTGAAGTGATGACACTTGTGGCGCATTAAGCCAGCTATCTAGCTGTTTTGTTTTGATTGATGAAGATCCACCAATGGCGTTGCCACGATCAATAAGAGTTTGAGCAACTGCCATTAAGACATCGTCGATGAACTCCTCTGAATCTTTGCTTGCATTGAGTTGAAAAATAGTATTACAGGGTATCAACAGTGGGCCATCCCAGCCCGAAAGCGCTGCATTATAGAGTTGATATGCGGCAACATTTACTAGGCTTGTCTTTCCGACGCCATTCAAGCCTTCAATCGTCGATATCTTTGGAGGATTGAACAACCTTCTTTTCAGCGTCTTTAGCTCATGATCTCGGCCTATCAAAAGTCTTTCGCCGAGTGCGGATGGAGGGAGTGGCGAAACCTGAAATGGTGAGTCAACAAATCCCCATTCTTGATAGATGTTCATTCTTGCCGCTAGTTGGGTTTATCTGTAGATTCCATCCAGCCTAGCCGAGATCAATCAGAGGTGCCGCTTGACGTCTCCTGCCCATCCAACGCTAAATAGGCGGATCCTCGCGAAGAGATCGCCAGGACTGCTTTGTTCCGTATAAGAAGCCAATGCCACTATGACAAGGAGCCTAGACCCACTGCGCAGCAGCGACTCTGTAGCAAGGGCTCACGTCCTCTCCACTTTTCACAGGATCCAGATAAGACCAGGATGGCATGGGGCAGGCAAGCCCGACTTGGCCTCACTGCTTTTATATTCCTATGCATTTCCTAAATAGTTTTTGCTGCTGACCCGATGCTCATAGCGGAATCCCGAGCGATGGCAGAGGCATCCTCGCAGCGCCGCGATGCGCGCCAGCAGTGCTTCAAGCCGATCTGCTGAGCTTCCAGGGCCGCCAGACCGCTTCCGGGGTTGGCCACTGGAGCCATGGCGGGCCGTGCGGTATTGAGCAGGAGAAATCGGGATTGCGCTTTTCTCGCGCTTCAGCTGCTTGGTTTCCTTCTCCATCTGCTCGATCACGATCACAAGCGCGTGAATCCAACCACTGTCGTCAAAGAGGTAGCCATAAAGCCTGGGTGTTGGCCCCAGGTCTGGCGCGGGAGATGGGGGCAGTGCAGGAAGTCACAAACCGCAGGTTCGCCGGCCGCAGTGTGTAGGGCTCAGGAGTGGTAGCGCCCCTACAGATACTCCACCCGATCCGCCTTCACGAGGACCACACAGCGGTGCTCCTGGGTGATCCGGCGGGACCAAACCTCTGGGCCCAGATCTTTCAAAGGTTCCGGCTTGCCGATTGCCCTGCCATGGTCTGGCGTTAGCGCCTGCCTGCTGCTGGGATTGTCGCTGTGCGTCCAGCCTTGATGCGCCCTCGCACCGATGCATTTGCCCTCCCAGGGCTAGGATTGATGCAAATACCGCAGTTCCATGTCCGTTGTCGATCGCGCCCCACCGGCTCCCCAGGGCCCGGCCTCGCTGTCAGATTCCCAATTGCTGTTGCAGGCGGTGCTGCGCGCGGCCAACGAGCTGGAGCTGAGCCGTACGACCCTGGCCAAGGTGCTGGGCAAAGACCGCTCCACCTTCACCCGAGCCACCGGCATCGATCCCACGTCGAAAACCGGTGAGCTGGCGCTGCTGCTGATCCGCCTGTACCGAAGCCTCTCGGTTCTGGTCGGCAACGATCGAAAACTGTTGCGTCACTGGTTTCACACGGCCAACCGCCACACCGGTGGCGTGCCGGCTGAACAGGTGCAGCGCACCGAGGGGCTGGTCGAGATCGTGCACTACCTCGATGCCATGCGCGCTCCCATCTGAGTGATGGATCTGCGACCCCTCGCAGCCACCGCACCCGTGGTACCCCTGCAGGGCACGGTGCTGCGGCTGGTGCAACAACAGGGCATCGACAGTCTGGCGCCTCTGGTCGATGACCTCTCCCAGTTGGCCCGCCTGGAGGCCTTGGTGGAAACCAGCAAGCCCCAGCCTCCAGCCCCTGGCTCCGGAGCCCCCAGCCACCCACTGCTCACGACCCCCTTCCGCTATCCGCCCCTGCGGCATGGATCACGTTTCGGAAGCCGTCAGAACAGGGGGATGTTCTACGGCTCCCGCAGTCGCGGTGGTTCGCTGGTAGAGGGTGCTTACGACGCCCTGTTGTTCTGGGACGGGCTGATCGACCCACCGCCAGCACCCATCCGCCGGCGTCAGACGCTGTTCTCTGTCCAACTGAATGCGGCACGGGGCCTGCTGCTGCAGGCCTTTGCCCACGAGGGTGCCCAGGCAAGGCTGAGGGATCCCGTTCACTACGGCCCTACCCAGCAGCTGGGTGAATGGATGCGGGATCAAGGCTTTGAGGCCTTTGAATATCTCAGCGCCCGCTCGCAGGATTCGCTCGTGCAGGTGGGTGTCCTGACACCGGCCGTGTTTCATTCAACTCCCTTTGATCAGGTTGAGATCACCACGGAGCTCACCGGCGATCACGTGTCCTTTCTGTGCCATGACGATGACCAGCTGCATCACTACCCGCGTGAGTTGTTCCTGATTGATGGTCAGCTCCCGAGGGCAGCGGGTTGATCGCACTGTCGAATGATGCGAGTTCTGCATAAGTTCAACGCCCCTGGAAACACAGCAATCTCGCCTAACCTGTGCTCCTGATCAGCGCTGCGTCTTGCTCCCCTCCGTCGTCGCCAGCGAGTTGGAGCAGGTGGCTGCCGACGCTATTCGCACCGCCTTTCACCCCACCACGCCAGGGTTCGCTGGGCTGATCGATCGCTTCCTTGCCGATCGAGAGCAACTGCTCAAGGGGCCCTACGTGTCGGTGGCGCTGCCCTTTCATCAGGGCAGTGGGCGTAATTGGTTTCCGCAGATCCCTCTCCCCTTCCCGCCCTACCGGCATCAGGAGAAGGCCTTCCAGCGGCTCATGCCCGGCAGCCCGCGCAACACCCTGGTGGCCACCGGCACCGGCTCGGGCAAAACCGAGTGCTTCCTGCTGCCGTTGCTGGAGCACTGCCGCCTGCAGCAGGCCCAGGGCACGCGCGGCATCAAGGCGATCCTGATCTACCCGATGAATGCCCTGGCCACCGACCAGGCCCGGCGCATCGCTGATCTGATCCACACCATTACCGCTCTGGCTGGCCTGCGTGCCGGTCTTTACATCGGTGCGTCCGACGACGAACCCACGGCGGCGATGACCGCAGGCAGCGTCATCACGGACAAGGAGGCGCTGCACAAGGCACCTCCCGACATCCTGCTCACCAACTACAAGCAACTCGACTACCTGCTGATCCAGCCCCACGTGCAGAGCCTGTGGGAGCACAACGGGCGACTTCCAGATGGCAGCAGCACCCTCCGCTATCTGGTGGTCGATGAGTTCCACACCTTCGATGGCGCCCAGGGCACCGACCTGGCCTGTCTGATCCGCCGTCTGCGCGATCGTCTCCAGTGCCCCGGTGAGGAGCTGGTGTGCGTGGGCACCTCCGCCACCCTCGGTGGCCCCGAATCGCGCGAAGCGATGCTCACCTACGCCGGCCAGATCTTCGCGAGCAGGTTTGAGCCCACCGCCTTGATCGAGGAGGAGCGCCTCAGCCCGGAGGAGTTCTTCTCAGGCCACACCGCCTACGGCCAGGAGGGCCTGCGCGTGTTGCCCCTGCCTGGTCTCGATGCGATCGAGCAGCTGGATCCCGACCAGGCCACCACGGCTGAGGCCTACATCACTGCCCAGGCGGCGCTCTGGCTTGGTGATGCCTTGGCTCCGCCACCGGGGGGCAACGTCAACGACGACGACTGGCGGCTGGCGCTGGGCAGCCAGCTGGGCACGCTGCCGGCGGTGCACAACCTGGTGCGTCAGGCCGCAGACACCTGTTCGCTCGAGGAGCTGCTGGAGCGCTTCTCGCGCCAGCTGGGCCTGGGTGATCGCTATCCCCGTCGCTACCGCGTGTTGCTGCTCGAAAGCCTGCTGGCGCTGATCGCCCATGCCCGCCGCAACACCACCAAGCTCGATGGCACCCCGGTGGTGGTGCCCTGGCTCAACCTGCGCGTGCAGCTCTGGTTGCGCGAGCTCAAGCGCATGGTGGCCTCGGTGGAGGCCACACCCCAGCTGTGCCATTCCGACGATCTGGCCGGCAGCGACGCCAGCCCCCACCTGCCGGCGGTGCACTGCCGCGACTGCGGTGCGACCGCCTGGGCCTCCACCGTGCTCAATTCCGGCAGCAACCGGCTGGATCGGGCCACCAACCTGCAGAGCTTCTACAAGGCCTTCTTCTCCGGCGCCCCCGAGCTCCGCTTCCTGTTTCCCCAGGGCAAAGCCGCTGAGGCCAGCAGCCATCAGCTCTGCGCCTTATGCCTGTCGTTCCACCCCGCCAAAGACCTGGCGGATGCCACGCCTGTCGGCGCTTCCCCTGTCTGCCCCGCCTGCCAGAGCCGCGAACTGCTGCCGGTCGACATCCCCGACTGCTCCACCGTGGATGACAACAACCACCCGCGCGTCAGCCGCGACTGCCCCTACTGCAACGCCCAGCAGGGTCTGCTGCTGATCGGTTCCTCGGCCGCCAACCTCTCCAGCACCTGGAGCGCCTCGCTGTTCGCCTCCGCCTTCAACGGCGACAAGAAGCTGCTGGCCTTCTCCGATTCGGTGCAGGACGCCGCCCATCGCGCCGGTTTCATCGCCGCCCGCGCCTACCGCACCAGCTTCCGCACCGCCCTCACCAGCACGGTGCAGCAGGCGGGCACTGCGCTTCCCCTCGATCAGCTGCAGGAGCGCCTGATCAGCGATTGGCAGCAGCGCTTCCCCGACCCCGTCGACTTCGCCGCCACCTTCATCCCCCACGACCTGGAGTGGCTCAGGGAGTGGGATGCCCTGCAGCAGCAGCTCACGCCCAGCCTGGAGGCAGGCGGCACCTTGATGCGGTTCCTCGCCGATCGGCTGCGCTGGGAGGTGGCTAGCGAGTTTGGCTACCGCTCCAGGCTGGGCTCCTCGGTGGAGCAGGCCGGGGCCCTGGCGGGCGCCGTGGATCCCGCAGCCGTGTCCAAGCTGCTGCCCGCGCTGCAAACCCGCCTGCAGAACGAAATCGAGCCGCTGCGTGGGCTGGGTCTCCATCAACTCCAGCAGCTGGTGGTGGGGCTGCTGCAGCACCTGCGTCAGCGCGGTGCTCTGGTGCTCCCTGAGCTGGTGGGGCGCGAGGGCAAGACCAGCGAGTACCTCGAGAGCGGCGGGCAGAACACCTATCCCTTCAACCAGATCCCCTATCTGCCGGGCTTCGGCCGCAACTCCAACCGGCCGATCTTTCTCACCAGCTTCCGCGGCAAGGGAAGCTTCGAGCAGCTGGTGCGGGAGAGCGGCCGCCCCACCTGGTGCCAGCACTGGCTGCAGCGCACCCTCTTCCCGGGCTCAGCGGCTGCGGGCGTAGCGGCAGTCAGTGGCGTCCCGCTCGATCCCGAGCAGCAGAAAGAAGCCCTCAACGCGGTTGTTGAGGCGCTGTGCCAGGCAGGCCTGCTGCAGCAATGCAGCGGTGGTCGGGGTGAGCGCATCTGGGGCATTCCGCCAGCGGCCATCCGCGTGAGCGATGAGGCCCACTCCGTGCGCTGCGAGCACTGCGGCGACAGGCACAGCGTCACCATCGAGCAGCTCAGCCTCTGGGATGGCCTGCCCTGTCAGGTGCGCCATTGCCCCGGCAACTACCGGGCCGAGCCACGCGGGGGCACCTCCCGCTGGGGGCTGCCGCTGTACCGGCGCCTTTATCAACGCGGCGCGGTGCACCGCATCGTCGCTCGCGAGCACACCGGCCTGCTGGAGCGGCCAGAGCGGGAGCGGCTCGAAACCCAGTTCATCCGCGGGCAATACCGCAGCGACCCCAACCTGCTCTCGGCCACCTCCACCCTGGAGATGGGCATCAACATCGGCGATCTCTCGTCGGTGTTGCTCGCCTCGGTGCCGCCGGAGCCGGCCAACTACCTGCAGCGCATCGGCCGCGCCGGTCGGCGCGGCGGCAACGCCATCGTCGGCACCTTGGTCAACGGCACGGCCCACGACCTCTATTTCTTCTCCGATCCCCGCGCGATGTTGCAGGGCCAGGTGAATCCGCCTGGCTGTTATCTCGACGCTGCCTCCATCCTGCGCCGTCAGTTACTGGCCTACGGCCTGGATCGCTGGGTAGCCAGCGGCCTCGATGCCCTGGCGCTGCCGCGCAAGCTCAAGCCGGTGCTGGATCAGGTGGAGCAGGCATCCAGCGGCCAGCCTGCGGATGCCTTCCCCTACACCTGGCTGGGTTGGGTGCAGGCCCACCAGGCTGAGTTGCTCGAGCGCTTCTGCAGTCTCTTCGGCGAGGAACTGCTCCCCGCCACCCGCTCTGATCTGCGTGGCTTCCTGCTTGCCCCTGTGGATGCCGGCAGCTCCGGAAACCTGGCCGCACCCTTTGCCGAGGAGCTGCTTGCCCGCCTGCGTGATCTGGTGGCCGAGCGCAAGCGGCTGCGCGCCCTCGCCACCCAACTGCGCACGCGCTTCAACAAGCTCTGCGAGCGGCCCGACGACGGTCTCACCCCCGAGGAACGGGAGGCCAAGGACTCGATCCGGCGTGAACAGTTCGCCTACAACCAGCTGCGTAAGGAGCTCGACGGCCGGCCCCTGCTGGCGATGCTCACCGACGAGGGCTTCCTGCCCAACTACGCCTTCCCGGAAGCCGGCGTCACGCTCAAGTCGGTGCTCTGGCGCAAGCTGCCGGGCCGCTCCGGTGATGGGCGCCGCAGTGAAGAACTGCCGCCCCTCTCCTACGAGCGCCCCGCCAACGTGGCCATCCGGGAACTGGTGCCCGATGGCCAGTTCTATGCCCAGGGGCGCCGCGTCCGGGTTGACCAGGTCGACCCCAACCTCAACAAGCCAGAGCGCTGGCGCTTCTGCCCAGCCTGCTCGCACGCCAGCCGCGAAACCGACGACGACTTCAGCCGCAAGGAATGCCCCCGGTGCGGCAACAGCGGCTACGGCGACCAGGGGCAGGTCAAGGAGATGGCCCGCCTGCGGCAGGTGCAGGCCACCACGGAAGACGCCCGCAGCCGCTTTGGCGACGACAGCGACGAGCGCAATCCGCTGTTTTTCCACCGCGAGCTGCTGATCCTTCCCGACCACAGCCGCCGCGAGATCTCGCTGGCCATCGACGACGAGGAGTTTCCCTTCGGGGCCGAATACCTGGCCAGCACCACGTTCCGAGAGATCAACTTCGGCGAGCAGGCGGCCGTCGGGGCCACCCACGCGATCGCCGGCAAGGCGCTCAAGGTGAAGGGCTTTGAGCTCTGCCGCAGCTGCGGCAAGGTGCAGCGCGGGCCTGTCAGCTCACGCAACCACACCTGGGGCTGCAAATACCGCGACAAGCCTGATGCAGCCGAGCTGCGCCAGCTGCTGTTCATGTACCGGGAGTTCAACTCCGAGGCCCTGCGCTTCCTGCTGCCCGGCGCCAGCTTCTGGGACGAGGCGGGCCAGCCGTCGTTCGTGGGCGCCCTGCACCTGGGCCTGCGTCAGCGCTTTGGTGGCAAGGTGGACCACCTGCAATCTGCCCTCGGCGAGGAGCCCCAGCCCAACAGCCAGCAGCGCAAGACCTTCCTCTACCTCTTCGATTCGGTGCCGGGGGGCACCGGCTACGTGCGCCAGTTGATCGAGGAGAACGGCAAGGCTCTGCGCGAGGTGTTCCAGCTCTCCCTGCAGCACCTGCAGGCCTGCCCCTGCAGCGACGGCTGCTACCGCTGCATCTTCATGTACCGGCAGCGCTTCGATCGCCAGCGCACCAGCAAGCGCCGTGCGATCGAGCAGCTGCAGACAATCCTGCGCCGCTGGGCCGACCTGCAGCTCTCCGAACGCAGCCTCTCCGAGGTGGTGATCAACACTCGCGCTGAGAGCGAACTCGAACTGCGCTTCATCGAGAAGCTGCGGGAAGGCAAAGGCAAGCCACCAGGCGTCAGCGTCACCCTGCGCGACGACTTCATCAAGGGCAACAAGGGCTACCTGCTCACCCTCAGCAGCGGTTCTCACAGCGTGAGCTGGAAGGTGGAATTACAGGTGCCGCTTGGAGAGGCCGAGGGCGTACGCAGCTTCTCCCGCGCCGATTTTCTGCTCACCCCCACCGCCGGCGGCAAACCGATCGCCGTCTACACCGATGGTTGGGAATTCCACCGCAGCCGGTTGGCCGCCGACGCGGAGCAACGCATGGCCCTGCAGCGCAGCGGCCGCTACCTGTTCTGGAGCCTCAGCTGGGATGACGTGGTGGAGGCGCCGCCGACGGCCCAGGCGCCCCTCGATCCCAATGGTCTGGCCGTAGGGGTGATGCCGGCCTTCGCCACCAAGCCGGAAACCTTCCTGGCTCGCTGGTGGCCGCAGCAGCTGCTCGA
>Ga0164293_10005110_pt1 | contig 11175 bp, 8 predicted proteins | sample GEODES118metaG_FD_111487 | JGI IMG/M metagenome (GOLD analysis project Ga0164293, IMG submission 111487) | Eutrophic lake water microbial communities from Lake Mendota, Wisconsin, USA - GEODES118 metaG | ecosystem: Environmental > Aquatic > Freshwater > Lake | place: USA: Lake Mendota, Wisconsin...
CGCCGTGTCCACCGCGAGGGCGGGCCCACGCCAATTGAGGAGATACGCGAGCCGGGCCGGCAGCGCCGCGGATTGGTGCCCCGCGTAAACGTCCGGATCCCCCGGCGGGTATCGCCGCGCGTGGTCGGAGGTCCCGACCCCGACATAAATGCCCGCCCGGTCGCGCGTCCGCCCATCGGGCACCTGCCCCGCGTGCTCCAACGCCCGCCAGGCCTCCATCAATAGGAGGCGGTGCTGCGGACACATCCGCGCCGCCTCGTCGGCCGTGAGCCCGAAGAACGCCGCGTCAAACTCGTCCACCCCCTCCACGCACCCGGCCCAACGCTCCGCCCCCACCCCGGCCGAGCCGCGCTCCGCGGGCCACGCACCCAGCGCGCTCCGGCCCTCCCGCAACAAGGCCCAAAACTCCTCCCCGGTCCGCGCCCCGGGAAAGCGCCCCGCATAACCCACCACCGCCACCGGCACGAAACCACCGGGAGCAGCCGTGGGCTGCGCCGCGACCGGGTGCGCAACCGGAGCCGTGAGAGCCGGCGGAGCCGGACGCGGGATGAGATCGAGGCGCGGGGCGGGCGGGCGGTCCGGCGCGAGGAACCCACTCACCGGCGTGGCCACGGGCGCCGCCGCCGCTGCGGGCGGTCGCCCGCCCTGCTCCTCCAGCCACGCCGCCAAGCGCCGCGGAGTCACCTGGTCGTAAAGCAAGGCGGTGGGCAGCGGCCGGCCGAGGCGGGCCTGCAGCTTGCGGGTGAATTCCACCGCCAAAATCGAATCCAACCCCAGGGCCGTGAAAGCGGTGTCGGGCACGACCCGCGCGGGATCCACCAACAGGGCGTCCGCAAGGAGCTCCAGCACCAGCGGTAGAACCGCCGCCCCGCCGGCCACCGCCGGGCCGACGCCCTTCTCCGCTGGAACTGCATCCTGCACGGGCCCACGCACGGGCGGGGGCGCGGGGCCGGCTGCTCCTCCCGCAGGCACCAGGAAATCCGTGAGCTCCGCCACCGCACCAAAATCGTACAGGCGGGCAGCAGGCAGGGAAACGCCGAACTCCTGCCCCAGCGCTTTGGCCAGCTCCACCGCCAAAATCGAGTCCATCCCCAGCGCCGGTAACCGCGCCTCGTCCGTCACCCGCTCCTCGGGCACAAAGAGCACCCGCGCGACCACCGCCCGCACGCGTTGCCGGACCTGCGTCGGTGGCCGGGTCCCTGGGCGCTCTTCGGCCGAGCGCGCCGGCGCGGAGGGGCGCGGCGCGGGCGAGGCGACTACCGGCGAAACCGGTGGGTGCGAATCCCCCGCGACCACGCCCGCGGGCCGCAGGGTCAACCGGGGCGCCGCCGCGAAGCCAGAACGCACGGGCACCGCTTCCTCCCCCACCCGCGAGGCAGCCAGATGCTGCGCCAAACCCTCGAGGGAGGAGAAGTCGTACAACCGCCCGGCGGAGAGCTCGACGCCGAACTCGCGCCCGACGGTCTTCGCGAACTCCACCGCCAGAATCGAATCCATCCCCAGATCGGTGAGCCGTGCGTCCGCCCGCACCCGCTCGGGTGGCACCATCAACACCTGCGCCAGCAGGGCCCGGAGCCGCTCGCGCACCGCGGGCTCCGCGGCCGGCGCGTTCTCCACGGCAGGGGCCGGAGCCGCGACCGCGGCCACCACGGGGTCCGCCACGCGGCGCAAGCGGACCGCCGGACGCGGGGTCGCCACCGGCGGGGTTACCAGAGGGGTGATCGCGGTGCTCACGGGAGCGGCGGGAGGATTGGCCACCGGGCTTAGTCCCACCGCCGCGGGCGGCACCCACGCCGCTCCGGGGCGCGCCACCACCCGACCGCCCTGCCGGTCGTACCAGACTTCCTCCCCCGCAAAGGGATACCCGGGCAGGTGCAACCGCCGCCCCACCGTACCGGCGAACTCCCCCGCCCAATCTACCGCCGCCCCCACGACCCACGCCGGACCGGTCAACACACCCGGCGCACGCGCCGCCGCGGGCACGACCGCCTCGCCCCGGAAAATCTCGGGCGCGCCGACCACGGTTTCCCCGGCGGCCGCCGCCAACCCGCGCCGCACGTCTTCATTCCCCGCGGCCCGAAAGGCCAACCGGCAGGTAAAAGGGGTGCGGCCAACCGCCAGCGTGTAGGCGAAATCGGCCACCGCCGCCCCAGGATGCGCCTCCCACCACTCCCGCAGCGCCGCCACCCGCGCCGCGAGCGCCGCGGACGTCCGCGCCGAAACCACCACCCAATGCGGACCCGCCGGCGCCGGTCGATCGGGGACCTCGGGCGCCTCCTCAAGCACCGCGTGACAATTGGTGCCGGCCAGCCCGATGCCGGAAATCGCCGCGCGCCGGGGATGCGGGCCATTCAGTGGCCAAGGTTCCGCCACCGTCGCGAAAGTGAACGGCCACGTGGCCGCATCGATCGCCGGGTGCAGGTCGCGAAACCGGATTTGCGGGGGCATCGTCTGGTGGCGCAGCGCCAACAGTAATTTAATGACGCCCCCCACTCCCGCCGCGGAAAAACCGTGCCCGAGGTTCGCCTTGAGCGAGGCCAACCGGCACCGGTGATCCGACCGCGGCCCCCCGATCGCCTCCGCCAGCGCCGCCGCCTCAACCGGGTCACCCCGCGGAGTGCCCGTCCCGTGCGCTTCCACGTACTGGAGCGTCAACGGGTCCACCCCCGCCGCCGCATACACTTCCCGCATCAGGGCCACCTGCGCCGGCGCGCTCGGCACCGTGATGCCCCCGGGCGTCGCGCCCCCGTGGTTTGCGCCAATGCCCCGGATCACCCCGTGGATCGCATCCCCGTCCGCCAGCGCATCCGCCAACCGCTTCACCACCACCGCCGCCATCCCCTCCGCCGGCAAAGTGCCCTGCGAGGCCGCGTCGAACGGCCGGCACTCGCCGCCCGGCGCCAAAACGCCGGCGGACGACAGGATGCGCAGACTCTTGGCCGTCAAAAACAGGTTCACCCCACCCGCCAGCGCCAAATCCACCTCGCCGCTGGCCAGGGCCTGACAGGCCAAATGGAGCGCGATGAGAGACGAGGAGGACGCCGTGTCGACCGCCAGCGCAGGTCCGCGCAGGTTGAGGTGGTAAGCGACCCTCCCGGCCAGATAACACGCCGCCCCGCCGACCTCGTGCGGTCGCGGCGCGCGGGCCGTGGCCACGGTGAGCAGGTCGTGGTAATCATTCATCATCGACCCCACCACCACCGCACAGCGCCGGCCCGCGAGCGTCTCGGCCGCATAGCCCGCGTCCTCGAACGCGTTCCACGCTTCCTCCAAAAACATCCGCTGCTGCGGATCCATCACCGCGGCCTCCGCCGGCGAGATCCCGAAAAACTCCGCGTCAAACCGCTCCACCTCATCTAAAAAGCCGCCCACCGGCTCTTCCGCCGGCGACTCGGCCTGTAAACCGGCAAAATCCCAATATCGGGCCCGATTCGCCGGCACTTTACCCGTTACCTGCCGCCCTTCCCGGAGAATTTTCCAGAGTTCACCGGCATTTTTTGCTCCCGGGAAGCGGCCAGAATAACCCACCACCGCGAAATCGGGCATCGGCGTAGGAAACGGAGCGTGGGCCGCCTAGGGCCGGCGCGGATCTTTAGCCTGGGTCGGGTACGGGCTGGCGCCGATAAGGGCCAGCGTCCCGATCACCGGAGTGACCAGCATCGAGAAAAAGAAAAATCCCCAGAAGCCAAACGCCCGCTGGCGCCCCGCAAAGCCCACCACGAGGCAAAGGAGGACGTAGACCGAGACGAGGAGCGGCGTGACCACAGGCCGGGGCCCTCGGGTCAGGCGGCGGCCGGAGCCGGCTCCGCCGCGACCTTGCGGCCGACTTGGTACTGGCTCGCGAAGAAATCGCGGACCTTGTTCACATCGAGATCGAGCAGCGTGCCGCCCTCTTCAAAGTGCTTCACGAAGACCTTGCCCAAGGCATAGGTCACCGCACCGGAAACCGCCGGAAGAGCCAAGAGACCGCCGATCACGGCGCCAAACCCGGGGAGGACCTTCAACATCGAACCGACCACCCCGGCCGCGAGCACGCGGGAACTGAGCGTGCCGACGAGCGCGGCCACCACATTGCGCGCCACGTTCTCCTTGAACGGGACGCGGTAGAGGTCGGAGAGCTGCTTGATCATCAGCACCTGCACGCCACCGAGCGCGGCGAGATCCACCCCAGGCGGGAGCACCGGCACGGCCGCCACTCCAGCCGCGATGTAGGTGTTGCGCTTCACGATCTTCTGGCTCGCGGCCAGGCGCTCCTCGGAGGACAAAACTTGGATCGGCTCGGATTCGGCGGTCGCGGTGGTCGTCATAGGCGGCGGATTTTCTCCTCTGGATATGCGCGTTCCCCTCGAGGGTTGTCAAGAGAGCACCGGGCCCGCGACCACCGGGTTTTCACCCCGTACGCAGACTGGAGGCAGACTGGACGCACCCTGGAGGCACCGCGAAGGCAGCCAGCCGGCGAATCGGCGAACGCCCGGCACCCGGGTCCCAGCAGCTCACGCACCCTCCGCCGAGCCGCCTCCACTCGCCCAGAAGCCCCAAAAGTCATCCCCAAAAAGTGGCTAATTTTGACGGCAATGGGCGCTTTGCCGTCAAAAGTCTGGTTTTTGGGCCTTCCACGGGAGGTGTCCGCTGCGGCTAAGGCGCGCCAAAGCCGCCCGGCGCGGGTCGGCGCCAGAAGGCTCAGAACGGCGGAATCGCTGAATGAGGCTTGCGGCAGGCACCCGCCCCCGACCTTCCTAGCGCCCGTCGCCGTATGTCCTCCCCAACCCCTCCTCCTCCCCCTCCGCCCGGTGTGGGCGCGTTTGTCTGGAACGAGTTCAACACGCACGACCGGCCAGGCGCAGCCCGGTTTTACCAGGACCTCTTTGGCTGGCAGATGGACCAGTACGCGCAGGGCGGGTTGGAGTCCTCCCTCTTCCGCGTCGGGGACCGTCAGGTGGCGGGGTTGGTCGACAACCCAGATCCCCACGGCAAGCCGTTCTGGCTCTCCTACGTGCGCGTCGCGGACCTCGACGCGACCTGCGCGCGGGTGCACGCCCTCGGCGCGAAGGTGGTGCTGCCCATCACCGTGGTGCCGAATGTGGGCCGGATCGCCGTGCTCGAGGATCCGCAGGGCGCGTACCTCGGATTATTCCAAACTTGAAACCAGCGGCGCCAACCTCCGCGCCAGCCGCCGCGCGACCCTGGCCCCGGGGCCCGCGCGGTGGCCTGCTGGGTGGCCACGTGCGGGAATTCGCCGCCGATCCACTCGCGTTCCTCGACCGGTGCACCCGCGAGCACGGCGATTTCGTACCGCTCCGCTTCCTGCACCAGAAGGCCGTCCTCCTGAATGACCACGACGCCATCGAGGCCGTGCTGCTGACCCAGAGTCGCCGGTTCCGCAAGGTGCCGGGCGGCGGAAAATCCTTCGTCGACCGCGTCTTCGGCCAAGGCCTGCTCACCAGCGAGGGCCCCTTCTGGGTGCGCCAGCGCCGCCTGATGCAGCCCGCCTTTCATCGCCCGCGCGTCTCGGCCTACGCCCCGGTGATTGTCGATTATGCCCAGGAACTGATGGCCGGCTGGCGCGACGGCGAGACGCGCGAGCTGCACGGCGACCTCTCCGGCCTCGCGGCCCGCGTCCTGATCCGAGCCTTGTTCGGCACGGAGGTGCCGCCGGAAATCGGCGCCTTCGAACGGCTCTCCCTCGAGTCGATGCGCGAGATGCGCGCCCGGCGCGGACTACTGGGCTTCCTCCGCGGACTCTGGCCCGGGGATTTCTCCCGCCGCTTTCACGCGATGATGGACGGTCTCGACGGCTTCATCGCCACTCAGACCACCGCCCACCGCGCCGGCCAAGGCGATCGGGGGGACATCCTCACGATGCTCCTCGATGCTCGCGACGACCAAGGGCGCGGGATGACGGACGCCGAGCTACGGGATGAGCTAATGACGCTGATCGCGGCCGGCCTCGATACGACCGTGCTGGCGATGACGTGGAGCTGCCACCTCCTCGCCCGGCACCCCGCGGCGGCCGCCACGCTCGCGCGGGAGCTGGACTCCGTGCTGGGAGACCGGCCGCCCACCTTGGCCGACCTCGAACGCCTGCGTTTCACCCAGGCCGTCCTGCGGGAGGCAATGCGGCTCTACCCCCCGGCGTGGATCGTAACCCGGGAGGCCCTCGAAGACGTCGACCTCGGCGGCTACCGGATCCCGCGGGGCACGATGGTGCTGATGAGCCAGTGGCTGAAGCACCGCGACGGGCGCGTGTTCCCCGATCCGCTCCAGTTCCGGCCGGAGCGGTGGCTGGGGGAGACGGTGCTGCCCAAGTTCGCCTATTTTCCCTTCGGCGGCGGCCCGCGGATCTGCATCGGGAGCGGCCTTGCAATGATGGAGGCCCCGCTGGGCCTCGCGGCCCTCGCGCAACAGTACGCGTTCGAGCCCGTTTCGACCGCACCCGTGGTCCCTTGGGCCTCGATCACCCTGCACCCGGAGGGCGGTATGCCCCTGCGGCTGCGGCGCCGAACGCCCAAGCGCTGACGGGCCACGCCCGCCCCAGCCAGCCTCAGCCCTGGCCGCCGCGCAGCACGACCACGTGGTCGGTGCCGTGGGCTTCGAATTCCCGCCAGTAAGTCTCCTCAATCAGCTGCAGCCGTTCCTCCTGCGCCTCCGTAAACGGCTCGGGCTCGCCGCCCGCCGGACGGCCTAGCTCCGCCTGCAGGTCGCGCTCCGCCAACCGCACCGCCAGCTCGCTCCAGAACACGTCCGCCGTGAAGTCGGTCAGTACCTGCTCCGCCGGCCCCGCCGTAAGCTTCTCCGCCGGGTAATGCTGTCCGTTCACGTCGGTCTCCACCAGATCGGCGCAACCAAAGTTCTCCGCTAGGCCAAAGACCTTCTCCGCCACGTCCACATACCGCGCCGGCATCGTGCCAGGGTCGTCGGGCCGCGCCCCCGCCACCCACAGCCCCAGATGGGCAAGCTCCAGCAGGCGGCCGTACTCCTTCGCGGTGAACGAGACCTTCATCCGGCTAGGAGGAGGCCTCCGCCGGCGCCGCGCAAGGGTTTCCCGGGCGTTGACCACCCCGCGCCAATCGCGTCGGCTCCACCCGCCCCCGATGAGCGCCCCGTCTCCCACCCCGCCCGGCCGGCTGCAGTCGCTCGACGCGCTGCGCGGCTTCGACATGTTCTGGATCCTCGGCGCCGACGCCCTGATGCAGGCGCTCTCCGAAGTGAGCGGCTCAGGCCCCGCCCGCTTCCTCGCCGGGCAACTCACCCACCGCGACTGGGCCGGCTGCACCTTCTACGACGTCATCTTCCCGCTCTTCATTTTCATTTCGGGGGTCTCGCTGGTCTTCTCCCTCAGCCGGCAGATCGCGGAACGCGGCCGCGCGGTGGCGGCACGCCACGTGGTGATCCGAGGGCTCCTGCTCTTCACTATCGGCCTCCTCTACAACGGCGGTTTCACCAATCCCTGGCCCGACCTGCGCCTGCTCGGGGTGCTCCAGCGCATCGCCCTCGCCTACACCGCGGCCGGACTCCTCTTCTGCTGGCTCCGCCCCCGCGCGCTCGCCGGCGCCGCCGCCGCGCTGCTCCTCGGCTACTGGGCACTCCTCGCTTGGGTGCCCGTGCGCGACTTCACCCTCGACCGGACCGCGATCGCCGCCCGCCTCGGCAAACCGAATCCCACGCCCGCCGAGGTGCGCGCCGCGTTCGAGGCCGCCAGCGGGAGCGTCACTGGCAGCTACGCGCCCGGCCTGAACCTCACCAACCACCTCGATTACCAGTACCTGCCCGGCCGTAAGTACGACACCTACTACGATCCCGAGGGCTACCTTTCGACCCTGCCCGCCGTGGTGACCTGCCTGCTCGGGGTGTTTGCGGGCCTGCTGCTGCGGCGAACCGACCGCACCGAGCCCGAGAAGGTTCGCAGCCTGATTATGGCCGGGCTCGCGGCGATCGCCCTGGGGTGGCTCTGGCACCTGCAGTTCCCGGTCATCAAGAAGCTCTGGACCTCGTCCTATGTTCTGGTGGTGGGCGGCTACAGCGCGCTGCTCTTGGCGGCCTTTCACCACGTGGTGGAGGTCCGTGGCTGGCGGCGCTGGTGCGTGCCGTTCGTCTGGATCGGGATGAACCCGATCACCCTCTACCTCGCGAATAACCTGATCGGTTTCCGCCGCCTCGCGCAGCGGTTCGTGGGCGGCGACGTTAAGTCCGGTCTGGACGCCCACCTCGGGTCCGGGGCGGGGCAAGGTCTGATCGCCGTCGTGGGCCTGGCCCTGACGCTCGTCCTCGCGCGCTTCCTCCACCAGCGCCGCATCTTCCTGCGCCTATGATCCGCCTGCCTACCCTGCTCCTGCTCGCCGCCGCCCTCGCTCCCGCCGCCGGTGCTCGCACGACGGTGACCATCGAAGGGGAGAAATTCCTCCTCAACGGCCGTCCCACCTACGCCGGCCGCTCTTGGGATGGGGTGTCCATCGAGGGGCGTCTGATGAACGCCCGGCTCGTCCAGGGTATCTTCGACGACCTCAACCCCGCGACCCGCGACCGCTGGGCCTACCCCGACACTGGCCGCTGGGACGCCGACCGGAACACGCGGGAGTTCCTCGCCGCAATGCCCCTCTGGCACCGCCACGGCCTGCTCGCCTTCACCTTGAACCTACAGGGCGGCAGCCCCGAGGGCTACTCACGCGCCCAACCTTGGCACAACAGCGCCTTCGCGGCCGATGGGAGCCTGCGTCCGGACTATCTCGCCCGCACCGCCCGGATCCTCGACCGCGCGGACGAGCTCGGGATGGTGGTGATCTTGGGCCTGTTTTATTTCGGTCAGGATGAACGCCTCACGGACGAGGCGGCCGTGGTGCGGGCCGTGGATGCCACGGTCGACTGGCTGATCCGCCGCGGTGACCGCCACGTGCTCATCGAGGTGAACAACGAGACCAACATCCGCTACGATCATCCGGTGCTCCAGCCGGCGCGGGTCCACGAGCTGATCCGCCGCGTCCGCACCCGCAGCCGGGACGCCGGGAATCCGCTGCTGGCCGGCACCAGTTACGGCGGGGGCCGGGTCCCCGATGATGCCGTGATCCGGGAATCAGACTTTGTGCTCCTGCACGGCAACGGCGTGCGCGATCCGGCCCGCATCACCGCGATGGTGGCCGAAACCCGGGCGAAGCCGGCGTGGCGCCCGATGCCCATCGTGTTCAACGAGGACGACCATTTCGACTTCGACCAACCACGGAACAACTTCACCGCCGCGGTGCGCGCGGGCGCCTCCTGGGGTTACTTCGACTACCGGTTCAAGGGGGAGGGCTTGGCCGAGGGCTACCAGAGCATCCCGGTCGACTGGGGCCTATCCTCCGAACGGAAACGCGGCTTCTTCCGCCTGCTGCAGACCATCACCGGCGGACCTTAGTCACAACCGCTCTGCTTCCCGGGGGAACCGGCCACGAGCTCCACCTGGGACCAGTTTCCGCTTCCAGGAGCAGCCTCGGGACCCTTGTTTTTCGGCCAAGCGCCCTCGGATCTCTCCGGCGTGTTTTAATCTCGCTTGAAAACTTAATAACCTATTGATGGATTATTAAGGCACTCAACTAGTTATCCATAATCTCCAAACATGCGTTCGGCCGTCCACGATCTCCTGCCTCCCGCCGTGCGGCGCTCCTTGGTCAAGTTTGGGGAAGACCTCGCGCGCGCCCGGCGGCGCCGCCGGCTTACGCGGGCGATGATGGCTGAACGCACGGGGGTCGGCCTCAATACCTACGCGCGGCTGGAGCGGGGTGATGCCACCGTGGCGCTGGGGGCGTATGCGATGGCGCTCTTCTCCCTCGGCTTCGGCCCGGTCCTCGGCGACCTGGCGGATGTTCGTCAGGATGATCTGGGGCTCCAGTTGGAGGAGGCCCGGCTGCCCCGGCGGGTGCGGGCCCGCCACTCCCCGGAGGCCCGGTGAAACGCACCCTGGAAGTCCTGCTGGGGGAGGAGTCCCGCCGGATCGGCACGCTCCACCACGACCGGAGCGGCGCGCGCGAGCACGCCGCCTTCACGTACGACGCGGCGTGGCTGGAGGCGGCGGATGGCTTTCCGCTCGCGCCGGGCCTCCCGCTGGTGCGGGGCCCGCAGTTCCATCGCCGCGTCGCCGAGGGCTCCGTGTTTCCCGGCATCATCGCCGACACCGAACCCGACGGCTGGGGGCGCCGCGTCATCCTCCGGGATCACGCGAAGCAACGGCAGCTCGCCCGGCGGGCCGGCGCCTCCCCGGAACCAGCCGCGCTCACCGCCATCGATTTCCTGCTCGCCGTGGACGACGGCAGTCGGGTCGGCGCCCTGCGCTTCCGGGACGAGCAGGGCATCTGCCAACGCACCCGCGAACCCGGGCGCCGGACCACTCCTCCCCTGCTCGAACTCCGGCACCTAGTCGCAGCCTCCCGAGCCGTGGAGCACTCCAGCGAGACCGCCGCGGATCTGGCTTACCTGCGCGGGCGGGGTACCTCCCTGGGGGGCCTGCGTCCGAAATGCGCGGTGCTGGATGCCGACGGATCGCCGGCGATCGCCAAGTTCCCCAGCGTGCAGGACACCCGGGCGGTGACCAAAGGGGAGATCCTCGCGCTGGAACTCGCCCGCCAAGCAGGGATCAACGCCGCGGAAGCCCGGCTCGTGGACAGCGATGGGGTGCCGGTCGCCTTGATCCGCCGCTTCGACCGCACGCCGAACGGCAAACGCCTCCTCTACGCCTCCGCCGCCACGCTCCTCGGGGTCGAGTCCGCGTCCGGGGAGGACCACTCCTACACGGAAATCCTCGATGCCCTCCGGGTCCACGGGGCGGCCGTGCAGGAGGATGCGGAGGAACTGTGGCGACGGATGGCGTTTTCCATCCTGATCACGAACGTCGATGACCACCTGCGGAACCACGGCTTCCTGCACGCCGGCCGCGGCCTGTGGCGCCTCGCGCCGGCCTTCGACCTCAACCCTTTCCCGGACCGGACCCGCGAGTTGAAGACGTGGATCTCCCCCGACACCGGCCCCGCGGCCACGCTGGAGGCGCTGCAGTCGGTCACCCCCTACTTCCGCCTCTCCCCGCGGCGCGCCCGGACCATCCTCCGCGCGGTGGTCGCGGCGGTGGCGACGTGGCGGAAGACCGGCCGCAAGCTCGGCCTGACCCCCACCGAACTCGACGCCTTCGCCGACGCCTTCGAACACCCGGAA
>Ga0164293_10005113_pt1 | contig 11173 bp, 8 predicted proteins | sample GEODES118metaG_FD_111487 | JGI IMG/M metagenome (GOLD analysis project Ga0164293, IMG submission 111487) | Eutrophic lake water microbial communities from Lake Mendota, Wisconsin, USA - GEODES118 metaG | ecosystem: Environmental > Aquatic > Freshwater > Lake | place: USA: Lake Mendota, Wisconsin...
GATGTTGAGGAAAGCGCCACCTTTGGAATTATCGGATCCAACGGTTCCGGCAAGAGCACCATGCTGAAATGCCTCATGGGTATTTATCGCCCTGAACGTGGCCGCATTGCTGTCCGCGGGAAAATTGCAGGATTGCTTGAACTTGGCGCCGGGTTTCACCCCGAACTATCCGGGCGTGAAAACGTGTTTCTCAATGGTGCAATTCTTGGAATGTCACAAAAGGACATCACCCAACAATTCGACAGCATTGTTGAATTTGCAGGTCTTGAGCGCTTCATTGACACACCAGTCAAGAACTTCTCGTCAGGTATGACGGTTCGTCTTGGTTTCTCTATTGCGACACACGTTGAGCCAGAGGTATTGCTGATTGACGAGGTTCTCGGTGTTGGTGACCAAGCCTTTCAGCGCAAGAGCTCGGAAAAAATTGAAGAGTTTCGTCGCGACGGCAAGACGATCATTGTGGTGAGCCATGGTTTGGAAGCGATGCAAAACATGTGTCAAGAAGTGATTTGGCTAGAAAAAGGCAAGCTCAAGATGCGGGGGCCATCTGCGGAAGTGATTGCTACGTACACAGGTGAAAGCTATGCAGCACACACCGAACGAGATGCCGATTTCCGTGAACGTTGGGGCACCGGAGAAGCGCACTTCAACACCATTCGGCTTCTGAACGACAACGGCCATGCTGTTAAACGAATCAATACACAGGATTCGGCGAGCATTGAATTAGCGATTACACCTCAAACCCGACTGGTGTCGCCAATCATCAAAGTTTCCATTGCCAAAATTGGTGGAGAAACGGTGTGGTCAACGACATCGCAAAATGCACGACCACCAATTCACGCACTTGCAGAACCATCAACAATGCGCGTATCACTTGCCCACGTTCCCCTGCTTGAGGGAACGTATTACATTTCGGCAACGTGCACAGACTCAACTGGCACTACCGAATACGACCACTGTCAAAACTGGGTTCGCTTCGACGTGCACCAAGAACATTTGTTTGAAGATGGATTGGTTTCAATTCCATCTACATGGACTATTCAGTAACTGTTGTTACAGCTCTTCGGCAACGCGACGCGAGAGCCTCGAGAAGATTGCCCATCCTGCAAAAAACACACCGATTGACACCACAACCACATAGAGCATTTCGCCCCAGTTTGGAGATGACCCTCCATACAACATGTGGCGGAATTGGAGAATGAACACTGCCATTGGGTTCCAGGTGAGAATGAAATCAAGTGCCGCAGGAAGTTTTCCCTCTAGACGATCAGGAGTGTAGATAATTGGTGTTGCAAAGAACATCACCTGAATCAAGATGGTCCACAAATATCGCAGGTCTCTAAAGAACACTGCAGCTGCAGAAAGTGCAAGCGCGAAGCCTGCCCCGTAAACAGCGAGACACACCATGAGCAAAATGGTGACCGGTAGCCACGGAAGGATTGGGCTTCCGGCAATGATGAGCACTACTGCAAGCAGTGACATTTCGATTGACCATTGCACGAAACAAAAAATGACTTGCGAAATAACAAGGGTTTCACGTGCGAATGCAACTTTGCGAACGAGCGACGCGTTGCTCAGCAGTGCGTTCATTCCAAGGTTGGTGACTTGGGAGAAGAACCCCCACGGCAAAATTCCGCACAACAAGTACAGCGCATACACATTGAGGCCAGACGGCTCGCCAATTGGTGCTGTTGCACCAAACACCACGCCAAAAACAAACGTGTAAATCAACATGTTTGACAGTGGGTTCAGCAATGACCATGCCCAGCCAAGAAATGATCGGCGGTACTTTGAGCGCAACTCTCGAAGAGTGAGATTCCACAGCAAACTGCGGGAATCGAGGAGTTCTGTAAATGCTTGCACGACTTTCAAAATCTTATCAAGCGCAAAGGCACAAGAATTTGACGCCTTCCAGGAAAAGGATTTGCTGATCTGAAGTTTGTTTCGCTATAGCTTCGCGAAGCAACTTATCCTTTGCGGATTGTTGTTTCTCGTACAACAAAAACGGGCTCAAGCGACGGTTCAAAAGCGAGTTTGCTTTGACGACCCCCATGTAAATGTTTACGATGAAGGTATTGCAATAACTGATGAAGAACGGATTGTTGTTCAGTGCTAAAACACCAATTTCGTTACAACTTGATCCGGTTCAGGCTGATCGTGGCTTTATTGGCTGTACTTGTTTGATTTATGCCCGTAAGGCACTTTTAAAATAACACTTTCTGTCGCATTTATGCACCTGAGCGAAAACTCAATGCCGAAAGACTTCATGTGCTTCACTTTCGTTTTCCTGGTTAATTGGAAGTCCGTGTAATCGAAGTCAAAATAGTTCCCCTCAGCAAGACTCACCTGTCGCAAATGAGAATTAAAATCAGTTAACCTCACAGATGATGATAAGCCAGAACCGGAAAGGCCTATTTGACCGTGGGATCATCGCCCTTGCCGTTCTCTTTACCTCGCTCGTGACCTATTTGATTCTCGACAGCTCTCTGAGAGGAATAGACATCAGTGATGAGGGAATGTACTTACTTTCGGCTTCTTCTTCCGACTCTAATTCATCTTTTCACAACACATTCGGTGACTATACAGGTCTGCTGCTGAAACTAGCGTTCAACCAAATATGGCTCTTCCGTTGGTTTGGTGCACTTTTATTGATTACCGCCGGCGGGGTGCTTGGAAACAAACTCTTTCAACTAGGAAACAACCCGAGTCGCGTGAGAAGATACCAATACATCTCTGTTGGATCCACAGTGGGTCCATTTTATTTTGCGACGGGGCTGATTACGCCATCCTATAACTGGCTCAACATATTCTCGTTGGTACTAGGCGGCATCTGTTGTCTTTGGATTGCGAATAACCGCGAAATTGATCGACTTGCGGCATCAAAATTGGCGCTCCTGGCAGTTGCATCCTGCTGGTTCGGCGCATTTGCAAAAGCTTCGTCTGGTCCTGGTATCGGACTTTTGATTTTGGCAACTCTAGTCCTTACAAAAAAGAAGAAACAAGAGTGCGCGCGGATCTTCTCCTTCAGTGTTCTCTATTTCATTATGTTTCTTGTTTGGCATGTAGCAGCAATTGCACCGATTTCAACGACAGTTGAAAAACTTAGGCGCGGACACAACCAACTGCTACTTCTGGACCCGGCATACGGAATCAGCCGTGCACTCGATGACTTCACATGGGGGATTAAGGAATGGATATCCAAATCAACCACTCAGTACCCAATAATCTCATTTCTTCTCGCATTTATGATTGCGTCCTCATTGGTCCAACCTCTTCTGAGGAAGCTTTGTTGGCGTAATTTTCGCTTGACACTTTATATTCAGGTGTTTTCAAGTGTTGCCCTTATTGCTTTTTTCCTGTTTGCATTTGTCGACGGACTTTGGGCGGGTTATTCAGAAAAATACGTTAACCAAATGTGGGCAGTGTCTGGAGTTTTTGTGATTTCAATTGCTTCTCTCATATCAAATAAGTTTGATTGCAGCGAGTGGCCAAATCAGAACGAAATCTTTCCGGTAGTAATTCTTATTGCATTATCTGTTCTATATGCATTCGGTTCGGGGAATGGTTTTGTGAATCAGCTCACAGGGGCTACTGGGCTCATAGCACTTGCTGGTTTTCATTTACTTGCATCAGTTGCCAAGCAGCGGAGAACAGGTGCTTCTATAGCCACTTTCGTCCTTCTGCTCGGAACCCTCCAAGTCACCCGAGAAGCTCAACAGAACCCCTACAGGCAGCCTCCTCGATCTGTCCAGAAGTACTCGCTTGAAATCCGAGAAGGATTTGGTTCTGTTTATGTTGACGTTCAAATGAAACAGTTAGTCCAGGAACTAAGGCTAGAGATGGAAACCCATGGCTGGAACGACAACATGCGCCTACTTGACCTCACTCGTTATAGCGCTGGTCTCGTGTTTATGTTAGGGGCGAAACCTCCCCTAACAATTATTCCGACTGTTGGTGGATACCCAACTGTCAATCAAGTTGCAGAATGGTCAATTTCTCAGACATTAATGATGGATTCAGAATGGAAAGACGCATGGCTTCTGCTTCCTGTTAATGCTGAAGAAGCCCCACCGGACGGTCGACCATCACTAGACGTACTAAAGACTCTTGATCGAACTTTCCCAATGGATTATGTATTGGTCGCCGAATCATTTGGATTTGCTATTTGGAAGCCTAGTCGAGGTTAGGAGAACTATGGGGAAAGTAATTTGTGAACTATGTGGCTCCGTGGAATTCAGAAGGATTTCATTAAGAATGATTGAATGCGGTTCATGCACTGCTCAATTTCCAGAAAAAGATCCGACCACAGGCGTGGTTACAAACCAAGTCGCGATATCGCCCTCTGGGCGTGGAAGTTTCCTTTCGCGCAGACAGGCAAAGATTGCTGCGCGAGTTTGTAGTGGCCGTTCGCTGATTGACTTTGGCTGTGGAAATGGTTCGTTTCTCTACGCATACACAAGGTTAAACAAGAATTCGCTGACAGTCATTGGGGTCGAACTCGATCACGATAGTTTGAAAGCCGCACAAGGCGCTGGGTTGCACATCAAGCAAAGCCTTCCAATCGGAATCAATGATTCTTTAGTGACGATGTGGCATGTCGCTGAACATCTTGCAGTCGAAAAACAAAGGGAGTTGTTTAGAGTTCTTAATTCTGGAACCAACGCCTTACTGATATCTGTTCCAAATGGGGCTTCATTTAGTTGGCGTCGACACCGAGAGAAGTTTTCATTTTATGACAAAGAGTCACACTTCATACAACACACTCCAACTTCACTCAAGCTACTTTTGGAACAATCAGGGTGGGAAATTCATTCAGAGTACCGGACACCCGTTTACGGCTTATTCAATGCTGTTCAGACTGGATTGAATCTTTCCCGTCCCCACAACGAGTTGTATTCGCTTATGAAGCGTAATCAAAATTCCATTACTTTTAACTTGGTTGCACGAAATCTATTAGCTGCGATAAAAGCATCAATCTCAATCATCAAAATGATGCTCTTTGAAGTAAGCCCGCGTAAATGTTCTAGTTATACGATTTACGCCATACCACTAGGTTCAAGATGAGAATCCTAATCACAGGCGTCTCCGGATTTGTCGGTTATCAGACTGCGGTTCAAGCCATCAAAGCTGGATATGAGGTGATTGGCGTAGGCCGAACTCCCTTATCAGACAAGCTTAAGCAAATTGGTGTAATTGAATTCCACTGGGAGGGTTGGCCTACAGAAATGTCATCGGGTCCGTTTGTGGAACTTATACAAAACCATGGAAACATAGATGCAATAATCCATATAGCTGGTGATCCTCGCTATGGGAGCGGTGATCATTATTACGACTCAAATGTTCGTCCAACAGAACTTTTGGTCAAACACGCACTGAAAGTCAGTCCGCGCTGCAAGTTTGTCTTTGTGAGTTCTGTAGGCGCTCAGGATTTCCCACGATTTGGATCTACGCAAATCCATGACGAACAAACAACTCCTCTTCCTCGTTCCGACTATGGCAAATCGAAGCTCGCTGGTGAACGTTTCGTAGAAACCAGTGGTCTCGATTATGCGATTGCTCGACTTGGGATGGTGTTTGGAAAACATATGCGTGCGGATAGTCACGTAGCCGTGCTCCTCAGATCTACTGAGTCAAACATAGTTAGACGTATTGTTTCGAAATTTAAAGGAGTCTTACCACTCGTGCATATTGACGATGCCGCAAATGCGCTGCTCATTTTGGCCAATCACAATGTAAATGCCGGTACATACTTGGTGGTCAGTGAGAACTGCTCAATAAACAAAGTCGTTAACTCTTCGCGCGACCGTAATTGGAGTGCAGGAACTGTTGGTTTAGGTAGAATTGCCGGCTTTATGCCTGCAAAGTTGGCAACAACCATGTCACCGGTCATGAAATTCGACTCGTCAAAAATTCGCGCACTTGGATGGTCTCCAAATACCGATACAATTAATGCTCTGAAGGAAGTTCTTTTTCGGGTTGCGGGTTTCCAAGATGGCTTTCATGTGGTAACCGGCGCTGCGTCAGGCCTTGGTCGCGCATTTGTTGAGCAACTGATTCAAAGTGGTCGCATTGTTGTTGGTGTAGATATTAACCCTGAAGCAATCGATAAACTAAAGCTTGAATACCCACAGCAGAAATTTATTTGTGTAGATGTAACTAATCCTAGTTTATTTGCACAAATTTTGAATGTGTGTGAGGAGATGAACTCCCCAATTTTGTCAATGTACTTAATTGCTGGCGTAGGAAAGAAATCTAAGTTCATAGATTTAGAAACGCGAGATATACGTAATCAGTTTGAGACAAATGTTCTTGCACGTCTCACCCTTAGCAAGGAGTATCTGCAATATCTTAATCGAACTAATTGTTTCGGGCGACTCGTAATTGTAAGTAGTTCTACTGCACTTCAACCCTTACCCGATTTCTCTGTCTACGGGGCCACAAATGCAGCTTTGCTTTCTTTTGGCAGATCACTCATTACTGAAACAAACAACAAATTATGTGAGATTCTTGTCCTTGTCCCGGGTGGAATGGATACAAACTTTCAAAGCAATTCTGGTGTGCGCCGACTAGAAAAAGAAAAGTTAATTGACCCGGCTTCAATTGCAAAGAAAATTGTTGGGCTGTCAAAAAGAAAATCTCATGTTCGAATAATCGGTCGGAATGCGAGGGTTGCGCAAACCATTAGCCGAGTTATGCCCTGGGCTGTCGCAGATAAACTGTGGGCCAAGTTAACGCAGATGACTCGCTGATTTAACGCTTTCGCAAACTTACCGGTGTTCCAGAACTTGCGACTTTTCTAACTTCTACTACTTCAGGATTTATTCGATACAGAACTCTAAACAACCAAACTGTAAGGAACACGAGAGCAACGTACGCATCTGTTCCGAGAAATAGCATGCTCACCGTTAAACCAAGTGGTGCGGAAACTCTCAGCAAATTTAACTCTGCTGAATGTGGAAACACCGCCACTACAACAAGCACAGCTAGCACCGACACGATACTTGCCAATAGTTGATGGCCAACTATTGAATCCGCTCGAATAGCTAAAAAGCCTGACGAAATACCTACCGCAAGTGAGCACACAACAATAAATAGTCGTTGATAGTTCTTTTGCGCTAACGAAACAACTAACTCTAAAGACATCACGATTGGTATCAACGGAGTCGCGTTCACATCCAGCGCAGATACCAGGAGGCTCCCAATTACTAAGGCGAGTGGCGCGAGTGTTGATTTACCAAGGTGTTCAACGTGCATTGAAACCATTATTATTATCAAACCCAATAATGGGGTCTCAATTCCTGAAAGCACCCAACTAATCAACCCTGTTACGACCGCAATAACCAATTGTTCTCTCTTGGGCTTCGTTAATGGGACAGTCCACGCAAGAAAAAAACAAGTTGGTGCAACCTGCTTAGTCATGTATTCAGTTAACAGAACAATAAAGGCTGCCATCAATAGAATCCAAGAGTTACGCTTCTGGTCTTTTAATGCTCCAACCCGTGCTGGAGCAAGACCCCGCGTACGAACCAATCTGATTTCCAGCAATTCTTCCCATAACTGTACCGCCTGATCCCAGTTGTAGGTTCGAGCATCTGGTAATTCACTACGCAATTGAACTTGCGAAGGAACATCTCCTCTCTCGTGGAATCTGAATCGTCCTGTATCAACAATTTTTGTTTTTCGGCCCTCTACGACTGATACCGAAACTTCAAATGGGCCTCGCCTTTGACGTACTACTTGAAGAGTCTCACAAGCTACGCGAAGCATTGCAATGCTGGATTCATTTCCGGGTACTGCCTCTAAAGATCGCGCTACGGCAAGAAGTAAGTGTTGAAGAGTTCTCTCCCGGAGCATTAAACTTGACCTTCTAGATACTTGCGCTGAGCCAGTTCCGTTAGTTCGGTGACTGTCAATGGCTTTAATTGAGAGTTCACCGGAGACTTCAAGAAGAGAAATGCTCGCTCGATTAGTGGTTTGTAATATCTGGCAGAGATCGAGATCTCGGGAAAACTTCCGTACATGCACCCTGAACAGGCCGCGGTTGTCTTGTATGCTTCAGGAAACATTGCTTTCCCTTTGTATAGGCGTGGAAAATCGGCGGAATACGTAGATATTTTTTCCTCAAACCGATAGTCGCAACACACCGCCATATCTCCGTTGGGTTGAATCGCGAAGTAGAGATTTGGAGCATCGCAGGAGTTGTCGTTTCGTCGTCGCCAACGAATTGGGTTCTTGGTGACATACCTATAGATGTCTTCAATGTACTCATCAGAGTCATATAAGTTATATCCAGCGCGCTTCATTTCTTTTACTTCATCCAGAACCGCTCGAACTCGAGAGTATTGATCAGGGTGAAAAACCATTTTCTCGTCATACGTTGCAAAAGATCTCGGTTCATGTACTGGTGATTGGTGCGCAGGCGCAAGTGAAACCCACCAGCCTATTTCGGTAGCAAACTTGACTATTGGAACAATCTGTTCAATATTTGATGGGGCTAGCACGCAACCAAAAGCACAAAAAGCATCAGAGGGAAATATCTGGTTCACATACGACACTTTCTCAATTGCTTCAAGCCACGTATTCTCAAAGCCTCCGTTAATTTCATCTTGTAGGGCTGGCACTAATGAGTCCAAAGAAATTGAAATGTCTTTTATGCCATAATCAACCATCCTCTGCAGAGCCTCTTGAGAAGCAAAGCCATTAGTTTGTATTCGTGGATGTACACCCTCGTCCGCAAAAGCTTTTGCGATTTCTGGAAGGTCCGCTCGTGCAAAAGGTTCTCCACCTGTAAGCAACACAATTGACGTACCGATTTGAGAAAGATTCTTGGCAATTGATTTGACCTGATCTATTGTGCATTCATCTTGGTCGCCGTTGCCGTAGATTACGTTGCACTGCTGACATCGCAAGTTGCATCGCGCTGTTACGTAATACTGCACATACAGGGGATTCTGATGCGTAAGTACCGAGGATACAAGCGGGCGTAATCCACCCTCAAAAAACCCCATATCAACTCTTGGTTGCGACTATCGCAACATTCCAGCACCACCACCGGAGTGGCGGAAACACTAAAAGAATGAAGCGATCAACCTTATGCGTAAGTCGAAGGAGCCTGGCGTGCTTCTCGCGTCGATCGATGATCAATTTCCAGTATCGACCCTCGGACGGTTTAATTCTGTCAATAATGAAGAATCGGAGAAATATCACTGTTGCAGTTAACCAAAAGAATCGGGTTTCGATTTTCCCAAACAGATTCCTTATTTCCCTTACATCTGACATTCTAAGGGGATGTTCGTCCTCTGTTCTAACATCGGCAGCCATGCGTCGATAAACTTTGATGACTGGGTTGTAATGCACCGGATCCCAGAACACCGCTTTACCGCCCGGCTTTAGAACCCGATGCACCTCGGCCATACATTTTTCAATGTCAACATGGTGCAGCATATTTGCACCATAAACAAGGTCGAACGAACTCTCTGGTATCGAGCTTAGATCTGTCGCACTTGCCACGAGAGCGTTAACTTGCACGCCATGTAATTGAGCAACTCTCTGTGTGAGGCTGCACATTTGAGGCGAGAGATCACTGGCGGTTACTTCTGCGCCTTTCATTGCCAGAAAAACCGAACCTTCTCCGAGACCACAACCCAGGTCAAGAAGTTTCTTTCCCTTGATGTCACCCAGGATCGAGTGAATCCAGTATGTCTCTGGTGTCGCAAGCGCAGACCACGCCCCTTCGACATCCACTAGAGCTGGATCGACACTGAGAGCCCATTGATCGTGAAACTCTCGCTCGCGATCCAAATTTTCTGACATGGCTAACTCTCCTCCACAAGGTACAAAGGACGCCCTCTCACTTCATCTTGAATTCGGTGAACATATCCACCAACAACTCCAACAGACGCTACTACTACTCCCATGGTTAGCGCATTGAGGCTTGCTAGAAATGCAATTCCAGTTGGGTAATCAGAAACAAGCTTCGTTGCCCCAGAAATGCCCACTCCCAGTAATCCCATTACTGCAACGAGGACACCAAACCCCTGCATGGCTCTTATGGGTGTGGTTGAGAATGAAACAATAGCGTTGAACGCAAAATTGAACATCTTCCCCATGGTGTATTTCGTCGTGCCCGCGAAACGCATATCGCGCGAATAGGAGAAACTTGATGATTTAAGGCCTGTCCAAGGTGCCATGCCCCTTAGAAACCGATTGTGTTCTCTCATATTGCAAAGGGTGTCTCGAGCGTGTCGGGTCATAACTCTAAAGTCTCCTGTATCCAGTGGAATGTCAAGGCGACTGGAACGTCGAATCAAACCATAAAACAACCGAGCAGTGGACAATTTGAATACACCCTCGCCTTCCCTTGATATTCGCTGTCCATAAACGATTTGGTCGTTGTTCCTCACTAATTGCTGAATCATCTCAGGAATTAATTCGGGGGGGTCTTGAAGGTCACCGTCAATTATCGCAACAAAATCTGCTGCCGCGATGTCCATTCCAGCAGTGACTGCTATTTGATGACCAAAGTTTCTTGTCAATAATCGACTAGTAATCCAATCAAAATCACGTGCGAATGAAAGAAGCATCTCTCTGCTTGAATCCGTAGATCCGTCATCAACCAAAATTGCTTCGAAATCTAAATTACCTATTGATTGCTCCCTGATTACTGCGAGTCGACGAATCAACTCAGGAAGGCATGATTCTTCGTTATAAATAGGTACTACTATCGAAACCTTTGGGGAAGTCATGGTTCACATTGTATGTCTAATCTGGGCTTGAGTAAACTAAGACACTATAGGTACTCAGGTTAAACAAAATGCTTTCATCAATAGCTGATGCGATGCAACGCATTGGCGAGGAGGCATGGTGCAAACCAACTAGAGCGGTATCAGCCCCATCATTTGATACTTCATTGTCGCTCGCCGAACTGGCTAAAGCGCATACTTGCTAGACGACTCACGTGGGAAGCAATTAGGTTTTTGAAGTTTCTTATATCATGCAATGCCCAACAACAAGTTTCCGTTCGGACTTGTCGAGTTATCCTTAAGGAAATTTGTGGGCGAGGGGGGACTTGAACCCCCACGTCCTTGCGAACACTGGCACCTGAAGCCAGCGCGTCTGCCATTTCGCCACTCGCCCGAATGGATGGTTTACCCTACCAATGCTCAATCACCGC
>Ga0164293_10005115_pt1 | contig 11168 bp, 9 predicted proteins | sample GEODES118metaG_FD_111487 | JGI IMG/M metagenome (GOLD analysis project Ga0164293, IMG submission 111487) | Eutrophic lake water microbial communities from Lake Mendota, Wisconsin, USA - GEODES118 metaG | ecosystem: Environmental > Aquatic > Freshwater > Lake | place: USA: Lake Mendota, Wisconsin...
AAGGCGGCGTGCAGCCGCGAACCAGCCCTTGTCGGCACCGGGTCTGGCTCCGCGAATGGGGCCGACGGCTTTCATCATCGTCACCTTCAGCCCGGTGAAATCGAGGATCTGGCGGCGCAGGGCACCCAGCCAGGCATTGCGATAGACCAGCCACAGGAACCAGACGGGCGTGTCCGTGGTCACCAGCACGCGGGCCGTGCGGCCGGAAAGCAGCTTGACTGGCAAGGGCTTGCCCTCGACATAGGCAAAGGCAAATCCGGGCAGCAACGCCCTGTCGAACAGCCCCTTCAGCTTGGCCGGCGGGCCGCCCCACCACAAGGGATGGACCAGCACCAGCGTCGTGCACCAGGTCAGGTCCTGCTGGAAGGCGATCAGATCAGGCTCAAGGTCCTTGCGTGCCCGGTAGCCTTCGGTCAGGTCCGGGTCGAAGGTCATGTCCTCAAGGTGCCTCATCCGCACCTCGGCACCGGTCTCTCCGGCAGCCTTCGCTGCCTCTTCAGCCAGTGCCGCGCATAGCGAGCCGCGCGAAGGATGTCCGTTCAGCACCAGCACGCGCCGGCCGCCTGTCGTCGTGATGTCTGTCATGATCCATCTCTTCAGGTCCCCGCCTTGTCCGCAGATAAGCCGACATCAGGACCATGACGACGGTGTGGAAAAAAAACGGGCAGAATCTGTGGATCTGATCGTCAAAGCGGCACCGGTCCGCACCGACCCGGTTGGCTGGACCGCAATGGAGGCGCCCTGACAGCGCTTGCAGGAAACAGCCATTAACGCATTGTTAACGATCATGTTCCCGGCCTTCTAAAACGATATTGGCAACACGGATGACCCGGCCCAGGAGGCCAGGAGAGCGGTGCGCGTCCCCGCCAGTCAGATGCAATATGAGGGCAAGCGCCCGGAAGAGCGACCCGGCCTTGCATCGTCCATGTGCCGAAGGGTCGCGGGATTTTCCCGCTTCTGACGGTAAAGGAAAACCTGGAAACCGGCTTTGCGCCGCTCAGGCCCGCCGACCGGCACATACCGGCAGAGCTGTTCGAGCTGTTTCCCGTGCTCCAGTCGATGCTGGGCCGTCGTGGCGGCGATCTCTCCGGCGGCCAGCAGCAGCAACTGGCCATAGCCCGCGCTCTGGTGACGCGCCCGAAACTGCTCGTCCTCGACGAGCCGACCGAAGGCACCAGCCATCGATCATCAAGGACATCGGCCGCACCAGCGCCTGGCTGCGCTGCCGCGGCGACATGGCCATCGTGCTGGTCGAACAGTATTTCGACTTCGCCCAGGAACTCGCCGACCACTGGTATGTGATGGACCGCGGCGAGGTCATCCTGTCGGGCACCCGCGCGGAAATGAACGAAGCCGAAATCCGTCCGCGGATGAGCGTCTGAGCCGCACGTTCAGGCCCGGGGCTTGAGCGCGGCCAGCACGGCCTCACGCTGCGGCAGGGGCGCAACCGCGCCATAGCCGGTGGTCGAGAGTGCGGCGGCCGCACAGGCATAGGACGCGGCCGCAAACGGATCGCGCGTCCTGACCCATTCGGCCAGGAAAGCGCCGTCGAAACAATCTCCAGCGCCGGTCGCGTCGATGGCAGCGACCGTTATCGAAGGCACCATGCGCCGCTCGGCCCTGGTGGAGACCAGCGCACCATCCTTGCCGAGCGTCATGGCCACGATCGACGAGCCGCGCCCGAGGTAGAAATCAGCAATCGCATCAGGGTCGGTGAGGCCGGTGAGCTGGCGCGCATCGTCGAGCCCGGGCAGCGCGATGTCGGCCATGGCCATGGCGGCGTTGATCACGGCCTGTGCCCGCGCCAGTGGCCAGAGCCGGAGCCTGAGATTGGTGTCATAGGAGACCGTGACGCCGGCCACGCGCGCGATGCGGATGGCTTCGAACACCATGTCGGCTGCGGAGGGTGAGATCGCCTGGCTGATGCCCGAGACGTGCAGCACCTTCCCCTGCCGGATCATGGCCTGCGGCAGGTCTGCCGTGGTCATGCGCGCGGCGGCTGAACCAGCACGCATGTAGGAGAACTCGTGTCCGTTCTTGCCATGCGTGATGAAGTAGATGCCCGTATGGGCCGTCCGGTCCACTTTGACGGCTGTGCTGTCCACGCCCTCCTTTGCCCACAGATCAAGGAACGAGCGCCCGAAACTGTCATCTCCCAAAGCGGTGATGTAGCCCGTGCTCGCGCCCGAGCGTGCCGCCGCGATGATGGCGTTCGATGTATCGCCGCCATGCCCGAAGAGGTAGCGGGGATCGCCGGGCGTTGTCTGGCTGAACTCGCCAAGCGGCTCGCCGATGGCGAGGATGTCGGGAACCAAGGTCATGATGATCCACTTCCGGTGCGTGGGCAAACGGCCTTGACCGGGTGATCCGACGTCAGCGCAACGCCGTCAAGACCCAGTGCCGGTGACAAGGGCCGAGGGCAGCTGCCCGACGAAGTCGAGCCGGCGCGTCCTGATGAAGTCGGTGAAGGCCGTTGCCGGCGGCGAGAGCAGTCCCGGCGCTCTGACCAACAGCACCTGTGAGGACAAACCGGGGCGCAGCGGCAGCAGGGCCAGCCGTGCATCGGCGGCCAGTGCCGGCCCCGGGCATGCAATGATCGCGACCCCGCCTGTCGCCGCCACCAGTTCGCACACGGCTGCGGTCGTGCGGGCTTCGAAACGCAGGTCCCGCCGGATGGCGGCAGCCTCGAACAGCCGATCGACATCGGCGCGGAAGGCGGAATCCAGCCGGTAGGAAATGAACGCCCATCCTGCCAGGTCGGCAGGCCCGACAGGCCCCGCATGCCGGGCCAGCGGGTGATCGCGCGGCACCACGCAGGCCGCCTCGGTGGTGCCAATGGTCTCGGCCTCGATGCCGGGCTGGCTCATCGGCTCGAAGGTGATGCCCAGATCGCACTGGCGCGCGCCCAGCCAGTCAAGCGCATCGAGCGTCGCCGCCACCTCGACGCAGACCGAGATCGACCGATGAGCGGCAGCGAAGGGCGCAAGCATCTGCCCGGTCACGGCAGACAGCAGGCTGGGAATCACCGCCAGGCGCAATTGCCCCTCGCCGCGCTCCCGCAGCGCCCGGGCCACTTCTTCGATCTGGCCAAGCCCCACCAGCGAGCGCTCGACCTCGGCATGGAGTGCCCGCGCCCTCTCGGTTGGGCTGAGCTGGCGCGCCGTGCGCACGAACAGGGCAAAGCCTGCACTCGCCTCGAGATCGGCGAGCAGCCGGCTGATCGCCGGTTGGGAAACGCGCAGCATGACAGCGGCGCGCGTCACCGAGCCGGCCACAATCACCGCATGGAAGGCCTCGAGCTGCTTGAACGTCATCGCCATGGCGCACCCTGCGCAAACATAACATCGTCAGGTGTCTTGGCAAAGATTGATGCTTGGATATTATGTGAAAGAGGACCGCCCGATGCAGCGCTTTTCCTTTCTGTCACTGGCCCGCAACGCCCTCTCCCATCACGAGGGCTGGCACCGCGCGTGGCGCAGCCCGCCCCTGCAGGATGCCTATGACGTGGTCATCGTCGGCGCGGGCGGGCATGGCCTGTCGACCGCCTATCACCTCGCCAAGGAGCATGGCGTCACCAATGTCGCGGTGATCGAGAAGGGCTGGCTCGGCGGTGGCAACACGGCCCGCAACACGCACACCATCCGCGCCAACTTCCTGCGCGATGTCTCGATCCGCTTTCACGATGTGTCGGTGAAGCTCTACGAGCAGTTGTCGCGCGAGCTCAACTACAACATCCTGTTCAGCCAGCGCAGCATGATCGATCTGATCCAGAGTTGGGGAAAGCTGCGCGACCTTCGCCGCCGCTCGCTCGCGATGGCGCTGCATGGCCCTGCCTATGACCTCATTTCAGTCGATGAGGTGCGCCGGCGCATTCCGGCCATGGGCGATCTGGCCGGGGTTCGCCTGCCGCCCCTCGCCGGCATGGCCCACCCTGACGCCGCGATGGCTCGCCACGATGCGGTGGCGTGGTCCTATGCCCGTGCTGCCGATGCGCGCGGCGTCGAGATCCATCAGCACACCGAGGTCACCGGCTTCGTGCGCGATGCACGCGGTCGGGTCACGGGGGTTGAAACCAGCCGGGGCACGGTGCGCGCCGGGCAGGTGGCCCTCGCAACAGCGGGCAACACCAGCCATGTCGCTGCCAAGGCAGGGCTGTCGCTGCCGCTCGTGACGCGCAATCTCCAGGCCTTCGTCTCCGAGCCGATCAAGCCGATCATCGACGTGATCGTCAACTGCCCGGATGTGGGGCTTTACGTGATGCAGTCCGACAAGGGCGAACTGGTCATCGGGGGCGGCACGGATCCGATCCCGTCCTACCGGCAAGGCTGCCACGTCGCCACCTTCGAGGATGTGGTGGCCTCGCTGGTCGAGCTGTTCCCGCGCTTCAAGGCCCTCAGGATGCTGCGGCAATGGGGCGGCGCGATCGAGTTCGCCTATGATGCCAGCCCGATCATCTCGAAGACGGATGTGGAGGGCCTTCTGGTCAGCACCGGCTGGTATGGCGGCTTCAAGTCGATCCCGGTCGGCGGCCTCACCTATGCGCACCTGATCGCGACCGGTGCGCCCCATCCGCTGGCCGAGGCCTTCGGGCTCGACCGCTTCACCGGGCTGCGCTTCCTGCTCGAAGCCGGCACCGTGGCGCAAAGGTAGAACGGCCATGTTGCAGATCTCCTGTCCCTGGTGCGGATTGCGTCCCGAAGGCGAGTTCGTCTGCCTTGGGGAAGCTGTGCCGCCGCGCCCGGATCCTGCCGCCCTCACGGCCGGGGAATGGGCTTCCAGTCTCGCCAATCGCGCCAACATCCGCGGGCTTCATGCCGAGCGCTGGTGGCATGTCCGGAGTTGTGGGCGCATCCTCACCATCTGGCGTGATACCGTGAGCCACGCCATCGTGCCGGCTCCGGCCAGCATGGCTGCGCCGAAGGCCACGCCGTGACCGCGCGACGCCTGGCCCATGGCGGCATCATCGAGCGGTCACGGCCGCTTTCCTTTCGCTTCGATGGCATGGATCTGAGCGGCTTTGCCGGCGACACCGTGGCGTCGGCTCTGATGGCCAACGATGTCGCGCTGGTCGGGCGCAGCTTCAAGCTGCATCGCCCCCGCGGCTTCTTCGGCGCAGGCCACGAGGATGGCGTGATGGTCAGCCGCCTTTCCCCAAGGGCGGCCACCAACCAGTTGGCGACGGTGACGCCGCTGGAGAAGGACGCAACCTATGTCAGCGTCTCGACCTGGCCCAATGCGCGCCACGACATCGGAGCGGCAGCGCAATGGTTCTCGCGTCTGCTGCCTGCGGGCTTCTACTACAAGACCTTCATGCTGCCCAACTGGCATCTGTTCGAGCCGTTCATCAGGGGCGCTGCCGGGCTTGGCCGGGTGCCCGATCCAGCCTGGGAGCCGGTTTCGGAAAGCCGCTTCGGTGACTGCGATGTACTGGTGGTCGGTGCCGGACCTGCGGGCCTTGGCGCGGCGCTCACCGCAGCGCGGTCCGGCGCAAGCGTCATGCTGGTCGACGATGGCGAAGCGCCCGGCGGACGGCTGGTGCTCGACGGGCTTGACGATGGCGGCTGGGCCAGTCGCACCGTGGCCGAACTGGAAACCCTGCCGTATGTGCGCTTGCTCCGGCGCGCCACGGTCTGGGGCTATCACGAGCATAATCTCCTGACCGTGATCGAGCGCAGGCCCGTCGATGCGCCCGATCTTGACCTGCGCAACTGGAAGATCAGGGCCCGGCAGGTGGTGATCGCCGCCGGCGCGCACGAGCGTCCGATTCCCTTCGTCGATGGCGACCGGCCCGGTGTGATGCTGGCCTCGGCGGCGCGCAGCTTCCTGCACCGCCATGGCGTGCTGGCCGGCGAGCACGCCGTGCTGTTTGCCAACAACGATTCCGCGCGCGGGGCAGCACTGGATCTGGCCGGGGCCGGTGCCGCCGTGACGCTTGTCGACATCCGGCCCGATCCCGGCGGCATGGCCGCTGCCGCGCTCGCGCAAAGCGGCGTGACCCTCATCGCCGGCGGCTGTGTGCTCCGTGCCGTCGGTGCCAAGCGCGTCGAGGCCGTGGAGATGCGCCATGCCGATGGTCGTCTTGCCACCCTGCCGTGCGATCTCGTCGCTGTGTCGGGCGGCTGGAACCCGGCTTTCCACCTCGCATCCCAGACCCGCGAGGCGAAGTCGGTCTGGCATCATGAGCTTGCAACCTTCGTTGCCAGCCATGGCGAAGGGCGCTTCCGGCTCGCCGGCGCTGCCCGCGGCGTCTTCGAAGCCGGTGCCTGCGCGCGCGATGGCATGGAAGCAGGGCAGGCGGTGTTGCGGGCCATCGGGCGCAAGGCGCCAGCCATCGACCTGCCCGGACCGGACGATCCCTTCGCGGCCCGTTCGGTCGCACCACTCTGGTTCGTGCCGCCGCGCCGCCGCCGCGACAAGGTCTTCGTCGACCTGTCCGGCGACGTCACCACGGCCGATCTGGAGCTGGCGCTGCGCGAGGGCTACGATTCGATCGAACTGGTGAAGCGCTACACCACCGCCGGCATGGGTGTGGATCAGGGCAAGTCCGGGAACGTCAATGTCATCGGCATCGTCGGTGCGCTCACCGGGCAAGCCACGGAACTGGTTGGAACGACGACCTTCCGCCCGCCTTTCGTGCCGGTCGAGTTCGGTGCGATTGCCGGCGCGCGGCACAAGGCCCGGCTCTACCCCTGGCGTCACACGCCCCTTGCGGACTGGCACCTTGCGCGCGGCGCGGTGATGTACGAGGCGGGTCTTCGCTGGCAACGACCGGGCTTCTATCCGCTGCCGGGCGAAGATGGCGCAGCTGCGGCCGGCCGCGAGGCCCGCGCCGTGCGCAACGGTGTCGGCGTCTATGACGGAACGCCGCTGGGCAAGTTCCAGCTCAAGGGCCCCGATGTCGGCAAGCTGCTCGATCTCGTCTACATCAGCGATTTCGGCAAGGTCGCGGTGGGGCGCGGCAAGTATGGCGTGATGATGTCCGATGACGGGCTCATCATGGATGACGGCGTCGCCTTCCGCCTCGCAGAGGACCGCTGGCTGCTGCATTCCTCCACCGGAGCCGCCGACAGGGTCCATGCCCATCTCGAACAGATCGTGCAGGTGCACAGGCCCGATTGGCAGGTCAGCGTCATTCCGGTGACCACGCAATGGGCCAACGCCACCCTGTGCGGTCCCTGTGCGCGCGATGTGCTGGTGGCGCTGAAGCCGGATTTCGATGCCTCACGCACGGCCTTGCCGTTCATGGGGATGGCAGAGGGCCATCTAGGCGCGATCCCCGTGCGGGTGTTCCGCGTGAGCTGGACTGGCGAGTTGAGTTTCGAACTCAACACGCCTGCCCGCCATGCGGCTGCGCTCTGGGAGATGGTGATGGCCGCCGGCGCACCCTTCGGCATCACGCCGGTGGGATCGGAAGCCAACCACATCCTGCGCGTCGAGGCGGGCTACATCTCGACCGGCCATGAGGTGGATGGCACCGCCGATCCGCATGATCTGGGTCTCGGCGCTCTGGTCTCGGCCACTAAACCCGACTTCCTCGGCAAGCGCGCCATGGCCATGCGCAGGCAACGCGATCCGGTCCGCTTCGAGCTGGTCGGCCTGCTGCCATCCGATCCGGAGCGTTTCCTGCCAGAAGGCGCGCCGCTGACGCCGGGCGGGGACAAGGTCGATCAGGAGGGCTTTGTCTCGGCCTGCGTGCGCAGCGTCACGCTCGACAGGGTGATCGCTCTTGGGCTGCTCCGGGCCGGTCGGTCGCGGATCGGCGAGACCGTGCACGCGCGGATACGCAATGACATCGTGCCGTTGCGTGTCGTGGCACCGGTGTTCCATGATGCCGACAGGGCAAGGGTGCGCTCATGACCCAGCTTCGCTATCAGGCGCGGATCGAGCGGCTGCCCATGCTGGCGCTGTTTGAGGCGCGCGGCAATGCCGTTGCGCTCGCTGACGCAATCACGGCTGCCGGTCTTGTCTGGCCAAAGGACCAGCACCGCTTCTTGCCGGATCAGACCGGCACCGGGGTGCTGCTGCTCGGGCCGGCCCGATTGCTGGTGTTGGCTTCTGCGGCGCAGGAGCCCGCGCTCGCGGACGCTCTGGGTCGCGCCTTTGCGGCCCAGCCGCGGGCCGATCTTGCGATGGTTTCGGACATGTATGCCGTCTTCTCGGTCAGAGGGCCCGGCGCGCTCGATGTGCTGCGCCAGGGTGCGCCGCTGGATCTTTCGCCCGCGGCCTTCCCGCCCGGCTCGGTGGCTGGCACGGAGCTGTGGTCGGTAACCGCAATCATCCTGCGCAGTCCCGGTCCCGAGGCTGCTTTCACGCTGCTCGTCGACACGTCTCTGGCAGGTTACGTCGGTGACTGGCTGGCGGTAGCAATGGGCGCACCCTCTGTGCTGAAGCCGGGCACGATGGCGAGCCCCCCGCGTTCGCTGAGCCCCTGAGCGCTGACGATACCGGCTGGTTCCAGGCTCGTTCGTCGTCAGGATTCTGCTATCACATACGAAAAAGCCCTGAGCAGGAGCGCGCCATGACCGCGATCGATATGCATTCCCACTACTATGGCGGCCTCGTCGATGACCTGTTGAGGCGCACCACCCGGCCCTTCGTCTCCCGCAACGACAAGGGCCGGTTGGTGCTCAACGCCATGACGGCATCCACGGTGATGTCGGACGGTTATACGGATCTGGCAGCGCGGCTGGCCTGGATGAATGCCAACCGGATTGCCACACAACTGATCACTTTTCCCGGTGCGCTCGGCGTGGACGTGATGCCGGTGGCCGAGGTCGCCGTTCCGATCAGGGCGTTCAACGATCATCTGGCCGCGATCTGTGCCGGATCGGGCGGGCGCTTTGCCGGTCTGGCTGGTCTGCCTCTGGCCGATATCGCACTGGCGAGGGCAGAGATGGTCCGGGTGCGGCGCGAGTTGCGTCTTCCTGGCGTGATCCTGCCAGGTGACTATTTTCTGTCGGCGTCTTCTGCCGCGCTGCTGGCGCCGGTGTTCGAGGCCGCCAACGAGACCGGCGCACTGCTGATGATCCATCCCGGCCTGATGCCGGGCGGGGTGCCCCCGGAGCCCTATCCGGATGCGACGGTCTATCGCGCGTCGGTGCTGAACCTTCAGGCCAGCCTGGCCCAGATGGGAATGACCGTGCTGTCAGCCAAACTCGCCGAAGCCTACCCCCGCATCACATTCCAGCTCGTCAATCTCGGCGGGACCATCCCCTTCGTGCTGGAACGCCTTGAGGCCGTCGCCCTGTCCCGCCCGCCGCATGAGCCCTTTGAGCGCGCGAGCCTGCGCGGCATGGTCTATGATTGCGCCTCGCTGGGGCCACGCGCGCTGGAACTGGCGGTCAGGGTCTTTGGTGCTGACAGGGTGATGCTCGGCACCGACTATCCGATCTTCTCGCCCGATCAGGTGACACACACCCTCGAAGCGGCCGAACTTGGCGACGCCGACAAGGCCATGATCCTGCGTGGTACTGCCGAACGGGTGCTGGGCAGCCTTGCCTGACCAGCCCTGCCTCGCGCAGGGACAGGCGCGCCTGTCCTAGAGCCTCAACCTGACAGGGCCGTCCGGCACCGAGCAGCAGAGCAGGGCCTGGCCATTCTGAGGCATCTCGAGTGGCTCCTCGACATAGCGGACCTCGCCTTCGATGCTGCAAAGGCAGGTGTTGCAGATGCCGTTCCGGCACGAGAAGGCTGGCGACAATCCTTGCGCCTCGGCAAAGTCCAGCAAGCTTGCCTGCGCCCCGTCCCAGACGGCGGAGCGGCCGGACAGCGTGAAGGTCACCGTGCTCTCTTGTGCCGGATCATGTCCCGAAGCCCCGCTATCCAGGCTGGTGGTCGTGGGTCCGTCAGCAGCGGCGGCGGCAGGTGGTGCCTCAGCTGGAGCGAGTGTCCGGGCCGGTCCGAAAAATTCGTAGGCGATCCGTTCTTGCCGGACGCCAAGCTGAAGCAGCGCGTCGAACATGGCCTGCATGAACGCGCCCGGCCCGCACAGATACGCGGCATAGTCATCCAGCGGCAGCACCGAGCGCAGCAGGGCGCGGGTGACGAGGCCTTCATGCTGATGCTGCCCGGCAGCGCGGTCTGCCTCGGTCGGTGTGGCCAGCACGGTGATGCGTCTGAACGAAGGGCTGCGCCGCTCAAGGTCGGCCAACTCCCGCGCAAAGGGCATGACCATACCATTCCCTGAGGCATGGATCAGCCACACTGGCCGCGTTCCCTCCCGGGCCAGCGCATGCGCCATCGACAGCAGCGGCGTGATACCGATGCCGCCGGCCAGCAGCAGCACGGCTCGGCCCGAGGCCTGATCGGGGGTGAACCTGCCCTTTGGGCCACTCGCGGCAACAAGCGCGCCTTCCTGCATCAGGTCGTGCATCACGCCCGATCCGAAGCCGCCCGGCTCATGCCTGACGCTGATGCGATAATGTGTCCGGTCCGCCGGGTCCGACGAGATCGAATAGTTGCGCGGAACGGGGCGGCCCTCTCCCGCTTCGAGGCGGAAGGTCAGGAACTGGCCCGGCTCGAACGGCGCGAGCGGGCCGCCATCAGCAGGAACCAGATGCAGCGACACCACCGTCTCGCTCTCGCGTACCCGACGGATGACCCGATAGGTGCGCCAGTTGCCGCCCTCTGCCTGCATCCGTCAGGCCGCCGCCCGTGCGCTCTCGGCCTCGATCCGCGCCTTCAGCAGCTTGCGGAACCGCAGCGCCCCGGCATCGAGCGCCAGATCGAGATAGGGTGTCTTGCGCTCCTTCATGCCCAGATGCACGGCCTCCAGCACCTCCCGGTCCTCGGTGAAAGCCATCAGGGCACCGGCATTCATCCGCTCGGAGATCGCGGCATCGTCCGGGTCGGTGTTGCGATGCTGGAACCAGTAGTAGCGGCTGTTGTCCTCATCGACGGGCGTCATGAAGTTGTACGAGATGTTGACGTAGGTCTTCTCATGAAGCGGCCTGTCCGGTCCGCCATGACCGGCGGGCGAGAAGATCGATTTATTGATCCCGGTCGAGGGCAGAACGCACTCGTAGTGCTGCTTGCGGTCAACCAACCCTGCGAACTTGATCAGCGGCGCGTAGTAGGCAGGGGCCGGCGCATCCATCATCCAGCGCCAGACCACGACGCCATCGCTGTTGACGTCGATCCTGAGCGGCTGGCTTTCTGTCTTGGCCCCG
>Ga0164293_10005122_pt1 | contig 11160 bp, 6 predicted proteins | sample GEODES118metaG_FD_111487 | JGI IMG/M metagenome (GOLD analysis project Ga0164293, IMG submission 111487) | Eutrophic lake water microbial communities from Lake Mendota, Wisconsin, USA - GEODES118 metaG | ecosystem: Environmental > Aquatic > Freshwater > Lake | place: USA: Lake Mendota, Wisconsin...
CCAGGATATTTGCAGGTTGTAAAATTTGCGAAATCATTGAAAGTAACCTACCCTGTAAATGCCCCGATAACATACGAGGCTTTAGTAAATTGGCATGAGTATCTCTACTTATTTGCCTTAATACTTCAGACTCGGAGCTACTGTGGTTCTCACAATACTCGTTTATTTTGTCGTTTACCATGATCTCTTGTTGCAAAAATAAAAATATTATTTTGTAAATTCCAAATTTATTGTTAATATTATATTTTCAGAAAAAAATGAAAGTCACTATTTATTAAAAAAGCCCCGAAAGGCTTTTTTAATTTTATTTAAAGTGTTCTTTTCAATTCTCTAATTTCAAAGCTCTCAATGATGTCATCCACCATGATATCGTTGAAATTTTTGATACTTAAACCACACTCATAACCGTTCTTAACTTCGGCAACGTCGTCTTTAAAACGCTTCAATTGAGCTATTTCGCCCTCATGAACTACAATACCTTCACGTATGATTCTTACCTTATTGTTACGCTTAACATAACCGTCAGTTACATAACATCCTGCGATAGTACCTACTTTGCTTATTTTGAACACTTCACGTACTTGAATATTACCTGTTACCACCTCTTCTTCTTTCGGTGCCAACATTCCTTCCATCGCCGCTTTTATTTCGTTAATAGCATCATAAATAATAGAATAGAGTCTTATCTCAATTTGTTCTGAGTCTGCTATTCTTCTGGCATTGTTCGAAGGTCTGACTTGGAAACCAATTACGATAGCATCAGCAGCTGAGGCCAAAGTAACGTCAGATTCAGATATTTGACCAACCGCTTTGTGAACAATATTTACTTGAACTTCGTCTGTTGATAGTTTCAATAATGAGTCAGACAAGGCTTCTACTGAACCGTCCACGTCACCTTTGACAATAACATTGAGTTCTTTAAATGTTCCGATGGCCTTTCTTCTACCAATTTCATCCAAGGTAATGTGTTTCTTAGCTCTTATACTCATTTCTCTATTGAGCTGTTCACGTTTGTTGGCTATTTCACGTGCTTCTCTATCCGATTCCATGATATTGAACTTATCACCTGCTTGTGGTGCTCCCGGAAGACCCAGTATCTGAACAGGCTGAGACGGTCCGGCCTCCTTCACTCTTTCACCTAGAGAGTTTACCAAGGCTTTCACTCTACCGAAGTATTGGCCAGCCAACATAATGTCTCCTATTTTCAATGTTCCGTTTTCTACTAAAATAGTTGAAACATAACCTCGCCCTTTGTCTAGTGAGGCTTCTATTACTGTTCCGAATGAGTTTCTGTTCGGATTAGCTTTCAAGTCAAGTAATTCAGCTTCAAGTAGAACTTTGTCCAGCAAATCGTCTATACCTAAACCTGATTTAGCAGATACCTCTTGCTCTTGGTATTTTCCACCCCAACTTTCTACCAATATATTTTCTTTGGCCAAATCTTCTCTGATTTTGGCAGGATTGGCGTTAGGTTTGTCTATTTTGTTAAAGGCAAATACGATAGGTACACCAGCATTTTGAGCATGGTTGATGGCTTCTTTAGTTTGAGGCATTACGCTATCGTCAGCAGATATCACGATGATTACAACGTCGGTAACTTTCGCTCCCCTAGCTCTCATAGCTGTAAATGCCTCGTGACCGGGCGTATCCAAGAATGTTATTGATTTGCCTTTGTTGGCTCCTTCTTTCATGGTTACTGAATAGGCTCCAATATGCTGGGTGATTCCTCCGGCTTCACCTGAGGCTACTTTGGATCTTCTGATGTAGTCAAGTAACGAGGTCTTACCGTGATCTACGTGTCCCATAATGGTTACAATAGGAGCACGGTGTATCAAATCCTCTTCCTTGTCTACCATTATTTCAGTGTCGAAAGATACCTCTTCTTCCGCAGATATAAATTCTACGTCAAAATTGAACTCTAGGGCTATCATTTGGATAGTTTCAGCATCCAATCTTTGGTTGATTGATGCAAAAATACCCATTTTCATACAGCTAGCTATAACTTCATTTACTGAGACATTCATGAGGGAAGCCAATTCTGATGCCGAAATGAATTCGGTAACTTTTAATGTGCCGCTTTCCTCTAATTCTTGCTGATCCAATGCATCCTGAGCCTCAGCACGGTTTCTGCGTTTTTCTTTTCTGTATTTAGAACCAAACTCGTTGCCTTTGTTTTGCATTTTAGACATCGTACTCTTGATGTTGTCTTTTACATCATCTTGAGAAACCGATTCTTTCCTATTTCCACCTTTCTTGAAGTCTTTTTTACCTCCAGTGCTTCCGCCACCTACTTGGTTTTGGCTAGGTGCAGGACTAGGTTTGTTGTCTGTATTTGCCCCACCTGTAAATGGCGGTTTTGTACCACCAATATTTGGTTTTTGAGGCGAATTTGGGGTATTAGGTCTCCCAGAACCAACGGCCTTTGGATCTTTTCTGAAGTTCTCAAAATTCGACTTCGTCGTATCACCCACTTTTTCACCGCCTACTATAACTCTCTTTCTTTTACGTTTTTGTTTTAGTTCTTCTTTGGTAAGTGGCTTCCGCTCAACTGGAAGTTCTATTTTACCAAGAACTTTAAGACCTTGAAGCTTATCTCCTTGTGCTTTGATTAGTTTTGGAGGAAGAATTTCCTGAATCTCATCCTCTTCGAGTATAATTTTTACTCTAGGAGTTTCTTCTTCTTGTTCTAAAAATACCTCTGCGATGATTTCTGCTAGAACCGGTTCTTTTGGCTCTGGTTTTGATTCAACTTTCGGAAGCTCGGCTATTGATTCACTTTTGGGTTCTTCTTTTGCTAAGGCAACTTCCTTAACTTCCTCAACAGGTTTCGAAATTTCAATATGTTTTACCTCCTCAATTGGAGCAGGCTTTTCTTCAGCCGTTACCGGAGTGATTATCACAGGCTCTGTTTTGTCCACTGACGTTTCTACAACAAGTTTAGGAATCGGCTCAAGCTTGGGAGCTTCTTGTTTCACTTCTGGAATTGCGTCTGTAGGAACAATTTTGGCTGGTCCTTTACTATTTAGGTCTATTTTGCCAAGAACTTTTGGCCCTTGCAAATTGTGTTCTATCTTGATAATTTCGGGCTCGACTGGTTCTTCTCTGAAATACAGTATTTCGTCATTCGACTGAGTCGGTGACGAAGTTTCTGCTGATGAACCTGACGTCGAAACGCCTCCCATATCTCCTAATAGTTCTGGAGAATGTAGTTCTTTTGATAAAACCTCAAGTAAGTCAAATGAAAGTTTGGCGTTGGGATTATTATCAATACGATGCCCTTTTGAGCTCAGAATCTCAATAATGGTAATTGTACCTACGTTAAGTTTCTTGGCCGCTTGGCTAAGTCGCATCATTTTTTCTTCTGCCATAAATTTTTCTTAAATTTTATAATAACAATTGTAATCTATTGTGGTTTAGTCTTTTACATATCAATCAAATTCTTTTCTTAGAATATCCAATACTTCGTCAACAGTTTCTTCTTCAAGTTCTGTTCTTCTCACAAGGTCGGCTTTTCCTATAGTCAATACAGACTTGGCGGTATCCAATCCGATTTTTCGGAATTCTAACAATATCCACTCGTCTATTTCGTCAGTGAATTCCATCAAGTCCACGTCTTCTTCTTCTACAACACCTTCGATGTCTCTGAAAACGTCTATTTCTAGCCCGATTAATTTCGAGGCTAATTTTATATTTAATCCACCCTTACCGATGGCAAGAGAAACCTGGTCAGGCTTCAAAAACACTGAAACTCTTTCGTTGTTTTCGTTGATTCTGATATTACTAATTTTTGCAGGGCTTAATGACCTAGAAATTAACAAGTTGGTATTGTCAGTCCATTGGATGACGTCAATATTCTCGTTTTCAAGTTCTCTCACTATAGAGTGAATTCTTGATCCTTTCATACCCACACAAGCACCTACTGGATCTATTCTATCGTCAAAAGATTCTACTGCAACTTTGGCTCTTTCACCTGGCTCTCGTACTATTTTACGGATTGAAATCACACCGTCTTGAATTTCAGGGATTTCCAATTCAAATAAACGCTCTAAGAAAACAGGCGAGGTTCTTGAAAGTGTAAGTTTAGGATTTCCGTTGTTGATTTCTACTTTGTGTATGATGGCTCTTATGCTCGTACCTTTTCGGAATCTATCTTTAGGTATTTGTTCACCTTTTGGAAGCGAAAGCTCGTTGCCTTCTTCGTCCATACAAATCACTTCTTTGCCTAAAATCTGGTGAACATCAACCGTTACCAATTCGCCAACTTGATCTTTGTATTGATCAAAAAGCATTTCTTTTTCTAGGTCTTTAACTTTTTGAATCAAAGTCTGACGAGCAGTTTGAACAATTCTTCTTCCGAAGTCTTCGATTTTAACCTCTTCAGCTACTTCTTCGCCAATCTCAAAATCAGGTTCTATTTTTTTTGCCTCAGTTAAAGGTATTTTGTCGGTATCCCAAATATCCTCTGAGTTATCGTCAACTATTTCTCTTGTTCTCCACATCTCTAAGTCACCACTTTCGGCGTTTAGGATGATGTCAAAGTTGTGGTCGTCGCCATAAGCCTTGCGTATCATGGTTCTCAGCACATCCTCAAGGATGGCTATCATGGTTGGCCTGTCGATGTTTTTTTCTCTTGCAAACTCAGCAAACGATTCAATTAAATCTCCACTATGCATACGTGTCTATGTTTTATTTAAATGAAATGACAACTTTGGCTTCTTTGATTTTCTCAATCAATAAAGTTACCGTTTCAGGTTTTATTTTCTTTTTTGCTTCGGGTTCTAGGGTTATTTTACCTTCTGATACTTTGGTAAGCGTTCCTTTTATCTCGTTTAAGTCGTCTAAGGTCACTTTTAAAGTTCTACCTATATTTTTTGTGTATTGTCTTTCAAAATTCAGCGGACTATCTGCTCCCGGTGATGAAACTTCCAAAACAAAGGCTACGTCGATGATTTCCTCTAATTCACTACCTAATTTGCGACTCACCTCACCACATTCATCTATAGAGATGCCTTCATCAGAATCAATAAATACTGTTATTTTTTTTCTGATTTTGGAGTCTGAAACAACAACATCAACCAAATAAAAATCCGTATTGGAAATTATTTCGTCTAAAAATTTAATTACCGCTTCTCTAAGAGCCATCTAAAAACTTACAAATCTATGTTGATTACCAACAAAAAAGGAGGTTCTATACCCCCTAATTCTTCTTTTCGATGCAAAATTAGTCTATTTTTTGTAAATTTCTATGCATTGTTTAAAAAAACAATTTAAAATATCGCTTTTGTATTGAAGCATTTATGAAACTTGAAATTGTGGATTTGGGTTTTTCGCCATACATTTTTTCGTTTCCTTAAAATTTAGCTTTTTACTTTAAAAAAATGCGTCCATAATAATTAACTTTTCTTGCTTTTTTTAAGTTATATTATTAAAATAGTTTTTTAAATGAAAGACTTTGATTTAAAAACTGTGTTTTTCTCAGGTCTCTTTTCCTATTTTCACACACTTTGGCTATAATTGCACTACTATTAATTATTTTACTTTTTGAGCATACTCAATTTTATTAAAAAATTCTTTTTTCTGATCAATATCGCTTTTGGTCTTTATTCGCTTTTGGTGTATCAGTTGGTTTTGTCAGCTGACATTAAACATTGGCTTGCAGGATTTTTAATGCTCACTTTTCCTTTGGTACTTGTTGGTCATTTGTTTTTTATGTTGGTTTGGGTTTTGGGAAAGTCTGCGAAAGCTCTGCTTTCTTTGTTTCTTTTGTTGATTACCTATTCGATTCTCGATAGAACTCTTAAAATTAACCCACCTGACATAAAACCCAATCCTCCTTTTACGTTTTCGTTGCTGAGTTATAACCTGATGTATGGCGACTATCATCAGTTTGTGACGGGCACTAATACGAAAACTGCCGTGGGGCTTTCAAATCTGATGGATACTTTAACGTCTGATGTTAAGTGTTTTCAGGAAATGTACAATACCGAAAAATATCATGAGTTTGATTTGCTCAGGAGGATTTCAAAGCGTAACGCCTATTATGTTTACATGCATTCAAATACCGAGAACGATAAGGGGCAGGGAGCTATCGGCTTAGCTATTTTTAGTCGATTTCCTATCATTTCAAAAAAGGAAATGTATTGGCCACCGAATAACAACGGAATGCTGTCTGCTGATATTGTCGTTGGTAATGACACCATTCGGGTAATAAATGCCCAACTGAAATCTATGGGCATAAGAGTACAGAGGATTTTGAAAAAGGATAATAAAATAGACAGAATAGAAACGCGAAACGTACTCAGTAAGCTCAAAGGAGGTTTTGAGGATAGAGGCTTGCAGGTGAATTTGTTGGAAAATTGGATATCAGAAAGTCCGTATCCTGTGATATTGGCGGGTGATTTTAATGAATTGCCCTACGGATATGCTTATGGTAGAATACGGAAAAAACTTCATAATGCTTTTGAAGAAACAGGTTTTGGTTTTGGATTTACTTATCACAAGGTCTTAAGTTTTTTGAGGATTGATAATCAGTTTTTTGATGATAAGTATATAAAGAATATTGATTTTCTGACAATGTCCAACGTTCCTTTTTCAGATCATTATCCTATAAAAGCCTGGTATTTAATGAGATGATTTTTTTTAGGAATGAAAAGAGTTCAAAGTATAGATTTCGCCCGAGGTTTGGTGATGGTTATCATGGCTTTGGATCATGTAAGAGATTTGATGCACACTGATGCTTTTATGATTTATACGCTGGTACGTGGTTCACCTTACAATGTTTGCTATCGTTTTTGCGAACGGTTACAAGTTTTCTGATTTAGTTTTTGGGCCTTATAAGTTTGGGCGACCCGATACGGGTGGTGGAGTGTAGCGGCCTTATGTATACCTTATTTGGCTGACTATTGTGATATTGATGTATCCATTATGCAAATGGTACGGTGCTTATAAAGAGGCAAATAAGTCAAAATCTTGGCTTAGGTATTTATAAAAAATGCATCCTTAATTTTAAAGATGCATTTTAAAAGTATTCAAAATTGTTGGTTAAACTACTCTTAGCTCATTAAAATCTTAACTTCTTTTCCTGTAACCGCAGCTTTTTTGATGGCGTCAATTATTATCATATCTTTCAGACCTTCTTCACCGGGAGTTAAAACTGGTTTATTGTTCAAAATAGCATCTGCAAAGCCATCCATTTGATAAGCTTGGTGATGCACAATCGGGAAATCCATTGGGCCTTTTGATGTAGTTCCTTTCAATGGGCCGTAGTCATACGCTGGTGACATACTCAAGCTTCCTTTTTCGTAATGAACAGATAATTCGTGGGCGTTTGTGGCGTATGAGCTCATCCCACTCGCAATAGCTCCACTCGGAAATTTCAACTGCCAAAGGATGGTTTCTTCTATGTCTCTGTAAATGTCTGGTTCAGTTTTTATGGCTTGAGCGGTTACCGAAATTGGTTCCTCGCCCGTTGCATATCGGCTGGCGTTAATGCAGTAAATTCCCACATCCATCAAGGCACCACCTCCTGACCATTTGTTGTTCATTCGCCAAGCGTTAATATCGCGGTTTCTCCAAGCAAACTTGGTTTCGATAAACTTCGGCTTGCCAAAATCTTTGTCTTTTGCTAATCGCATCACTTCATTGGTAAATGGCTCGTAATGAAGTCGGTATCCTACACCAAGTTTTACGTTTTTGCTTTTGCAGTAGGCTATCATTTCGCGAGCTTGCTTGGCATCCATCGACATGGGTTTCTCGGTAATGACATGTTTACCTGCTTTGGCGGTTTTCATGACATATTCTGCATGCATAGAATTTGGCAAAACTACATACACTACATCTACATCAGGATTGTTGGCAATAGTTTCAAAATTCTGATAATTGTAGATGTTTTTATCTGCCAAATTGTATTTTTCTTTCCATTTGGCGGCTTTTTCTGGTGAACCTGTCACGATGCCCACCAACTCGCAGTTTTTTGACTGAGAAAGACCCGGAGCCAACTGGTTGGTTGCATAACTTCCTAATCCGCAAAGAACTACACGAAGTTTTCGGTCGGTAGCAATAGGGTAGGCCATCAAGTTTTGAGCCGCCAAAGGCACTAAAACACCCGTAGCGGCTAAGTCTCTTAAAAAATCACGTCTAGAGTTTTTCATTTAAGGTTGAATTTGAAGTTCAAGTTATGATTTTTTTTCGCAAAATTCTATTTTTTTTATTTGTATTATTGATTGTTGTCTTTATTTTCTATCTGTTTCATTTATGTTTTTCGACCAAATGTTTTTTGCAATGTTTCTAAATATACTTTGAGCATTTATAAATGTATCGTCAAATTTGAAATCTCCGCGAAGTATTTCGCTTTCAGTGAGATTAATCTTGGGCTGAACTGTATTAGCATATTTTTTTGACCTTCCAATAAAATTATTTTTAGCCGAGATGGATTAATGTCATTACTGGAGGATAACTTGTGAACAAGTAATATTTCTTCTACTCCGTCTTGATTTAAATCTGTAATCTGCAAAGAGCTCCCTAAGAATCTTACATTTAAGTCGAATTGGCAAGGTTCTTCAAAAACAAAAAACAAACTTTTTTGGGTATAAGACTTTGGTTTTTTTGAAAACAACGGGCATGAATCTTACTGTTCATAAGCCACTCCTCAGCTTTCTTTACTTCAATATTTCCAACTTCGGTTAATACAATCGAAAACTCTAGGAAATTCGTATTTAAGAATAAATAAAGAAACCTTTTTTTATGAAATAGATAGTATCGCCATGATGGGGCTTTTATGACTTTAATTTTTGTTTAAACTTACCAAAAAAACGCCCCGAAGTGGCTTAGTTAAGATGTTTTTTTTTGCTGAATATTCAAATACGAATTCCTTATAAAAACATACCTTTTTATTCTTTCTAGGGAATAGAATTTTAAGGTTTCCATTGACCTAGATGTTTTTGAATTTAATTAAAAGAAAGAAATCAGTCGTTTAGTTGGGCTATAAAACTAATTCGACAAATGAATAAAATAAAAAAATAGATATTTTACTTTGATTTTAAGCTAATCAGAATCCTATTTTTTTCCTGCCACCGCTATTCTTTCCTTCATAATACTCTTTAAGTTTCTCCAATTCAAATACATAACCACCGCTGAGAATCGGGAAGCGTGTCCAGCTGCGTGGGTCGAGGTTGTGGGTGTCGAGGTGGAAACCTGGAGCGTAACGCTCTCGTTTCCACTGGTTTCTGCTCCAAAGCTTGAAGAATCGATTCGTCCAGCCGTAGAGGTCTTCTCTGCTATATTGGCTTTCGTAGAATTTCTCTAGGGTTCTAAAAGATTCCACCGGCGATTTTTTATCTCTGATGGCCAGTTGCTCTATGTGGTTGAGTACTTTGTAAGGCATCAGGTCTTTTTCGTCGGTTTGTTTATTGTCTTTCGGGCGTAGTTCGGCGGTTGGTTGTAAGGCATTTACGTATTTCAAGCCTTTTACTTTTATGTGCTTGCCTCTTACTTCGCAACCCGTTTTTTCAAGCCAAATTAGCCAAGTTCGCAACCAATCTTTGTCAATGCCAGCTATAGGACTTATGCTACCCGCCGTGTCTCCGTCCATAGTGCAATAGCCTACAGCTACTTCTGAGCGGTTTGAGGTGGCCAAAAGCAAGTGATTGTGGAGGTTTGCTAGCATCCACACGCCTGGGGCACGTACACGAGCTTGTATGTTTTGTAACGGTATGTCATCTGTATCCCAGCTTAATTTTCTACCAATTTGTTCTTCTATCAGATTGGTGTAGTTATCTACTAAACCATTGATATTGATTTTCATAAACCTAGCTCCTATAGATTCTGCCAAGTTTTTAGCCGAATTTAAGGTGTCATCCGAGCTATTTTCAGTGCCTTGATAGATGCCCAGTATCAGTTTTTCTGTTAATTCTTCTATTGTGTTGGTTTTTTTTACATCTGGAATATAGCTGAGTTTTTCTTTGAAGGCTTCAAAACCAATGCTTTCATCGCCCAGTCTGACCATTAAGCCACACAAGGCTGTACAGGCACAAGAGTCTGCTCCGCCAGAAAGAGATATGGTAAAACCGAATGAGCGAGATTTTCTCAGGTAATCAAAAAGTGCCAAACTCACCGAGCGAGAGAACTCCTCTTCTTTTAGTGAGCCTCCTTTTTCAAAAGCTTCCATTTCGGCAAAACTGATGTTTGGAAAATCAGAGTAGGTCAACACAAAACTAGATTGAATCAATTTCAAATCGGCTGGCAAACTAGACTTTATTTTGGCCTGTTCTATTTTGTTTTTACTAATGTCTACAATGGCCGAGGTTAGCGTAAAATCTGCGTAGCTAAAACGCTGACTTGAAGCCAATACATCTCCACCTGAGCAAACCATGGCGTCGCCATCGAATATTAGCCTGCCAGACTCATTCCCTAACAAGTTGGTATACACATAGGCACAGCAAAACGCTCGGGAAGCATCAGTTACCAATTGTTCTCTGATTTTGAACTTATGAAAACCAAAAGGACTCGCACTTGGGTTGAGGATAATGTCCACGCCTTTGTCGAAATGCCTTGTTGCGGGCCTATTGGCCACCCATGCGTCTTCGCAAATTTCAAGGCCAATCCGTATATTTTCAAAATTGAATACCAAATCTCCAACAGGATATTTTATTCCTTTTATGCCAATTTCAGAGGTTTGTCCTGGTTTCCATCTGTGAAACCAACGGTCTTCATAAAAGAGTCCGTAGTTGGGCAAGTGTTGTTTGCATACAAAACCAAGAATCTGTCTGTTGGCTATTACACAAGCCGAATTGTAGATTTTGTTATTTATCCAAATCGGTAAACCAACACAGGCTACAATATCTGAGGTTTGGTCAACAATATCCTCCAATATTTCTAATGATAGCTTGAAAACATCGGGCGAATAGAAGGCGTCTTCGCAACCATAACCTGTAATGCAAAGCTCTGGTAAACATAATACCTGTATTTCCTGGTTCTTAGCTTCATCTATCGCTTTTAATATATTTGTTTTGTTTCCTACCCAATCGAGCGGCGTTTGATTCAATGCCGCCGCTCCAACTTTCACTAATTCCATGCTTGTGTTTTAATTTGATTCAAAATTAGAAAAATAAAAGGACAAAAGAGAAAAGAATGTATTTTAGGAAAATTAGCTTGATTTACATA
>Ga0164293_10005124_pt1 | contig 11158 bp, 11 predicted proteins | sample GEODES118metaG_FD_111487 | JGI IMG/M metagenome (GOLD analysis project Ga0164293, IMG submission 111487) | Eutrophic lake water microbial communities from Lake Mendota, Wisconsin, USA - GEODES118 metaG | ecosystem: Environmental > Aquatic > Freshwater > Lake | place: USA: Lake Mendota...
CGGCTGATCGTGGCGCGCTCGGAGCTGCGCCACCAGAAGGTCGCGATGACCAGTAGCACCACAGCGGCTATCGCCGCCGCGGCGATGAGGTCACCTTTGGTGCGGCGCTCCGGTCGGATCATTGTGGCTAGTTGGAGGTGGCTCCGGCCTCAGCGGCCTTGCGGGGTCCACGGCGACGACGCCGGCGCCGGCCGGCCGAGGAGCCCTCGCCCGCTGTTACAGACTCCGAGGAATCTGCGGAATCCTGTTGTGCTGCACCGTTTTCGGGGTGTCCGTTGCCGTCCTGCCCGCCGCCGCGGGTGCGCTGACGCGAACGGGTGCGGGTGGGCCGGTCGGTCTTGGAGTCGGTCGAGCTGACCCGGGTGCTGCCCTTGGAGTCCCTGTCCTTGGAGCCCCGGGACTCCGGACGCTTGCGGGCGGCGCCGATCGCACCCCCGGCCCCGGCCGGGATGCCGAGTTCGGCGTAGAAGTGCGGCGAGGTGGAGTAGGTCTCCGACGGGTCGGGGCAGTCCAGCTTGAGTGCCTTGTCGATCATCGACCAGCGCTCGAGTTCGTCCCAGTCGACCAGGGTGATGGCGATCCCGGTCTTGCCGGCCCGGCCGGTGCGGCCGATCCGGTGCACGTAGGCCTGCTCGTCCTCGGGGATCTGATAGTTGATGACATGGGTGATGTCATCGATGTCAATGCCTCGGGCCGCGACATCGGTGGCCACCAGCACGTCGACCTCACCGGTGCGGAACCCTTTGAGCGCCTTCTCCCGGGCGATCTGGCCCAGGTCGCCGTGCACCGCGCCGACCTTGAAGCCGCGCTCAGCCAACTCGTCGCACACCTTCTGGGCGGTGCGCTTGGTGCGGGTGAAAACCATTGTGGCGCCGCGGCCTTCGGCCTGCAGGATGCGCGCCACCATCTCGATCTTGTCCAGCGCGTGCGCTCGGTAGGCGAACTGCTCGGTGGTTTCGTGGGTGGCCGACCCTTGCACGCCCTCGGCGCGGATGTGGGTGGGCTGGTTCATGAAGGTGCGGGCCAGGGTGATGATCGGGTCCGGCATGGTCGCCGAGAACAGCATCGACTGCCGGGTGTCCGGGGTCTGGCGCAGGATCCGCTCGATGTCGGGCAAAAAGCCCAGGTCCAGCATCTCGTCGGCCTCGTCGAGCACCAGCACCGACAGCCCGCCGAGTTGCAGGTGGCCCTGCTGGGCCAGGTCGAGCAACCGTCCCGGGGTGCCCACGACGACGTCGGCGCCCTTCTGCAGCGACTCGATCTGCGGCTCGTAGGGGCGCCCGCCGTAGATGGACACCACCGACAGCTTCCGGTCTTGCGCGGCAAGGTATTTCGCGGCGCCGGTCAGGTCTTCGAAGACCTGGATGCACAGCTCGCGGGTCGGCACCACGATCAGGGCGCGGGGAGTGCCGTTCAGCTCGGGCTCACCCGGCGCGGTGATCCGGTGCAGCAGGGGGACGCCGAAGGCGAAGGTCTTGCCCATGCCGGTGCGGGCCTGGCCGATGAGGTCATCCCCGGCCAGGGCCAGCGGCAGGGTGAGTTCCTGGATGGCGAAGGCATTCTCGATGCCCTGTTCGGCCAGTGCGCGGACGATCTCCTCGCGGACGCCCAGTTGGGCGAAGCTGATCGGGGCGGGGACGGGGTCTTGGGTATGCAAATGGGTCATGAATGGTCTTTCCGTTGTCGTTCCTCGTACTTGCTTTCACGCGCGCACGAGTAGTGATTTCGGAATGCGGGCCTCGCGCCGAGGAGGCGGGCCCACTGCGTGCACGCACATTACCGAGGTCCATGGTACCTGGTTGGCCCTGTTTGACGGCATGGCCGGGGATTAGAGTGGCTCCCATGGACGCGGCCGGGGTGACCACAGGGGGGCTTCCGACGGTCCCGGCCGATCATCGCGGCATCACCGAACTGTTCGCCCTGCTTGCCTATGGCGAGGTGGCGGCGTTCTACCGGCTCACCGACGAGGCGCGGATGGCCCCGGACCTGCGCGGCCGGATCAACATGGCGCGGATGGCCGCCGCGGAGATGGCGCACTACGAACTGCTGCGCACCACCCTGGAGGTCCGTGGGGTCGACGTGCTGGCCGCGATGAGCCGCTACGCGCCGGCGTTGGAGCAGTATCACCGGCTGACCACCCCCAGCACCTGGCTGGAGGCGCTGGTCAAGACCTACGTCGGTGACGCGATGGCCGCCGACCTGTACCTGGCCATCGCCGGTTCGCTTCCCGTGGAGGTCGCCGACGTGGTGCGCTCGGTACTGGCCGAGACCGTGCATTCGCAATTCGTGGTGGCCGAGGTGGTCACGGCGGTCAACTCCAGCGGCCGGCAACGCAGCCGGTTGGCGTTGTGGGCGCGCCGACTGCTCGGCGAGGCCATCACCCAGGCGCAGTACGTGCTGGCCGAACGCGATGAACTGGTGGACCTGGTGCTGGCCGGTGGCGGGATCGGCCAGATCACCGACCTGTACGAGCGACTGCAGCGCACGCACAGCGAGCGGATGCACCACCTGGGCCTGGCCTGACGGCAGCGCTCAGCGGTTGCAGGTCGTGCTGGTCGAGAAGTCGGTCTGGGACACCACCGTCGCGCCGCCGGCATCGGTGATCCAGCAGTTCAACTGGCTGCCGCGGCTGTTGGCGGTCACATAGTTGACCGGCAGGTTGGCGATGATCGTCATCGTCCAGGGCAGCGTCGCGTTCTCCACGGTGCGCAGTGCGCCGGTCTCGTCGGCGTAGACCACGGTGACCGGTTCATTGGGCCGCTGGTTACCGGCGACGGTGTAGGTGATCTGGCGCAGATCCATCCTGGGCTGCGCGGCCGCCAGTGGGTTGGCGTCCACCAGCACCGGAACTTCCACGACGTCCATCGGGTTGACCGGCTGCGGTCCCAGGGGAGGGTCCATGGGCTGAGGGCTGACGGTCGCGATCACCGTCCGGTGCACGCTTGAGCTCTCACCGCCGGTGGCCGCAAGCCCGGCGTTGACGATGCACAGGGCGGCCACCGCGGTGGTCGCCAGGCCCAGGGCCGGGATGGTCAGGCGCGGCCAGCGGGCCCGTCGTTCCTCGTTCACCCGGCCAGTGTGCGGCGGACCACCGGGCTCCCGGACACGGCGCACGCAGCAGTTGTCATGCTGTTACCGCAGCTTGACCACCTTGTTTGCGTCGCGGGTGCGCCGGGCCGCAACAGCCGGCCGCGGCGTCCACTAGCCTCACGGAGGACGTGCTTGCAGGAACATGAAGGAAAGGGTCCGGCGTGGAGGTCAAGATCGGTGTCTCGGACAGCCCGCGGGAGCTGGTCTTCAACAGTTCCGAAACGCCGGAACAGGTCGAGCACCACATCAAGACGGCGCTGGCCGCCGGCGAGTCCGAGGTCCTGAGCCTGACCGACGACAAGGGCCGGCGGTTTCTGGTGCAGACCGGCCGGATCGCCTACGTCGAGATCGGTGCCGCCGACGTGCGCCGGGTCGGTTTCGGTCCCGCTTCCTGATCTCAGCCGCGGGTCAGCGGCACGTGTGACAGCCCGCCCCAGGCGAACTGAACGGTGCCCTCGACGGCGTCGTCCTTGGAGATCGGGCGGTCGGCGCCCAGCCAGTAGCGTGCGCAGTCCACGCTGATGCCCACCAGTCCCACCGCGATCATGCGGGCGCGGTGCGGGTCCAGGCCCGAGTCCTGGCTGATCAGGTCGAACACCGCGTCGGTGCAGGCTTCGATCGCGACGCGGACCTGGTCGGCCACCTGCGCCTCGCTGCCGTAGTCGTTCTCGAAGATCAGCCGGTAACCCTGGCTGTCGTGTTCGATGAAGTCGAAGAACGCCTGGACCGCCGCGCGTAGCCGCTGCCGGTTGTCGGTGGTGGTGCGCAGCGCCTGACGCACCCCGGCCACCAGGATGTCCCCGTGCTGGCCCAGCACCGCCAGATAGAGATCCAGTTTGCTGGAAAAATGCTGGTAGAGCACGGGTTTGCTGACCCCGGCCCGGTCGGCGATCTCGTCCATCCCGGTCGCGTGGTAGCCGCGGTCGACGAACACCTCGCTGGCCGTGGCCAGCAGCTGATCGCGGCGCTCGCCGCGGGGCAGCCGACCGCTGCGGGCGCGTTTCGGCGCGGCCGCGTCGGTCAGGTTGCTCATCGGAACGACACTACTACCAGGCCTCCCGCGTGCCCCTGGCTCGGCTGGGCGGGGGTTATGCCATCCTGGGTCGGTGACCAATGAGTCGGGGCACCCAGGGGGTGGTCGCGTGCCGGTCCTGCAGGCCGAGCGGGATCAGCCGCTGCGCGCGCTGCGTGACCCGCTGGCCGAAGACGCCGACCGGCTGCGGTCCGACCGCGAGGACCACGCCGAGGTCGGCAAACAGAGCTGGCTGGGCCGGTTCGTCTCGACCTACGGCTGGCGGGCCTACGCCCTGCCGCTGCTGGTGGCTCTCACCGGGGTGGTGCTGTATCAGACGATGACCGGCACTGCTGTCCCCGTCGCCGAGGAGCCGGTGAAGAGTCCGCCGACGATCGGCTCGGCCGGCACCAGCATCATCGGCGCCCCGCCGCGCGGGCTGACCGAGTTCGACGCCAACCTGCCCACCGGCATCCTGCCCGCCGGCGGTCCGTTCACCGATGTCGGCGCCAGGACCTGGCGCATGATTCCGGGCACGGCGCCGAAGGTGGGGCAGGGCACCGCCAAGACGTTCACCTACACCGTCGAGGTGGAGGACGGCATCGACACCTCATCCTTTGGCGGTGACGAGGGCTACGCCCGGATGGTCACCGAGACGCTGAGCAACCCCAAGAGTTGGACGCACGATCCGCAGTTCGCGTTCCAACGCATCGACGACCCCGCCGCCAAACCGGACTTCCGGGTGTCGCTGACCTCCCCGGTCAGTGTCCGGGAGGGCTGCGGCTACGAGATCCCGATCGAAACGTCTTGCTACAACCCGATTTACGGGTCGGAGGGCGAGCCGCGGGTGTTCATCAACCTGGCCCGCTGGGTGCGCGGCGCGGTGCCGTTCCAGGGTGACATCGGGTCCTACCGGCAGTACCTGATCAACCACGAGGTCGGCCACGCGATGGGGTACACCGCGCACGAAGCGTGCGAGCGCGACGGGGGCCTGGCGCCGATCATGATGCAGCAGACCTTCTCCACCTCCGACAACGACGCCGCCCGCTTCGACCCGCAGTCGGTCAAGCCGGATGGCAAGACGTGTCGGTTCAACCCCTGGCCGTACCCGATCGCCTGACGTCCGATCTGAGACTGCCGGAGAGCGGTTTCGGCGTTGCCTATCGGTCGGGATGCGGTACTGGGCGCACGTCCAGTGCGGGAATGCCTTCGAAGTCCCCAGGATTGCAGGTGTACAGCGGCAGACCGTTGGCGATGGCGGTCGCAGCAATGAGAGCGTCATAGGCCCGGGCGGCGCGCTTTCGGCCAGCTGACCTCAGTGCGGCCGCCACTGCGCCGAAAGCACGCGCCGCTGCGGCGTCGAAGGGAATCGGGTCGAAGTCGCTCTCTGCCTGTTGTAGATGCGCCTGGCGTGCGGATCCCTCCACGGGATCGACGGCGATCTGGGGACCGACGGACAACTCGGCCAAGGTGATCGCACTGATCACCGACTGGTCAGGGAGCGTGGCAGGGTCGGTGATGCGGCCGAGCAGAATCACCGTCGAGGTGTCAAGCATGCCGAGGCTCATCACAACCCCGGTTCCAAGAGTGCGTCGAGGTCGGCCCGCAGTGCCGCGGGGTCGATTGGCGGCAGATGGCGACGCCGGGCGATCAGTTCGGCGGGGGTGGCGCTCAGCCTAGGCAGCGGTCGCAGCTCTGCGACCGGCCGTCCGTCCCTGGTTACGACGACGGTCTCCCCGTGCTCCACTCGGGAAAGCACGTCACCGCCGCTGTTGCGAAGGTCCCGCACGCTAACGCTCCTCATCGAGGGAGTGTATCACCGGTGATACAGGCGGGCCGCGCGACAATGAAGCCATGCCCCTGCCGCCGCTGGTCGAACCCGCCGCGGACCTCACCCCCGCCGAGATCGCCCGCTACAGCCGGCACCTGCTGCTGCCCGACTTCGGCCTCGACGGCCAGAAGCGGCTGAAGAACGCGCGCGTGCTGGTCATCGGCGCGGGCGGACTGGGCTCCCCGGCGCTGCTGTATCTGGCCGCCGCCGGCGTCGGCACACTGGGCGTCGTCGACTTCGACGTCGTCGAGGAGTCCAACCTGCAGCGCCAGATCATCCACGGCTGCGCCGACGTCGGCCGGCTCAAAGTCGACAGCGCCCGCGACGCGATCGCCGAGATCAACCCCCTCGTCAACGTTGCGGTGCACCCGGTGCGCCTGGCGGCCGACAACGCCGTGGCTTTGTTCTCCGAGTACGACCTGATCCTCGATGGCGCCGACAACTTCGCCACCCGCTACCTTGTCAATGACGCTGCGGCGCTGGCACATAAGCCCTATGTGTGGGGTTCGATCCACCGGTTCTCCGGTCAGGTGTCGGTGTTCTGGGAGGACGCCCCCGACGGCCCGGACGGCCAGCCCGGCGGCCTGAACTACCGCGACCTCTATCCGGAGCCGCCGCCGGCCGGGACGGTGCCGTCCTGCGCCGAGGGCGGGGTGCTCGGGGTGCTGTGCGCCTCGATCGCCGCGGTGATGGGCACCGAAGCCATCAAGCTCATCACCGGCATCGGCGAGTCACTGCTGGGCCGGTTGCTGCTCTACGACGCGCTGCAGATGTCCTACCGCACGATCACCCTGCGCCGGGATCCGCAGCGCCCGCCGATCACCGCGCTGGCCGACTACGAGGCGCTGTGCGGGATGGACGCCGGCCTAGACCCCGACGCCGATCCTGGCCTGACCCCGGCCGAGCTTCGCGATCTGCTGGACTCCGGTGCCCCCGTCGCGCTGATCGACGTTCGGGAACCGGCGGAGTGGGAGATCAACCGCGTCGACGGCGCCCACCACATCCCCACGTCGGCGCTGGAGTCACCGGACGGTCCGGGTCTGCTGCCGGCCGGCCGGATCCCGGTGCTCTACTGCAAGACCGGGACCCGCTCGGCGCAGGCGCTGGCCGCACTGCAGCGCGCCGGGGTGAGCCAGGTACGGCACCTGCGGGGCGGCATTGTGGCCTGGGCGCAGTACTGCGATCCCGATATGGCGATGTACTGACGGCCTGTTGAACGCGTGTTGTGCGCCGCACGCCTTACCCTGACGGTGTGATCGACGAACGCCCGCCGGGCCATGTGCTGGCCGCGTTCGGTCTCAAAGAATCCGAGCCCGAGCCGCTCTGGGACGGCGGCTGGCGGTACGGGGAGATCGTGTTGTCCCTGATCGCCGACCACGCCCGGGCCGCCTGGTCGGCCAAGGTGCGCGAGACGCTGTTCGTCGACGGCGTGCGGCTGGCCCGGCCGGTGCGCTCCACCGACGGCCGCTACGTGGTGTCGGGCTGGCGGGCGGACACCTACGTCGCCGGCGCCCCGGAGTCCCGCCACGACGAGGTCGTCTCGGTCGGGGTGCGGCTGCACGAGGTCACCGCCGCCCTGGAGCGGCCCCGGTTCCTCACCCAGTCCCCGGTGCCGCCGTGGACCGAGGTCGACGTGTTCACCGTCGCCGACCGCGCCGCCTGGGATGACCGGCCACTGCACAACCTGCCGCTGGGCGCCCCCGAGGTCGCCGACACCCCCGACCGCCAACAGTCCGTGGAACTGCTCACCCAACTCGGCGGCCTGCGCCGGCTCACCCAGGCCACCCCGCAGTTGGTGCACGGCGACCTCTACGGCACCGTGCTGTTCGCCGGCACCGCCGCTCCCGGCATCACCGACATCACCCCGTACTGGCGGCCGGCGGCCTGGGCGGCCGGGGTGGCCGTCGTCGACGCACTGTCCTGGGGCGAGGCCGACGACGAGCTCATCGAGCGGTGGGAAGACCTGCCGGAGTGGCCGCAAATGTTGTTGCGGGCGTTGATGTTCCGGCTCGCCGTGCACGTGCTGCATCCGCGGTCGACGCCGGAGGCCTTCGACGGTCTGCTGCGGACCGCCTCGCTGGTGCGGATGGCGGTCTGAGGCCCAGCCGGTCCCGGCGGCGGCACCACTGGTCTCAAAACTTGATACCGCCCGCGATAGCAGCTATCGCCGGCGATATCGCATTTCGACACACATCACCGATCCTCAGCCGTGAAACTGTGCCACTTCGTCGGTGGCCGCGGCCACGTCAGCCCAGCAGGTCGCGGATGATGGCGGCCGTCTCGGCGGATCTGGCCAGCGGCACCATGTGACGGCAGTCGAACACCTCGAAGGTGAAGTCTGTGCCGAGTTGGGCTGCCAGCGCCTCGATCACCTCGTCGCTGGCGTACGGCGGTTCGACTAACTTCGCGCGCACCAGCGTCGTGCGAATTCCCTTGTGCGGCAGAACAACGTCGCGAGCCAGTTCGCTCCAGTACGACATCATCGCCGGCATGCACACCCGCCAGCCGTAGCGGCCTGACGGCAGCGCCTCCAGATGGTTCTGTAGTTCGGCATCCAGATCGGCCGGCGGCACATCGGCCCAGCTTCCGGTTTCCTTCTCGGCGCGGGCCTCGGCGGGATCGGGATAGTCCGGCGAGGACATCATCGCCTCAGCGACGTGGCGCATCATCTGACCGTCCATGGCCACCGCTGGGTCCAGCAGCACCAGCCCGGACACCAGGTCGGGGCAGGCGGCGGCCAAGTGCATCGCCACCGCCCCACCGAAGGAGTGGCCGGCCACCACCACCGGGCCGTCGGCCTCGTTCTCGATGCAGGTGGCCAGCGCGGCGACGTTGGCGTCGATGGTCCACGGCGCCGCCCACGACGAGCGGCCGTGGCCGATCAGATCCGGTGCCAGCACGGTGATGTCGCTGAGGTGGTCGCGGGCCAGGCTTGCCCAGCGTTCGCCGTGCCCGGTCAGGCCGTGGATCATCAGGACCTGCGCCGGGCCGGCAGGGCCGTAGCGGTTGAGGTGCAGTGGCGGCCGCGGATCCATGGCCGCCAGCGTAGAGCCTGTGGATGACGCTCGGTGCGCTAGCAGTTCGCTGACGGCACGCCGTGCATCTAGATCTCCGGTTCTGTCGTACCCGCGTGTTGTCATCGGTGTCGTGAGCATCGTTCGCATCGTCGGGGGGCCGGGCACCGGCAAGACCACCCGGCTGATCGACGCTGCGGTGGCTCACATCGCTGGCGGGGCCGATCCCGAGTCCGTGCTGCTGCTGACCTCGGATCGCTTGACCGCGGCCACCCGCGGGGCGTTGACGGCGCGACTGCTCAACGCCGGCGCCGCCGAGGTTCCGGTGGTGCGCGAGCCGCTGGTGCGCTCGGTGCACAGCTACGCGTTCGCGGTGCTGCGCAAGGCCGCCGCGCAGGCCGGGGATCCGCCGCCGCGGCTGGTCACCGCCGCCGAGCACGACGGCACCATCCGGGAACTGCTGGCCGGGGACCTCGAGGACGGGGCGCGGGCCTGGCCGCGGGAGTTGCGCCCGGCACTGACCACCGCCGGTTTCGCCACCGAACTGCGGGATCTGTTGGCGCGCTGCGCCGAACGGGGGGTGGACCCGATTGCGTTGCAGCGCCTCGGCCGGGCCTCGGGGCGGCCCGAGTGGGTGGCCGCCGGCCGGTTCGCCCAGCAGTACGAACACGTGATGCTGTTGCGCGCCTCGGTCGGCACTGCCGCCCCGCAGGCCACCGTGCCCGCGTTCGGGGCCGCCGAACTGGTCGGTGCGGCGCTGGACGCGCTGGCCGCCGACCCGGACCTGCTGGCCGCAGAGCGGGCCCGGGTGCGAGTGCTGCTCGTCGACGACGCCCAGCACCTCGACCCGCAGGCCGCCCGGCTGGTGCGGGTGCTGGCCGCCGGGGCGCACCTGGCCGTGCTGGCCGGTGACCCCAACCAGGCGGTCTTCGGCTTCCGCGGCGCCGACCCGGAACTTCTGGTTGATGGCGACGACGTGGTCACCCTGACCCGCTCGCACCGCTGCGCCCCAGCCGTCGCCCGGGCGGTGGCCGGGATCGCCGCCAAGCTGCCGGGCACCGCCTGGCGGACGTTCGACGGCGCCGAGGGCGACGAGGATGACGACGGCGGCGAGGGCGACGGGGGAGTGCTCACCGTCCGGGTTGCCGACTCCGGGCACGCCGAATCCGCCGCGATCGCCGACGCGCTGCGCCGGGCCCATCTCGTCGACGGTATTGCCTGGTCGCAGCTTGCGGTCATCACCCGCTCGGCCGCCACCGCGGCGGCGCTGTGCCGGGCGCTGGCGGTGGCCGGAGTTCCCGTCGACCAGCCGCCGGTCGGCGGGCCGATCGGTGAGCAGCCCGCAGCCCGGGCGCTGCTGACCGTGCTGGCCGCGACCGCCGAGCACCTCGACACCGAGCAGGCGGTGGCCCTGCTGAGCGGACCGATCGGCCGGGTCGATCCGGTGTCGCTGCGTCAGCTTCGCCGGGCGTTGCGCCGCGCGGCCGCGGACTCCGACCGCCCGGTCGGCGAGCTGCTGGTCGAGGCCCTCACCGGCCCGGCCCCGCAGCTGCCGCCGGCCCTGGCCGGCCCGGTCAAGCGGGTGCGCGCGGTGCTGGCCGCCGCCGAACGCGGCCACCGCAGCAACCGCGATCCGCGCTTCACGCTGTGGCAGGCCTGGGAGCGCAGCGGCCTGCAGCGGCGCTGGCTGACCGCCGCCGAGCGCGGCGGCGCCGACGGTGCACAGGCCGAACGCAACCTGGCCGCGGTCACCGCCCTGTTCGACCTCGCCGACGCCTACGTCACCCGCACCACCGGCGCCTCCCTGCCCGGTCTGCTCGACCACCTTGCCGCGCTGCAGCTGCCCCCGGTGCTGGATGCCGCCCCGGCCGGCGAGACCGTGGCGGTGCTCAGCCCGCACGCCGCGCTGGGCCGCGACTGGGAGATGGTGGTCATCGCCGGTCTGCAGGATGGCCTGTGGCCCAACACAACTCCACGTGGCGGCATCCTGGGCACCCAGCGGTTGATGGACACCCTCGATGGCCTGGGTGAGCAGGTCTCCGCGCGCGCACCGCTGCTGGCCGAGGAGCGCCGTCTGCTGATCACGGCGATGGGCCGGGCCCGCCGGCGGCTGCTGATCACCGCGGTCGACAGCGATACCGGCGACCAGGCCTGCCTGCCCTCACCGTTCGTCACCGAACTGGCCGCACTGGCCGGCGGCGACCCCGCCGA
>Ga0164293_10005125_pt1 | contig 11157 bp, 8 predicted proteins | sample GEODES118metaG_FD_111487 | JGI IMG/M metagenome (GOLD analysis project Ga0164293, IMG submission 111487) | Eutrophic lake water microbial communities from Lake Mendota, Wisconsin, USA - GEODES118 metaG | ecosystem: Environmental > Aquatic > Freshwater > Lake | place: USA: Lake Mendota, Wisconsin...
TTCATATAATGGCGCTTGTGTTGCTAATTGACCAGCTAAACTTGTTACCCCTGAAAATCCTTGCATCATAGACTGATTTGCTAGTTCTTGATTATTTGCCGCTGCTAACTGAGCCCCCTGAACAGTACCTAAATCTAAATTAATTTTTTGTTGATTAAGAGATTTGTCTTCGCCTGCAACTAATTTATTCAAATTTAAAACATCCTGATTCATACTTGCAGCTATCTCGGCTTGACCTAAATTTTGCATTGCTTGCACTCTGCCTGATACCCCCGCAATGCCTCTTTCGCTCTCTATCCCTGCTTGAATAGACTGAGCGCCAGATGACAATAATGCTTCACGTTGCAATTTGTATGGTTCTTTATTTATACCAAGACCTTCATAGAAATTAACATCAAGTTTTTTTCTTGCCTCTTGCATAGCTTGTTCTGCCTTTGCTTCTGCTTCGCGTTGCATTTTCCTCTGTTGGCTTGCTTGATAAAAAGACATTCCAGCTCCTGCTGTTGTTGCTGTTATTGATGCTATTGTAGCTGCCGTTCCTAACGCCATTTTTTATAAATATTTAAAAAGTTCTTGGTTATATGATATTCCCTTTGTGTATCCAAGTTTCTCGTAAATATCAATTAATTTATCATTTTTTATCAGGGCGTAACTATATTTACATCCTGAGTTTTTTGCTATGCCTGTAAGTGTTGTGATAAGTAAATCTATTGCAAGTTTTCTTTCAGGTTTTTTACGATACTCCTTATTTGAGATTATCCAATCAACCCAAGCCACTTTTGAGTTTGTCAAGTAAATAAAACCTGCACAAACAGGAGTATCGTCATCGTAAATCATAAGTCCACCTTTGCCGTCATCGGGTAAAAATTCCTTTGACACAGGCTCGAAACTCCATTGTTTCCACCACTTAGATAAATGTTGGTCATAATCGTTTTCGTTTAATGGAATCACTTTTAACATTTGTTTTACAAAATTAACTATTTTAAGGGTAACTTTTCATTACTTCACTTTCAAGTACAAATAATTCTATTTTACTTGTACTGCTGTTCTCCATCTCTATTAAAGAGTAATGTCCTAGCACCCCGTGACTTTCGGCAATTTGATTTTTAATGGATAAAAAATAGTCTGATTGCCCAGGAGGAACACTGCCTCCCGTTACCGTTGTGTTAACTTCAATATAATTATTTCCACTAACATAGTTTACGTTTATATCTATAACTTCTCCGCAATAAACAGGGGTAGTATAAGGTGCAACAGCATAGTATAGCGAATCGCCTACACTAATAATACTTCCTATTGATACGGGAGAATTTCCTATTGCAAAGTTAATGCGTGTTGCTGCCGCTATGCCTGTTACTGATGCGCTTCTGCCTATTCCATTTAATGATCTAAGTGGATATTCAGTCACGCTTGCAGGAGTTGCGTTTGGATTTCTAACATAAGCAAAGTATGACGCTTCTTTCTTTTCAAACCATGCACTATCTATATATCCGCCTGATTGTAAATCTGTACTTATGTCGGTAATATACCAAGGCGCATCTCCAACTATGCTTATGGTTTTATAAATTTTATTTTCTAGTGGAGATTCGTTGAACACAGTAATTAAACTTGATGGTTCAAATGCGTTCTCGGGATGACCTTCTTGTACCCACCAATCATAATAAAATGTATTTCTTGTTTCGTTAGTATTGTGCCTGTAAAGATTACCTCCTTTAAAAGTATAAAGATAATTATTCATACCTAGTATCCAATCGGGAATAAAGCTATAATAGCTGGGCCACCCTTTTGCGCTCTCTGAAAATGTTATTGTATTTGACATATTATATACAACGTAAAACTCCTGTAAGTAATCCCACACTCGATACGGTAATCGATGTGTTTAATTCATAATATTGACCGTCCACAGGAATACCAATATATAAAGATGCAATCTCAACACCTATATAAATAATAACTAACTCCATTTCGCAGCATGAAGGATATAGTGCATCAAAAGTAAACCCTAACGATAGGTCATATATTCCACCATTAACAGCTACTGTTCCTGCTCCAGGGGCTACTGATGTAAATATCGTAGTAACACCAGACATTGCTGTTAATGTTAGCGCCATTATGCTTAAATTGCAAGGAGCTCCTATATTATTAGAACAGTTATATCCTAAGTTGTATAACGGAGGCGATGTACATAAACCAAAATCTATTATGACTCCATTTTCTACTTGGTACCAATCGTTTCCTCCTGGCAAAGAAGCAGGAGCATAGTAATATCCATTTGGCAATACGTTTTGTCCGTTTGCATCATAGAAAACCCAATCATATAAACCTAATGTAACACCATTTCCATTTACGGGTGCACTATAATATGTAAAACTTTCTGTTAGAGCACACGCAAAATAATTTTCTGATGCGTTTCCTTTACTTGTAAATCCTGTTAATGCAGCAGGGCAAGATACGTAAGCCTGAAATGCAGATGATGTGCATGCGCTAACTATTTTAAGTTCTAATGTAGTTGGTGCAGCTACTGTTTTTGGTATTACCATTACACATTGCCCTGGTCCTGATGCTGTCAATGCTAATTGTCCTAAGTTTATATAAAATATTTCAATTTCTCCTGTTGAAATATCAAATGTAGTTCCATTGTATCTATAAACTTGTAACTGATATGGACTTCCAGCTACCAATCCGCAATCCGATGAAGTCTCACCAATATAGGTAACTAAACCTTGGGAATTAGCAGATAAATAACCATAGGTAGGCGAACTAAGCTCGTTGTATGCCACATTGTTGTATGTGGCAATAACTCCCTTTGGAACCGTATAGGGTGATATATAAACAATAACAGCACCTATACCCGCTGTTAGGTTTATATTCATTATAAAATCTCCTTGACCGCCAGAGTTGTCTATTGTAACTCCGCAAGGAAAGGCGCATGCCGGGCAGATTTGTTGTGGCAATAACACACAATTTACCAATTCCCTAACAAGGCTATCTTCTTGATAGTAACCATTGGGTGCGCAAATGGTTAAACCTTCATCAATGTATACCCCTGTTGCGGTTGCTAAGGTTGGGGCGTTTATGTAATATGTAGCTAAACTCATTTTTTAATTAATTAAGAACAATCGTCTGTACACGTAATAAAGTCGATACTAATAACTCCTGACTGTCCGATTGGAGCATCTCCTGAGGTGCAAAACTCATATATCCCAGGTGGGAATACAACAGATATTGGAGACCCTCCGCATGGAGTATATCCAATACTTGCCTCTGATATAACTTCTACACGGAATTTAGGACACAATCCGTAACATCCATTACATCCACAAGCGTTAACTGATACAATAGTAGCTGTTCCTGTTTCTATTGTTGGAATATAGTTTGTATTTGAGCAAACAAAATAACCGTTATAGGGCTCTATTGCCATTACTGTTATTTCCCCAGTATAGCAATCTCTGTAACTTAATGTTGTACTGCTGCTACTATTTGACACAAAGTATTCATTACATGATTCAACGCAAGGTGTAGCACAATCACAACACGCATCATCAATATTGGTTGAATAACATAATGAAGCAGACTGAGGTGTTCTGTAATCCCAAATAAGATATAGATAATCTTTGATTGAATTTAATGTAAATTCAGCATAATTAAATGTTCCGCCACCTTGGTTTGGTGTAGCTTGAAATGATTCTGCAAGTAACGCCCGAATATCAGTAGGTGTATTTGCATACAATGTATCTGATGAAAGGTATCTAAATTTATTTTTTGCAGGATTAAAATCAAATGTATCAAAACCAAACTTATTGCAAATTAAACTTACAGTTGAATTTATAACAGGAATACTTCCTGAACTTATGTACCCTGTTGTTGCATTATACCTTGAAACTAGTGGGTTATCAACACCCGAACTAAATGTAACCAAATTAGATGTAATAGGAGATATATAAGCTCCCTTTAAATACCTATATTCATTGTGAATATAACTCCCAGAATCAGAATCATCGGTAACACAAACCTCTACAACGGTCATTAATTGAGCAGCAGGACAAGCAACTGTTATCTCAAGTACAATTGCACCCGTAGCGATAACTTGCATATCTACCGTCTTAACGGTTTGCGAATCTTTGTTTATTACAATAGAGCCGTCTGTTACAACTTCATTTGATGTTGTTGTAGTGCCGTTATATATTCCGTTTACAATAAACCCAAATGGGTATCCTATTGGCGTTACTTTCCAACTTACAATTACTTCCCCGATAAAACTCCCTACGTTTACACAGAAATTTAACGTTTCATCTTCTCCGATATTAAACGTTTGGTTTATTCCGCAATTAGTACATATGGTTTCTATGGGTAAAAGTGTATCATTAGAACTTAAAACATATTCATCCATATAAGGGTCATAACCTCCAATTTTCTGATAATTCAAATTGGCTATAAAGTCATCTCTAAACCAGGTTCTCATTCCTAATTCAGAAACAACTATAAGTTGGTCGTTGCTATATGAACTTCCTTTTAATTGTATTACCGCACCTCTTTTGGCATCGGTAAAATACCTGTCATATCCCCAATTAGCATAACTTTCAGGATTTGCGCTAATACCATATTTTTCTACTCTTGCTATTTGTGTTCCTAATACTTCAGGGATTGATGTAATTGCACCACCTGCGGACGCATCTGACAATAAATTCTTTCCTGCTAGCACATACGATATTCTATCCTCTTGCAAAACCAATATATCAGTTTCTCTTCCGTCAAGTAAATATACAGGACCAAATGAATCTTCTAATGGTTTAAAATTTACTAACCCTAAATTAAATTCATTTAATTTATTAAGGTTTGACTCATCGTTATAAACGCCACTATATGTAAGGTCGGCAAAGCGATTAGCTTGTTTATAGTCTTGAGCAGATACAGATGTAACTTTATTTCCAAGGTTAAATGTATTTCCTCCTATAGAGTCTCTTATTCTATAACTTTCTGCACCATTCCCAAATGTATAACAATTGAAAAATTTGGTATCTATTATTGCGGGTGTTCCTGTGTAAAAACTTTGGTCTTGTATGTTCCCTTCATGGTTTCCGTCTATTATTGCAAATGATAATTCATTTTCATAAAATATATCAGGTAACGTTTCGATGGGTTGTGTTTCAAATATAAATAGAGAATTTGCTCTAAACACATCAATAGATACCGACACTTGAGACCTTCTGTTTTTAGTACTTCCGCAAGCAGCAACACCTTGTATAGCAAGGAACATCTCTCCGTCATACGTAAGTACAAATTGATAATGGTTAGATAGGTTGCATGGAGCGTCCACACCATTAAATGATATAATTGGGTTATAATAATTTTCTTTATATGTACCTGTTCCTGTGTTAAGTATACTTTCAATATCATCGCCATCCCACCAATCTTTAAAACTGTCATAATTTGAGTTAGATGTTAATGTTCTATCAAGATTATAAACTCGTTTTTCACAACGTGACCCTGAACCTATTCTTTCAAAATTAAAATTTAAACGTATTTGACTTCCTTGCGGAATAGTATAATCTTCCCACGTAACACCATCTGGATTAAGAACACTTACAGGATAAAATATAGTTGGGCAGTCGCCTGAAAATACTGAATCATCAGATATAGTCCCATAAGATACAACAGCATTTTCTTCAAATACTGTTGCAAAACTATTTGGGTTAACTTTTGCATACACTCCAGCAGGTACAGGAATTAAAACAGCTGGATTTATTGGGCTTGGAACATTTATAAAATTTAACTCCTGAACTTTCTTTTCTAAAATAGTAGCATAAGCGCAAACGCCAAGAACTCCGCTTGTATCAGCTTTTACTATTAATCTATCTCCCTGTTCTACCTTTTGAGCATTCTCTCCCTCTAAAAGAAAGTAAACCGAATTAGAATTTGGGTCTTTAAAAAATATTGAACAATAAATCGTTTCATAATTCTCCCTATCTGATTTTATTACAAACTTATATCGTGTTGCCCATTCAGGAGCAATTTGAGTATACGGAATAGTTACTTCTATTGAGTTTTGTTGTCCTGAGTTACCACAAGGGACAAAAACTGTATTATTTTGACTTACTAAAGCAGTTGTTGATCGATTGTAGTCATCCATGTAAACTATTCCTATCTCATATCCTCTGTTAGAATGTAAAGATTTTGGGCTAGAAATTTTTTGATATGTTACTTGAGCAAATGTTACTTTATAGTATTCGTATACAGTATTTGGACCAACATATTTCATTGCCACAAACTGCAACCCAATTGATTGGCTCGCGGGAGTTGATATTATTTTAATAGGTTGTCCAACTAACGAAATACCGCTTCCTGACTTAACGTACGAGTCTAGGTTATTTGGTATTTTGCAGTTAATTAAAGAAGTTAAATCTTGTCCATCGCAATAATCTGCCACTGTTGTTATAACTGGATCTCCGTGAATTGCATTCTGAAATTCAACACTTGAAGCAAGCGCAAACACAGAGGTATAAGATTGCTGCAAAAAGAAAGGAAATGTTATTTCAATATTATCTGTAACTTCTGATGGTACTGGAGACCCTGAAAATGACTGATGTGATAATGTAACTTCAATGGTTATAGAGCCACCCGCAGGCAACGGTGTACCTGCTGTTATTCCTAATCCCTCTAAATTAATATTTAAAATAGAATCAGCAATTGTTTGAGCATTGTCTATACTATATGTACCCGTACTTGTTGTGTCTGGTAAATTTTCTAATCCTATATCGGTTTCAACTAAATTTGCTATATATTCTAAACTCACAGGATTTCCAAATGAGTCTACCATATTATACCCTTCGATATAGTTTCCGTAAACAAGCCTATTACCCATTAGTGTTTGGGCTTTTGCAAGCAATGGGACATTGTCATAAAGTCTAAATATTTCAGAATCTGGCAATACTGTAAATATTTTACTGTTATTGAATATGTACTCTTGAATTGAATTATCTACTAATCCACTTTCAGCCTTATTTATATTTTCAATTACCCTTATTAAGTTGCTTGCCGCTTCTTTAAATAATAAATCTATCGATTTGACAAGTGGCCCGCCTGTATTGTATTCTATTTTAACGGCATTATTAGCATTTACCATTCCTTCATTTAGGTAACTTTCTGTGCTAAAATTAAATGAACTTGCCGTAAATGCGGGCTCGCTGAATTGAGACACTGCCGAATACTCGCCATTTTCGTATCTATACCTATATGCAAAACAAATAAATCTTGTTTCAATAAAATTCATTTGCCCAGGTGTAAGAAAGGTGCTTATTGAAGGAGATTCTGTTGGCGGTTTTTTAATAACTAATATTGATTCTGCTGTAAATTGGTCAACGTTAGATACCGGGAATGGATAATTTTTTGTTGTATTAAAAGACCTTGGAGGGTTATAGTAGTCTGTAAAAAACACCAACCCACTATTACCTGAAATTCCTGTAATTTCAACCATATTAACTCCAGTTATCAAATACTGAGGATTAAAGTTTAATGTGGTATTTCCTATATCGTCAAAATTACTTATACTGATTATATGGTAAGTTAGTAAATCTGTAAATACATTGTACGACACAATCATATCTAATTTACTTGTTATATCTTGATTAGTAAATTCAGGGTCATGAACAAACCAATAGATAGTTTCTTTTGCGCTATCTTCTAATGCGCCTATACAAACAGCTTTTATACTTAATGGTGTTCCGTCAATATATTTTAATGTAGTTAAAGATGTGTTTCCTTTAGTGTTTTCAATTACTCCTATTTCAGAATTTTCTGTTGACCCCATTCTGATATTCATAGCATCAATATATTCGCCATTAGGAACAAGGCGTTGATCTACCACCTTATTCATTTTGCCAGCTATGAAGTTTCTTGTGTTTTTTGCCATTACTTAATTATTTTATCAATACCTCTCAAATTCATAAGTAATTTCCCTGGGTGTATTTTGCTTATTCTTATTTTGGCATTTAAGTATGCTGCACGTTTATCTTTTCTTGCTCGTGTTACAATATATTCTTGAACTCCTAATTTCTTATCAAGTATCTCATAATTAATATAGGCGTATATGTATTTCTCGAATAGTTTATTAACTGAAACCGAAGTATCATCTCCACCTTCCATTCCATCTGATATGTACTCTAAAATACATGATTCTTCCCTCATGTCTGAAGAAAAATTAATTACACCTGCTTTATTATCTACCCTAAAAGTAGGATTAAAGTTTGCAGTTTCTGTATTAAGTCCATATCTCGCACCTATTGTGTAAGAAAAATACCATGCACCATCAATGTTCCATCCTAAATTTCCGTTTTGTGGATTTGAAGAATTTAAGTAAATGCTTTTTTGCACCCCATCTAATCTATCTTCATTTAATCTTGAAGGGTCTATATAAACCACATTATCATTTATATCAAATACAATAGTTCCGTTAATGTTTTGTTCGTACTGAATCGTTGACATAACTTGTATGTTTTCAGTAAGCGGCCTTATATAGCCATCTTTATACATAGAAATTCTTACCCAATTAACATAATTAGATGGAAGTATAAATCTAAGGTCATCAGATACCGTTAACTGGAGTGTTTTTACTTCTCTAAACGCATCGTAATTTAATTCTTGTATTGCACGTTTGGCGTGAAACAAAACCTTAAACCTTTCTTCATTATTAACTAACGAATGATTGCCATTATACATCAACATAAAGTTATTTACAATGTCAAATAAACTTACATATTGATATGATCCGAAATTAGCATCTGTTGGCGCAACCCCGTTATTAGTATAATATTTAAACTGTGATATGTATGCCATGGTTTTTATTATAATGTATTCATGTTACTTTGCGTCATTTTCGCGTTCTTCCATTTTAGCAAACTGATAAACTTCTGTTTCTCTAATTGATATTCCACAATACGCAAGTATCTTAATAATTAAATTTGGCTCCTCTTCTTGAGGCAATTCAAAATCTTGATAATCTGGCTGCGATTGGTCAAAACTCGGTTCACCACCGATTAATGAAACGTAAGTCCATTTGGGGTCTTTAGGGTAGCGTGTATACTGTGATAAAACCTGGCCTTTACTATTAACCGTGCTAGGATATACTGTAATAAAACTATTTTCTAATGTGTATGCCGGGAAAGTGTTATTTGGCATTGTTAAATTAGATGTGTTTAGCATAGTTACTTTACCGTGAGTTACCTTTTCTGCTTCTTTTACAGACGCTGATTCTAATATTAAATAATCCTCAGGCGCATAGGTAAATATATCTGCTGTCAATGATATTACTGTTGCACTTACTACTGAAATTACTCTTGCAATGTCTCCTGTGCTTACATTTACAACTATATCATTTGCTACAATTCCTTTTGATGTAAACGCTCCTGCTGTATCTACTAATTGATTAACTACAACTGATGAAGTATTTCCTGTAGCTAATTCATTTGTATAACAAAGAATTTTGCCTGTCATAAACCAACTATCTCCTGTTGTAGATAAACTTGGCATATAAAATATGTTATTTGCGAAGTGTGAAAGAAAGTTAGTAGATGAAAAATACTCTATGTCCTCAGATATTTTCTTTACTAAGTTCGCATAATCTGTTCCTGATTGGCGAACATTTTCAAAGTTTATTTGCTTATTTATTTTAGAAAAATAATCTTCAAATATTTCTAATTGAGCTTGTTTGCAGTAATTATTAAAATCGGCTGGGCTTATATAACCAAAATTGTTTTTATTAAGTATTGATAATACTGTTGACCTTACTGAGTTTATCATCTGCTAAATCTTTTAGCAAAGTTATATTAAATTTAATAAAAAAATATATTGTTTTATTTGACTAACTTTATTTCGGCGTTACTCGGCAAATTGTAAATTCTCCTTTGTTCATTATCTAAAATTATCTTCCATTGTTCGGGAGTTAATTTTGACCATCTGCTTTCTTTTTGGTAGTAGTCGTTGTACATTTTTAAATAGTTAAAAGTCGTTCATTTGATATAATATAATATAAATCTTGTAATTGTTTAAAGTTTTTTAATGTACAAATGTTCACTAGCGTTGGCTTTAATTCATTTCTATAACATTCTGATATTTCAACATCCCATCCATTTTTCCATTCTTCAAGGTGTAATGTTTTAATTATTCGCTCATAAACATCATCTCGATCAAATATAAAGTAAATTTTACTCCAAACCCCATCTTTACATTTGAATCCATTTAATTGTAGTACAATTTCTGTTATTTTCATATTTTATTCATTTTTGAACTATTACTATATTGAAGTAAGATACCCTGTTAGCTAATTTCTGATAAGCATATCCTTTCTTAGATAATAGAATACCACTACCTAAAGATAAAGAGTTAAATATTGTCTTATTAATTTTTAACATATTACCGATATACTTAAATTGACTTTCAGATTTTATTAATCCTAATTCGTTTAAACTTTTTTGTAATCGTTTACCTGATGATTCTGACCTATTACAAATATCACCAAATTTATTATTACTTATACTTGTATTTTTATCAAAAGATTTTTCATTGATTAAAAGTTTCTTCATCTTTCTTACATACTTAAATTCGGTGGATGTAATAAAAGACTTAGCTTCAATATTTATGATGTTTTCTTTGATTTTAATAGCTTTTTCTTGTGATTTAATATTTTGCACCACTAAAGGGTATCTTAATAAATCGCGTTGTTTTTTCTTATTGGTAGATAAATAAACTGGAACTAAGCAAGATTTAAACTGTCTGCTTAAATTAGTTGCACCTACAAAATAAATAAACCCTTTATTGATTGAAATTAGCCCATTGGAACGCATAAAAGACAAATGACGATACAAAGAACCGCTTGATAAATTTAATTGCTTACAAAGGGTTTTTATTGAATACTCACAATAAGGAGTTTTGTTGATTCTTAAACGGCAAAATGTGTTTAACGCTTCTAAAGTTCCGCTATTAACAGATTCTTTAATTAAATTTCTCGGTAGCCAAATTCTATTTTCTACCATAACAACAAAAATTAATAAATGAAAAAACCTCACCGATTCCGCCAGTAAGGTTTTTTCCAAATATCGTATTTAGGTTGCTATTGAAGCCGTTTTCTGATGTTAGCGGAATTAACATAGGACAAAATTACAA
>Ga0164293_10005131_pt1 | contig 11152 bp, 10 predicted proteins | sample GEODES118metaG_FD_111487 | JGI IMG/M metagenome (GOLD analysis project Ga0164293, IMG submission 111487) | Eutrophic lake water microbial communities from Lake Mendota, Wisconsin, USA - GEODES118 metaG | ecosystem: Environmental > Aquatic > Freshwater > Lake | place: USA: Lake Mendota...
CGTACCTTTCGTCTGATAAAGATTGCTTGGTACGTGTTCGGCATGCTCGTTACCCATTCTGATAGGCTCGGTTCCATCTAATTGCTTTTGCAGCAGAGGTTCGGGCATCAGTGCGACGCCGAGTTGATACATGCCAACATCAACCCACTGGCCTTGACCTGTTTTTCGCATATGTGCGATAGCCGCCCAAAGACCATTGAGCCCGGCCCAACATGCGATGAAGTCAGGATACGACTGTCCCACTTTCCACGGCTTATCGCCTCGATAGCCCGTATAGAAAGTAATACCCATCGTCGCTTCCAGAGTTGTACCTTGGCTAGGGAACGAAGACCACGGTCCCGTAGATCCGTAACCGGTATTGGATAGCATGATGAGAGAGGGTTTGATCTTTTTTAGCTCATCGTAGTGCAGACCCCATTTACGCATCACGCGGGGTGTGAAATTTTCAAGAACTATATCGCTCTTGGCGACAAGGGCGCGAAATATTTCCTGCCCTTCTGGTTGGCTCAAGTCCATGGCAAGGGAGCGTTTGCCGCGATTCACGACATAAAAAATACCGGAACGATTCCAGGGATCTTGAGCGGGATCATTATCCAAATAAGGACCAAAGGCTCGACCACGTGTTTGATCGAGTTTATGTGGCGCCTCTATTTTGATGACTTCGGCACCGAGATCGCTTAATAGGCCAGCCATGTAAGGAACCGCGAAGACATAGGATAAATCCAATACGCGTATCCCGGTCAAAGGCAAGGTGACTTTTGTCATGCGCAACTCCCGATCTGCGCGAGGATTTCATCTCGATGCTCGTCAAGTATCGGTGAGCGTCGACGCACTGAGGTTGGGGTCAGTGAAAGCTTGGCGAGTTCTGCGGGAAAGCGATAGTGTGTCGCGGTTGCTGGATGTTCGATTGCAGCGAATGCCTGTCGTTCTTGGAGGTGTTCACAACTCAATAAGTCTTCTGCGCTTTGTACGACACCGAGGAGTAAACGTTTTTGCGCGCCAGCGAGAAAAACCTCTTTGGCTTCTCGATTGGCCACGCACTCTTCGAGTAGAGCCTTGACTTCAGGCACACGTTTTTCGCGCTCAGGAGGACTGGAAAAACGTTTTTCACGAAACTCTGGTCGATCAAAGAGTTCCGCGAGCGTTTCAAAAGGGGCGCCGCCGCCGGTCTGAAAAGCAAGATAGCCTTTTCGCGTTGGGATTGGCTCTCCAGCAAAGGGATCTTGTACGACCGCACGACGACCTTGTACCGCTCCAAGAAACGCGTAATAGGACTCATTGAGTACAAGCTCGGAAGCTAAACATTCGTGGATCGAGACATCGACGTGCTCTCCGAACTGGTCGGCTTGCGCGGCGGTGTAGGCCATGATGGATGCGTAGGCGGCCGTCAAGCCTGCACAGTAAAACGATTGGGATAAACCATGCTTGAGCGGCTCCCGATCTACTTGACCACTAATCTGCATGATGCCACTTAGGGCTTGAAGAGTGAGATCGCTTGCAGCGTACTGTGCGTACGGACCGGTTTGGCCGAAATTCGTCACAGAGGTTACGACAAGAGTGGGCTTCCAAGCGAGGAGCTGATCCACCCCGAGCCCCCACTGATCGAGTCGACCCGGCCGAAAACTTTCTATGACGATATCGCTTTGTTCGACCAGTTTTTGAACTAACGATTTATTATCGGCAAGTCGCAAATCCAGTGCGAGACTACGTTTGTTCCAGTTGAGATACTGAAAGAGTAGACTTTGCTCGGAGGTTGGCGCATCACGTTTGAGGGGCGCAAGCGTACGCGCGAAGTCGCCGGTCACAGGACGCTCGATTTTGATGACGTCCGCACCATGATCGCCTAGCAATCGGGCTGCAAAAGGACCGGCAATACCATGACTGAGGTCCAGCACGCGAAGCCCAGTCAAGGCACCTTTTGAAGGGCTATGCTCCATTGACGCTTCCCCTTTTGCTTGAAAATGGTTCAAGCGCCTAAAACTTTGGTGGAACAAATGGATAGGGTAATACTTTGCCGTTTTTGAAGGGAAGCGCGACGATCGCCGTACCGGGGGTAGATTCTTTGCCAGCATCATTGACAATACCCAACTCGATATCAATGAGACCAAAGTCAGGTCCAGCGCGCTTTTCCGTGACGCGGCCCCAAACGCGGACTGTTTCCTCGACAAGGTTCATTGCGCGAAACTGAAAGCTCGCTTTCCATGCCCAGCCCTGAGGGCCTGCCCAGTCAGCGAGTAGTTGCATCACAAACTGTTGCTTGAGTGAGCCATTGATCAAAAGGCCGGGAAGCTTGTCGTGCTCCATCGTAAAGGGCTTGTCATAGTGAATCTTATGCCAGTTTTCCATCGCAGCCGACCAACGCATCAGATGCGCGGTCGTCAGGGGGCCTTTTTCAAGACCTGGGATCTCGGCGCCAATGTCGACATCCTCAAAATAGGGTGTTTTTCCAAGTGCCATATCATTTCCTCCTGATCTGCGTGCGTCGCGTGCGGATGAGAAGCTCACCCTCGCTATTTCGATACTCTGATTCGGTCACAACTAAAACAATGGGTCCCTTGCTCGTTTCTTTTTCTGTGATGTCAGCGTAGCGAGACGTGAGTTTGATGCTCTCACCATGACGCGCATAGCGAAAGAACTCGATTTCTGAGCCGCCGTTTAGGAGCGCGTAGCCCGCCAAGGGTTCGATGGCGGGCAAGCCCTGAGAACTTGTCGCAGCCACGATCCCGTCAAAATCAGGATTGGTCGCGTTATCCTGAATCGGGTCGGGTTGACCAAAGGCACGTCTGAACATGTGTGTTGGAAATAGCGGCGGCGCAACAGGCCCTCCAAAGCGGGCATTGTTTTCGCACGTCTGATCAAAGATAGGGTCCTCGTACATGATCGCTTGTGCATAGCGTCTCACAGCGCCACGCTCAACGGTATCGCACGCGACTTCGGTTTCAGACTGCATACCGATATATTTTTTTAATGACTCAGAAAGAGTAGACATGCTGAACCTCTTTGTATGTATTCAAAAAAAAGATAAGTGGCTAGAACGGATCTGGGCAAATTATTGAAGTGTCACTTTTCCATCAGTCACGATTTTTCTCCATCTCTCAATATCCACTTCGACGAAGGCCTTAAACTCTTTAGGTGGTAATGGGCGCTTAAGCATAGGGTTGCCGGCATTGACAAGTTGGTCGTGAATCGCAGGAGTCATAACGACTTTAGTGATGGCATCGTTGAGTCTGGACAAAATAGCGGGTGGTGTTCCTGCGGGTGCACAAAGTCCATTAAAGCCGGTGATCAAAAATCCAGGGAGCGTTTCGCCGATCGTAGGCACGTCGGGTAATTGAGAAGCACGATCGGACATCACGACGCCTAAAGCCCGAAGTTTTCCGGCTCTAATCAAAGGTAGAGAGGGTTGCATAACTGCAAAGGACATCGACGCAGTTCCAGAGACGACATCCGCAATAGATGGCGCACTTCCTTTGTAAGGAATATGCAGCATATCCACGCCGGCCATTTGTTTGAAGAGTTCGCCAGCCAAGTGACCTGGGCCTCCAGCACCATAGGAAGCGAAGGTCAGCTTACCAGGTTGTGCTTTAGCCAACGCGATCAGCTCGCGAAGATTATTCGCTGGAAGATTTGGGTTGACGACCAACACGAGCGCTGCGCCCATATACATGGTGACGGGATCAAAGTCTCTGACAGTATCAAAAGGAAGTTTATACATGCTTGGATTAGTCGCAAATGCCGTCGTGCAGACCAACAAGGTGTAGCCATCGGGCGCTGACTTGGCAACATATTCGGTGCCGATGATGGTGTTGGCACCGCCTCTGTTTTCAACGACGACTGGTTGTCCCAATTGTTCTGTCATCCCTTTTGCAATCACGCGGGCGACGCTATCAGAGCCACCACCTGGAACAAAGGGCACGACGATCTTGATAGGTTTATTAGGGAAGCTTTGAGTTTGTGCAAATACTGTTGAAGAAAACGTCATGCATCCGATTAAACAGCTCGCGAGCAACGATGTGCATGTGTTGAGAACGGTCTTCATGTAGAGCTCCCTAGTTTTGCGCGCCCCAGGAGGCACGCTTTTGTCTCATATCTTTTATTTATTGCGTCGGTCGATACTGTTGTGAGGCGCAATAAATGCCTGCTTTATTTTTATCGTGACCAAATTTATCCTAGCATAAAGAAAGCATTCAATCTAAACGTTTTTAATACATCGGCTCAAACGCGTCAAATTCTCAACATATGGACGTATCAAGGCTCCTGAACAGTGCTTCAATAGAAGGGCAATACAAAAATATTCTGGAGACTTGAGTATGAAAATTCTTTATTTCGATGACTTTAGGCTGGGTATTTTGAAGGGCGACGAAGTTATTGACATTTCGACGTTGGTCGAAGATATTCCTCACCTCGGTCCTCACGATTTGATCAATGGTTTGATAGAGCGGTTCGATGCATATCGCCCAAAAATCGAAGCTTTTATTCAGGGCCGCAATGGTGTTCCGGTGTCTTCGGTCAGGATTCGGCCACCTCTGCCAAAGCCGGGGCATATTGATTGCATGGCGGTCAATTACATGGAGGATGGTACGCGCTCTGCGCCTGCTCCGATTAATGCCTTTCAAAAAGCACCCAGTAGCATTATCGGCCATGGCGATACGATGGTGTTACCAGACGTCGCAGCCAATATTTTTGAAGGTGAGGCCGAGATTGCGCTGGTGATTGGTAAGCGAGCCTCGCATGTTCCCGCCAAAGACGCGATGTCACATATTTTCGGCTATGTAAATTTTGTCGATGGCTCAGCGCGCGGCCTCGGCCCAGAAGGAAATGTTTTCTTTCAGATGAAATCGCGCGATACCTTTGCGCCGATTGGTCCTTATATCGTCACTGCGGATGAAATACCTGATCCTCAAAAATTACGGATTCGTTTATGGAATAACGGTCAACTCATGCAAGATTTCAATACCGACGATATGGCGCACAATATCCCGCGTTGTGTCGAATGGGTGACCTCTATTCACACGTTGGAGCCGGGCGATATCCTTGCGACAGGCACGAATCATCGAGGACTCAATCCCTTCATGGATGGCGATTCGATAGATATTGAAACGGAAGGTCTGGGTCGTTTGTCTTTCAAGGTGCGTGACGATCTAAAGCGCACATGGGCGAGACAGACGCGTTTGCAAAGAGAACAGGCAAAGGAGCCTGGCGTTCATACTCCCCAACTCACTGGCAAGTACTCTGGCGTGAAATAAGGCAAGAGCATGATCCCGACTTCGAAAAGTCGGGATCAGTGATATTAAAAAGTAACTTTTAAGACCAGGCTTTATCTGCGACTGCGTTGCGCGCTGCGATGCGACCGAAGGCAAAGCATTCACCGATATTGCCAGTGCCTTGATACAAATAACTGAAAATCGAACCCATTTCGCCCGCACTGTAAAGACGGGGAATCGGTGTACCGTCAGGCCGCACGATCTGAGCACGTGCGTTACGGCGAGGTCCTCCTTGTGTGTTGAGCATCGAGGGTGAAAGCTCAATCGCATAGTATGGTCCTGTGCCAAATGGCTGAATCATTTTTTCGCGACTAAAGTCTTCATCTTTACCTTTGGCGCAGAGCTCGTTCCAGCGTTTGACGGTGCCTTCGAGATTACCCGCAGGCAGATTGAGTTCTTTATTGAGCTCCTCAAGGGAGGGGGCAGTTTTGATCCAGCCTTTTGCGAGTTCGGCTTTATTATCTGCGCTCCACTTATAGCCACTCATAATTTGCGTCCAGCCATGCGTCGGTTTGCCGTCATACAGCGGACCACTATCGAACATTGTCTGATCGAAAATCATATGCATTGGACAGGGCGTACGCATCGCGTACCATTTGCCGTTTTGTTCGACTTTGCCGTGACGCGTTTTATATTTTTCATCCGTGAAGCGCTTGCCATCTGGACCGACGACCACCATACCACCCTTGGGTTCGTGCGAAAAGTGCAGTGCGACCATAGAAAATGTTGTGGGGTATTCGGGTACTTTGAGAGCCATCGAAGGACCGGCAAAGTTGTTCATGTGCCAGAGGTCTGCGCCGATTTCCATGGCCATGCGAATGCCATCACCTTCGTTAAAAGGACTACCTGAGGTATAGCAATACGGCACGCCGGTGAGGTAGTTACGAATCATTTCCTGATTATTCTCAAAGACGCCGAAGGTCAGAACAACGCCTTTTTTTGCTTTGAAGTTGAGAGTCTTACCTTTGTAAAGAGCGGATACCCCTAACACTTCTTGCGTCAGTGGATCTTGAATCAGCTTTTGAGCAGGGCTTTCGTAACGAATATCGATTGGCCGCGATTTGACTGCATCCGCCAACATTTCCCACGTTTTTGAATAACCGAGAATGTCTCCATGGTGAAACTTATGGACGCAGTCTGAGCCGGGTAATTCGGGAAACTCGATCCCTGTGCCATGCGTGCCGTGCTGATGTTCCTGGGGGTCTCCGCCAATCGATGTGAGCCAATCATTATTCAGGCACATTTCCTTGGCCCAAACCTCAACCATATCGTCGGGCACTTTGTAGGGGCCACAAAGCGCTTTTAAATATGTCGCTGCGCCTTCAGGCGTGGACGTATTCAGATAACCCTGCGCCGCCACACGCGTATTGCCACCTTCCTGCCCCTCGGGTGCTTTATCCAATAGGATCACCGAAGCGCCGGCCTCGGAAGCGGTGATCGAGGTAGCGGCGCCGGCTCCACCAAAGCCAACGACGACCAAATCCGCTTCGGCATCCCAGTCAATGGACTGGGCAGTTTTTTGAGTCATTTGTGTATCCATGAAAAAGAGTTGTTTTACAGGTGCATGGATGATTATATTTCTCTGGCGGTCTTTTGGAGGGAGCGATTCAAATTCCATTAAGTGGACTTGTCTGTATTTGAATCGGGTGACATTGACATAGGATTCGCGCCGGTATTACTCTCGTTTTAACGAATGCTTTTCTGTGATGAGATCAGAGAAGCAGTTTAAAAACACAGGAGCAGACATGTCAGACTTACCTAAGCGCGTACGTATTCTCGAAGAGGGTCCTCGTGAGGGCATGCAGATCGAGAAAGGGCCGATTCCAACGTCACGTAAGATTGAGTTGATCGATAGCTTGTCCGAAACGGGTCTCGAACAGATTCAAGTCACGTCCTTCGTGAGTCCTAAAGCCGTGCCGCAGATGGCTGACGCACCCGAAATCGTCGCAGGCTTCACCCGTAAGCCCGGCGTGCGCTATACCGCCTTGTGGCTCAACGACAAAGGTTTGGAGCGTGCCATTGCAACTGAAAAATTGGATATCCGTGGTTCGCTTTCCTTGACGGCATCAGAGAAATTTCTGTTGCGTAACCAAAAGCGAACGCTCGAGCAAAACGTCGAGGCTGTCCGTTCAATGATCGGTATGTTTAAGCATTACAACGTGACGATCAATCGGGCTAGCATCATGGCGGTTTTTGGTTGTAATTTTGAAGGCGATATCCCAGTATCTCGTATATTGGACATGATTCAGACGTTTTATGATTTGTCTGCGGAGCATGACTTCAAACTAGAGGTGCTTTCCTTGGCGGATACGATGGCCTGGGCGACACCGGGATCCATTCGCAAAGTAGTTGGTGCAGTACGTAACAAATATCCTGATCTTCAGTTGTCCCTGCATCTGCATGACACGCGAGGCATGGGTATCGCCAACGCGTACGCCGGCATGGAAATGGGTGTGGGTATATTTGATGCGGCAGTCGCAGGCCTTGGCGGATGCCCCTTTGCCTCACATTCTGGCGCTTCGGGTAACGTGTGCACCGAAGACTTGGTATTCATGTGTCAAGAAATGGGGATCGAGACGGGGATTAACCTTGAAAAACTCATCGAGTCCGCACTGCTTGCAGAGCAGGTCGTGGGACACCCCTTGCCTGGCTCCGTGATGAAAGGTGGTTCGCTTGATCGCCTGCGACTGAAGGTAAAAGAGTCACTGGCCGCTGGCGTTTAAAGGAGCCTCGTATGACAAATATTACTCGTGACTTGGGCGCCTTTGCCGCAAATCTTAAGTTTGAACAGATTCCTTCTGAGGCACTTGACGTGATTCATACAGGTTTTGCGGACTGTGTGGGCGTGATGCTTGCAGGACGTGACGAACCTCCCACACAAATCTTGACGCAGGTCCTCGCCCCGCCGCCCGGACCTGCGACCCTCGTATTTGGTGCGCGCACGGCGAGTGCGACGGATGCAGCATGGATTAATGGGGTCGCGGCGCATGCGCTTGATTTTGACGATGTCGCGATCAAAGGTCATCCAAGTACAGTGTTAGTGCCCGCGATATTAGCGGAGGCTCAAACGCTTGGCTCCTCAGGCAAAGAGATGGTTGTCGCCTATGCGGTAGGTTATGAAGTCTGGGCCGAACTGGCACGTCGCGATCCTGAGCATTACCACTCTAAAGGTTGGCATCCGACAGGTATCTTAGGCGCTATTGGCGCGGCTGCCGCATGCGCCTCGCTCCATAAGCTGAATGCTGAGCAATGCGCCATGGCGATTTCGATCGGGGCGTCGCAAAGCGCGGGAATCATGGCCAATTTTGGCACGATGACCAAGCCTTTTCATGCCGGACGCTCTGCGCAGTCGGGTGTGTTGGCCGCGCGATTGGCAAAGGCCGGCTTTACCTCCTCGCTTGATGCGCTTGAGCACCCGCAGGGTTTTCTCTCCGCGGTATCGCCAGGTACACGCTTCGATGTGACCTCGCCCGTCGAGGCTGGGAAAAATTGGAAGCTGACGGTCAGCAAACTTTCGGTTAAAAAATATCCGCTCTGTTTTTGTACGCATCGTGCACTCGATGGCATGCTTGATTTAGTTGCTGAAGAAAAATTCAAACCAGAGGAGATAGAAAGTATTAGCGCGCGCACCAGTTTGCGCAATACTAAGGTCTTGCGTAATCACAATCCTCAGACGGGTCTCGAGGCAAAGTTCAGCATGGAGTTCGCGATGGCTTCGTGTGTCGTGGCGGAGCGTGCAGGACTGACCGAGTTAGTCGATGAGTTTGTGTTGAGAAAGGATGTGCAGGACCTGATAAAAAAGGTGTCGGTTGAAGCAGATGAAACCGAACACCCAAATTTGCCAGGCTATTCGCCCTTTGATCAGGTCACAGTCAAGCTCAAAAACGGACAAGTGATCAAAAGCCGTGAGGTCGTTGCGGTGCGAGGTGGACCCGATCTACCCTTGAGCCGTGAGCACTTGTGGAGTAAGTTCGAGGATTGCGCGCGTGTTGGCAATGTCGAGTTTTCCGCTTTGAGTTTGTTTGATGCGCTGATGTCACTCGAAAAGGTCGCTAGGGTTTCAGACTTACCTGGATTAGCTTCAGGTAAAAACTAGTTTTTTTGTATTGTTCGTCGGATTCAATGTTGTTTGTCAAAAAAAGGGGTGGATTGATATGTTCAATCCACCCCTTTGCGCACTCTGGTCAATAGGCTTAGCCGACGTATTTCCGGATCATGCCGAGCGTTCTTTCGCGAGCGAGTTTGGCCGACTCGGCATTGTAGGAGCCGCGATGGTCGCAATTAAATCCATGATCGGCAGGGTAGAAAAATGCCTGCTCGTTGGGATACGCGGCAACCACGGCTTTGGCTTTTTCCATGGGGATAGATTGGTCTGTTTCACCAAAATGAAACATGACCGGACACAAGGGCTTTTCTGTGAGAAAGTTTGGAATTCCGCCGCCATAATAAGGAGCAGAACAACTAAACCCTGGGACGCGGCTGGCAGCGAGCCAAGCAACCACGCCACCCCAGCAGTAGCCGACGATGGCCGCTTTGCCTGCAGATTTTCCAAACGCTAGAACGGCTGATACATCGAGCATGGCATGGTCAAAGCTCATTTTCTTCATGACTTCGACCCCAGCCATGATTTCAGGCTGAGAATAGCCCGTGTCGTACTTGCGCTGAATGCGGTCAAACAATGCGGGCGCAATACTGAGGTAGCCATCGGCGGCGTAGCCGTCTGCAACGGCTTGGATATGCTTGTTGATACCGAAGACTTCCGGAGCAATCACGACGAGGCCGCGGGGTTTGCCGGCAGGCTCCGCGACGTAAGCGTCGAACTCGTGACCGTCGGATGCTTTAAGTTGAATTGTCTTACCCATTTTTATCTCCTTTGTGAAAACACCACGAAATTATATGCAATTAACTGCTAGTCTTTAAGACTTGTTTCAGATCAATTTCCTATCGGAGCGCACTGCATGACCGATCCCATGACACGAATTCTTGCACCAACAGGGCGCTTGAGAGTGGGTTTGTACCCTGGCAGCCCAGGTTCACTGATTGTTGGCGATTCTCCCGAAGAAAACAAGGGCTTAGGCTTTGAGCTCGGTCGCGCCTTCGCACAATACCTTAACGTGGTGTTTGAGCCTGTTATTTTCCCTACGAATGGCGATATTCTTGCCCAAGCGAAGCTTGAGCAGTTAGATTTTGTCTTCGTGAACGCAACGAACGTGCGCGCTGAGTATCTTGCCTTTGCAGACCCCATCCTGTTTACCGATCAAACCTATCTCGTGGGCGCTCATTGTCAGGTTCAGACGATCGCGCAGATCGATAGACCCGGTCTCAAAGTGGGTGTCTCAGCAGGGAGTACCTCGGAGGCGACGCTTCCTAAGCTTTTGTTGAATGCAAAGGTCATATCAACCAACAGTCTAGAAGAAGTGGTCACGCTACTTTCTTCATCTCAAATTGATGCCTTTGCCACAAACAAAGCCATCCTGTGCGAGCTCGCGGATCAACTCGATGGGGCACGCATCTTAGAGGGTGCTTGGGGTCGTGAAAATATTGCGATCGGCATCCCTAAAAGTCGCGCCCAAGGCTTAGGCGTCGTCGCTCGCTTCTGCGCGCACATCAAACAAAACGGTTTACTGACCGAGGCTGTACGCCGAGCTGGAATGCGCGGCGCACAGATTTAAATACAGACCATGCTGATTAAAGAGTCGGCTTAATTAAAAAGTTTTAGTGAGCGAAATCAGGAAGCCACCCTTACCAAGGTTTTGGAGTTGAGGGTTTACATATGAGCCATCTTTTGCATTGGTCCCCACATAAGCCATCGAACCCGAGAAGCCACTGCCGAAATCTTTAGTGACACCGAGTTTCCAATCTGTATAAGAAAATAAGCTGCTATTAGA
>Ga0164293_10005132_pt1 | contig 11151 bp, 13 predicted proteins | sample GEODES118metaG_FD_111487 | JGI IMG/M metagenome (GOLD analysis project Ga0164293, IMG submission 111487) | Eutrophic lake water microbial communities from Lake Mendota, Wisconsin, USA - GEODES118 metaG | ecosystem: Environmental > Aquatic > Freshwater > Lake | place: USA: Lake Mendota...
GAAGTGCGAGGCCGACGCGCAAGCCAAATGCGAAGCCGCCGCCGCCGAGAAAAAGCTCGCCGGAGCGGCCAAGAACAGCAATGTCAAGAAGTGCGTGGGAGAGGCCGTCGGCAGCTAAGGGCAGCGCGTCGCCCTCGGCGCGCTGCGGCCTTTGCTCAACCGCAGCGCTTCATCGCAAGCCGCGACAAATCGCGGTTCGATTGATCTGTGCTCCTGACGTCGGTCTAAAGCCTTGGTGGCGGCTAGGTAAGCTCGGTTCACTCAAGAGCCACACCGCACCGCAATCGAAGCCCCCTTCCCCTGCCCAATCCTGACCTCCTTACTGGTCAACACTGCCTGATAGTTAAAGCTGGGCGGGCCGTTTTTTTGGCAAATCAGCTTTGCCACACCGCTTTCAGGACCGGTTTCCTTGAACCGTTCCACCCTGCAATCGAATTCCTGCGCGCGTCCTATGCTCGAGGCGGAAACCTCGATGCCCATGAAGTTGCCACCGAAGGCCGCGCTCATTTCTCGGGTCTCTTTGCAGGACATGCCTTCTACCGAGAACTTGCCTTGATACTGTTTGGGAATCGGTCTGCCGGCCCCATCGTCGATGGCCAGTTTCAGCGCGGCATGGTTGGCCTTTCCCTCGGTCGACCCCAGATCCGCTGCTTTCTTGAATAGGTCGAGCGCGGCTGGCAGGTCGCGCTCGACATGCTTTGCGTCGCGGTAGAGTTCACCGAGATTGTTGAATGCAGCAGCGTGGTTCAACTTTTTGGCTTCGCTGTAGGCGTTGATGGCCTCTGGCATCTTGTCTGCCTTCTCCAGGGCTCGGCCGTACTGAAACCACAGACGCCCTTCGCGGGGCTCCTGGGCGACCGCCTTTTTACAAGCGGCCATTGCAGCTGCGGCGTTGATCTGCCCATATGGAACACCAGCTGCTTTCTTCTGCGGATCACTGGCCGACCCAGCGAGTCGGTCACAGTCGCTCGTGGCGGACTGTGCTGTGGAAACGGTGCTGACCAAGCTCAGAGCGGCGGCGGTGAGAATGTGAAGTGCTCGTGTCATAAACCTTTAATCCTTTGAAGACCATCGCAAGAGTGCAGTCCGCCTCAACCTGAGCCTTGCGACGCAGAGCAAGCCCCAGGCGGTGCTGCATGGTGGCCAGCGCGTCGCGGTCGCCCAGCTGCTTGGCGTCCTTGGGCATTTCAAAAAACGCAACCAGGGTGTCACCGCCCGCATCGAAAAAGCAGTGCCGCAGGTTTTCGAAGGGTGAGTTGCCGCGGTTGGCCGGCTTTTGCTGGTGGCGGCAGCGCAGCGCCATGGGTGTTGTCGGAACCCATGGGCTATTGTATTTCCTCTGTTGCGGTGTTGCGGTCAGCCAGCTGTGGGAGCGCCGCCCTCGGCGCGCTGCGGCCTTTGCTCAACCGCAGCGCTTGATCACAAGCCGCGACAACAGCGCGCCCCCGAAGCGGGCCTGATTTCCTGGGCACAATGCGGCAATGACCCACCCATCTGCCGTTTCCTCCCCGCGCCGCGTCGAGCGGCTGGTCAGTGGCCAGCCCACCTCCGATGGGGCTGGCGTCAAACTCACCCGCGTCCTCACACAGGACCTGCAGCACCGGCTCGACCCCTTCCTGATGCTCGACGCGTTCGGCAGCGATCAGGCCGACGACTACATCGCAGGCTTTCCCGACCATCCGCACCGCGGCTTTGAGACCGTGACCTACATGATCGCCGGGCGCATGCGACACCGTGACAGCGCCGGCAACGAAGGGCTGCTCGAAAACGGCGGCGTGCAATGGATGACCGCCGGCCGCGGCGTGATCCACTCCGAGCTGCCTGAGCAGGAAGAGGGCCTGATGGAAGGCTTTCAGCTCTGGCTCAACCTGCCGGCGGCCCGCAAGATGCAGCCGCCCTGGTACCGCGACTTCAAGGCCGGGGACTTGCCCCAGCAGCAGCTGCCCGGCGGGGTGGCAGTGACGGTGATCGCGGGCCACAGCCACGGCCTAGACGGCGCCGTGCAGCGCGAAGGAACCGAGCCGCTTTACCTCGACGTGCACATGAGCGCCGCAAGCCAATTCAGTCAAAGCCTGCCGGCCTCGCACAACGCCTTCATTTATGTCTACCGCGGCCAAGTGAGCCTTAACGGACAAACGGTGCCGGCGCAAAAGATGGCCATTCTCGCCAACGACCCGGCCAGCGACGGCGTGCAGATCCAGGCCGAGCAGGACAGCCGTTTGCTGCTGATCGCCGGGCGCCCGCTCAAAGAGCCCATCGTGCAATACGGGCCCTTTGTGATGAACACCAAGCAAGAGATTTACCAGGCGGTCACAGACTTTCAGGCCGGCCGCCTGACAGGCTAGGCCAGGGCCGCGGGCGCCCACTGAAACTGCGGCCGCGCGGCGCACACCCTTCGGAGCATAACCTCATGCACGTTTTGCATGGGGTTCAGATTCCGACGACAGCCTGATTTCAGCCTTGTCCCTAGAATGACGCTCCACAAGCCCTTACCGGGCCAAAAAAGGGCAGAAACTGTGGCCCTTTTTGTGTTTCATATGGGCCCTTCGCACCGCCGCCGAGCGCCATGTCGACAAGCGTCTGATGCAGGCAGACGCTTGTCGACATCACGCTTTTTAACTTCGGAGCTTTCCCATGAACCACCCCGCCATGCATGGCCTGGACCTCCAGGTGCCGGCCCATGTCAAACACGCCCGGCTGATCGCCTGGGTCGCCGACATGGCCGCCCTGTGCAAACCCGAGCGCATCCACTGGTGTGACGGCAGCCAGGAAGAATACGAACGCCTGTGCCAGCAACTGGTCGACGCCGGCACCTTCAGAAAGCTCAACCCGGCCAAGCGCCCGGGCAGCTACCTGGCCTGGTCCGATCCGAGCGACGTCGCGCGCGTGGAAGACCGCACCTTCATCTGCTCGCAGCAAAAGGAAGACGCAGGCCCGACCAACAACTGGGTCGCCCCGGCCGAGATGCGCGCCACACTGCGGCCCCTGTTTGACGGCTGCATGAAGGGCCGCACGATGTACGTCGTGCCGTTTTCCATGGGCCCGCTGGGCTCGCCGATTGCCCACATCGGCGTCGAGCTCTCCGACAGCCCCTACGTTGCGGTCAACATGAAGATCATGACCCGTATGGGCAAGGCCGTGTACGACGTGCTGGGCAGCGAGGGCCGCTTTGTGCCCTGCGTGCACACCGTGGGCGCGCCGCTGCAAGCCGGGCAAAAAGATGTGAGCTGGCCCTGCAACAAGACCAAGTACATCGTGCATTACCCCGAGACGCGCGAGATCTGGTCCTACGGCTCGGGCTATGGCGGCAACGCCTTGCTCGGCAAAAAATGCTTCGCGCTGCGCATCGCCTCCATCATGGGCCACGACCAGGGCTGGCTGGCCGAGCACATGCTGATCCTGGGCGTGACCAGCCCCGAGGGCAAAAAATACCACGTGGCCGGCGCCTTCCCGAGCGCTTGCGGCAAAACCAACTTCTCGATGCTGGTGCCGCCGGAGGGCTTTGAGGGCTGGAAGGTCACCACCATCGGCGACGACATTGCCTGGATCAAGCCGTCGGCCGACGGCCGGCTGCGCGCCATCAACCCCGAGGCCGGCTACTTCGGCGTGGCACCGGGCACCAACTACCACACCAACCCCAACTGCATGGCCAGTCTGGACAAGAACGTGATCTTCACCAACGTCGCGCTGACCGACGACGGCGATGTCTGGTGGGAAGGCATGGAAAAGGACAGCGGCAAGTTCCCCGATCACCTGATGGACTGGCAGGGCAGGACTGGACGCCGCAAATCGCCAAGGAGACGGGCGCCAAAGCGGCGCACCCGAACGCGCGCTTCACGGTTGCCGCGACCAACAACCCGGCCCTCGACGAGGCCTGGGACGACCCGGCCGGCGTGCCGATCGACGCCTTCATCTTTGGCGGCCGGCGCTCGACCACCGTGCCGCTGGTCAGCGAAGCGCGCAACTGGGTCGAGGGCATTTACATGGCCGCGACCATGGGCTCGGAAACCACCGCAGCGGCCGCCGGCCAGCAAGGCGTGGTGCGCCGTGACCCGTTTGCCATGCTGCCCTTTGCCGGCTACAACATGAGCGACTACTTCCAGCACTGGCTGGACCTGGGCAAAAAGCTGGCCGCCTCAGGCGCCAAACTGCCCAAGATTTACACCACCAATTGGTTTCGCAAGGGCGAAGACGGCAAGTTCGTCTGGCCCGGCTATGGCGAGAACATGCGCGTGCTCAAGTGGATGATCGACCGCGTCGAGGGCACGGGCCAGGGCAACGAGGGCGTGATGGGCATCACGCCACGCTACCAAGACATCAACTGGAGCGGCCTGGACTTCTCGGCCCAGCAGTTCAACCAGGTCACCCACATCGACCAGGCCGCCTGGCGCAAGGAACTCGAACTGCACGCCGAGCTCTTCGGGCAACTGCGCCATCGTCTGCCCAAGGAACTCGAGGAGACCAAGGGCGCCATCGAAAAACGGCTGGCCGCCTGATTTTTCGGGATTCGTGACACAAGCGGGCGCTAACTCATAAAGTTTGCGGCCCGAAAAAAAGCCACCCTCGGGTGGCTTTTTTCATGCCGGCTCAAGGGCCGCGTTCAGCGCGCCGCCTCGCCGGTGGCGCGCTGCGCGCCCGGACGCGTCAGCTGCCGCAGGACTGCGGCCAGCTGGCGCGCGGGCTGGGCCAGCGCCGCCAAAGCGGCAAAGCCGACCAACCAGGCGCCGATCCAGATGGCCAGCAGATGGCCCTCGGCCAGGCTGTCCATCACCTGGTGGGCAACGACCAGCACGGCGGCGACCATGCCGGCCAGCAAGGCGCTGGCCAGCGCCTGGGCGCCCGAAAGATGCTGACCCAGGTCGCGAAGGCGCTCAAAGGCCACTTCCAGACGGGCCAGACCCGGGTGCTCGGTGGGGTAGGCAGAAACAACAAAACGGGTCATGTTCAAACTCCTTGCAAAACAGCAGCACAGCGGCTGCAATGGCTGGTATCCTAGGGTATTCACCAGTGTGTGTCGACTTTATATTTGTGATTTTATTCATTCACTTGAGTGATTTTTTGACCGAATCTCTACCATGACCCCCAACTTCCGCACCCTGGACCTGAACCTGCTGCGCGTCTTTGACGAGGTCATGGCCGAGCGCAGCCTGACGCGCGCCGCCCGCAACCTCAACCTGACGCAACCGGCGGTCAGCAACGCGCTGCGCCGCTTGCGCGAGACGCTGGGCGACGAGTTGGTCCAGCGCAGCGGGCAGGGCATGGCGCCCACCGCACGCGCCCTGACCATCTGGCCCACGGTGCGCGAGGCGCTGGCCCAGCTCGAGCAGTCGCTGGTGCCCAGCGAGTTCATCGCGGCCCAGGCCAAAACCAGCTTTGTGCTGGCCATGGCCGACGCCACCGCTGCCGAGCTCATGCCCGGCCTGGTCGACATGCTCGAGACCGACGCGCCCGGCGTTACGCTGCGGGTGGTGCCGCTGACCACGCGCGACCCGCGCGGCCTGCTCGACCAGGAAAAATGCGACCTGGCCGTCGGCTTTTTCCCCTCGGTGCTCGCCGACCTGACCGCCCACAGCCAAAGCGAGCAGCCCCTGCCCTTTGCCCACGAGCGCCTCTACGACGGCCAATATGTGTGCGTGATGCGCAAAGACCATCCGCTGGCCCGCCAGAGCCTGAGCCTGGAAGACTTCTGCCAGGCGCGCCACATGCTGGTGAGCTTTTCGGGGCGGCCCTATGGCTTTATCGATGAGGCGCTGGCTGCGCTGGGCCGGCGCCGGCACATCGTGCTGACGGTCAACCAGTTCTTCACCGCCGGCCGGGTGGTGGCGCGGTCGAACCTGCTGACCGTGCTGCCGCGCCATTTCATCAGCGTCACCGGCATCGCCGACCAGCTCGCGCTGCAGCCGCTGCCGTTTGAGGTGCCGTCTGTACATGTCGACGCGCTTTGGCACCGGCGATCGCAGCTGCGCGCCAGCCACCAGTGGCTGCGCGCAGCGGTACAACGGGCGGCGGCGCGTGCCGAAGGCATGCAGCAGGGCTGATCAGGACGCGAGCAGCCCCTCGGGCAGATTGGCCACAAAGTCCGTAATCGAGCCGCCGCCGCGGTCAGGCCGCATGTGGCCGATCATGGCGGCGTAGGCCGCTGCTGCATCGGCCTGCTCGAAGGCCTTGAGCAGCTCGGCGTGCTGCTCAAAAGAGGCGCGCAGCCGGCCGAGCGCGCCAAAGGCATGGCGGCGGTAAAAGCCGGTGCGCGCACGCAGACGCAGCACCTCCTGGCGCAAATAGGGGTTCCGGGTGGCGTGGTAAATCAGCTCGTGAAACCGCAGGTTGTGATCCTGCCAGCCCGCCGTGTCCTCGGCATTGACCACCGCCTCGCTGTCCCGGTGGCACTGCAACAGCGCCTTGAGCTCCGGCGGCGTGATGCGCTGGCAGGCCAGGCGGGCGGCCAGGCCCTCGAGCTCGGCGAGCAACTCCCACAGCGCCAGCAACTGGCGCAAATCCATCTTGGCCACCACCATGCCGCCGCGCGGCAAGCTGCTGACCAGGCCCTCGGCCTGCAACTGGATCAGGGCCTCGCGCACCGGCGTGCGTGAGACGCGGTGGCGGCTGGCCCAGTCGGCCTCGTCAATCGCCTCGCCCGGCGGCAAGCTGCCATCGCGTATGGCCGCCTCCAGCGCATCGCGCACCTGGTCGCTGGCTTTGACAAAGGTCGGTTTGGCTTTTTCCATGGATATCCCCGAGATTGTTGATTATGCAGAAAACCGCTACATTTATATTTATAAGTCTCCCAGTTATTCAGCACCCATGAGCGCCACCCCCAGCCCAGCCAGCCCACCCGATCCGCTGATCGGCGGGATCGAGCGCGGCCTGGCCTTGCGGGCCCGGTCTGAGGGCGCGGCCGATCCGGCCGAGGTGCAGCGGCTGCTCAAGCACCTCAAGCGGCTCGAGCCGGCGGCCTTGCAGGCCCTGGCCGAGGCGGCCGAACACACCGAGACGCAAGACTTTGACGCCTGTCTGCGGTCGCTGGCATGACGCAGCTGCCCGCCACGCTGACCGGGCTGCAGCAGGCCATAGGCCGCGGCGAGCTGACGGCGCGCCAGGCCTGGAAGATGCAGCTCGATCGCCGTGACGCGATCGATGCGCAGTGGCACTGCCTGAGCAGCCACACGCTGGGACCCAAGGCCACTGCCGGCGAAACCGGGCCGCTGGCGGGCATCGGCCTGGCCCATAAGGACAACTTTGACACCTGGGACCGCCGCCCGGGCTGTGGCGTCGACTCGGGCTCGCCCCAGCCTGGCCTGGCACCGGCCTGGGCAATCGAGCGGCTCAGCCGGGCTGGCGCCGGCCACCTCGGCGCGCTGGTGATGGCCGAATACGCTTGCGGCGCGACCTCGGCCAACCCGAACTTTGCCCGCTGCATCAACCCCCTGCACCCCGATGCGGTGGTGGGCGGCTCCTCAAGCGGCAGCGCGGTGGCGGTCGCCAGTGGCCTGGCTTACGGCGCGCTGGGCACCGACACAGCCGGCTCGGTGCGCATACCCGCGGCCACCTGCGGCCTGGTTGGACTCAAGACCACCCACGGCCTGATACCCAGCACCGGCCTGTTTCCGCTGGCGCCCTCGCTCGACAGCATCGGCATGCTGGCCCGCACCGCGTCCGACGCCCGCCAAATATTGCTGCCGCTGCTGACCCACCCGCCTGGCCCGGTCAGCGCAGCGTCCAAGCCGCGCGTGCGCATCTGGCTGCCGCGTGAGGGCCTGCATTCGGAGGTGGAGGCCGCGCTGGCGCCACTGGCACAGTCGCTGCAGGCGCAGCCTGTAGAGCTCGAACGCGAGCACCTGTACCTGAGCCAGCTGGCCGACATCGTGCTGCACAGCGAGGTGGCGCAGCAGCAGCGCAGTGCGCTGCTCGAAGACCGGCTCAGCGCGGCCGTGCTGCCGCTGGCCTTGCCGGGCCTGGTCATGCCGCCGGCCTGGTGCGAGGCAGCGCGCACGATACGCAGGGCGCAGCTGCGCCGCTTTTGCCACCACTTCCTCAGCGAGCCCGACAGCGTGCTCATGCTGCCCGCCCTGCCCAAGCCAGTGCCCGACTGGCAGGCGGTGCATGTGGGCCAAAGTGGCTTTGCCCCGCGCGAGCTGCTGGCCTTGCACCGCTTCATGGGTTTCATCAATTACCTGGGACTGCCCTGCCTGGTGCTGCCAATCGGCCGCGACAGCCGGGGCCTGCCCATCAGCGTGCAATGCGTCGGTCGACCCTTTCAGGAGCTCGGTCTACTGAGCCTGGCAGAACACTTACAAAACAAACGCGGCGATGCTGGCCCAGGCCTGCCCGCCACGGAGAACTAAATGCCAAAAATCCAAGCCTCACAGGCCCTCTCACGCTTTCGCGTACTCGATCTCTCGCGCGTGCGCGCCGGCCCCAACTGTGTGCGCATGCTCACCGACTTCGGCGCCGATGTGATCCGCATCGAGCCGCCGCCTGGCGTGGACCCGAACGAGGCCATGTTCGCAGCCAACCGCAAGGGCGGTGACTTTCAGAACATCAACCGCAACAAGCGTTCGATGACGCTCAACCTCAAAAAGCCGGGCGCCTACGAGGTGCTGATGCGTCTCGTCAAAGAGGCCGACGTGCTCATCGAAAACTGGCGCCCGGACGTCAAGAAAAAACTGGGCCTGGACTATGACACCTTGTCAAAGGTCAATCCGCGGCTGGTGCTGGCGAGCATCTCGGGCTTTGGACAAGATGGGCCCTACGCCAAGCGGCCGGGCTTCGACCAGATCATCCAGGGCATGGGCGGCCTGATGTCGGTCACCGGCCACCCCGGCGGTGGGCCGGTGCGCGCCGGACTGGCCGTGGCCGACATGAGCGCGGGCCTGTATTGCGCTTTGGGCATCCTGACCGCGCTGCTCGAGCGCGAGGTCTCGGGCAAGGGCCAGTGGGTGCACGCCTCGCTGCTGCACTCGCAAATTGCGATGATGGACTTTCAGGTGGCGCGCTATCTCAACGACGACGACGAGCCAGTGCAGGTGGGCAACGACCACCCGACCAGCAGCCCCATGGGCCTGTTCGAAGCCAGCGACGGCTGCTTCAACCTGGGCGCCTCGGGCGAGGGCAGCTGGACGCGCATGTGCGAGCTGCTGGGCAAGACCGAGTGGCTGAGCGACCCCGACTACCAAGGCGAGCCGCTGCGCGTGAAAAACCGCGCGCGCCTGAACGCCGACCTGGCCGAGATTTTTCGCCACCAGCCGCTGTCGCACTGGATCAACAGCCTCAACGACGCGGGCGTGCCGGCAGGGCCGGTCTACACCGTGCCGCAAATGATGCAAGACCCGCAGGTGCAGCACCTGAACGTGACGGCGCCCATGACCACCAGCTTCGGCAAGGAGATGCTCTACATCACCCAGCCGGTCACGCTCGAGCGCACGCCGGCCAAGGTGGTGGCGCCCGCGCCCAACTGGGGCGAGCACACCGACGAGGTGCTGCGCGAGGCGGGCTATGAGCAGGCCGACATCGACGCCTTTCACGCGCAAGGGGTGGTCTGAGCCATGGCGCAAGTGCTGCACACCCTCGAAGGCCAGGTCGCCACGATCGTGCTGGCCAATGAGGCCAAGTACAACGCCATGAGCCTGGGCATGTGGCAGCAACTGGGCGCGCTGCTCGATCAGTTGGGCCAGGACGAGTCGGTGCGCGCTGTGGTGCTGCGCGGGCAAGGCGACAAGGCCTTTGTCTCGGGCGCCGACATTGCTCAATTTGAGCAGCAGCGCAGCAACCCAGACGGCGTGGCCGCGTACGACCGCGCGGTCGATCAGGTGCAGACCGCGCTGGCGCAGTTTCCACGGCCAGTGATCGCGGCGATAAGCGGCATCTGCTTTGGCGGCGGCCTAGGCATGGCGCTGAGCTGCGACCTGCGCTATTGCAGCGCCGGCTCGCGCTTTCGCATGCCGGCGGCCCGGCTTGGGCTGGGCTATGCCTGGCGCGGCATGCGCTCTTTGGTGGGCGCCATTGGGACCATGAATGCGGCCGAGGCCTTTTTTACCGCGCGCACCTACAGCGCCGAGCAAGCACTCAAGCTGGGCATCGTGCAATCGGTGCACGACGACGTGTTCGCGCACGCGCAGCAGACCGCCGCGCTGATTGCCGAGAACGCACCGCTGACGATTGCGGCGGCCAAGCAGGCCATGATCGCCATGCGCAACGATGATGCCAGCGCTGGCGCCGACGTGGCCCGCGTCGATGCGGCGGTGGCACGCTGCTTTGCCAGCCAGGACTACATCGAAGGCCGCAGGGCCTTTGCCGAAAAACGCCCGCCCCAGTTTCGGGGCCAATAAACGCCAGGAGAGCGCGCATGAGTCTGCAAGGAAAAACCATTCTCATCACCGGCGCCTCGGCCGGCATCGGCCGCGCCTGCGCGCTGCAACTGGCGCAGCAAGGCGCGCACATCATCGCGCTCGGTCGCCGGCAAGAGGCCCTCGACGCGCTGGCCGCAGCGCTGCCCGCAGGCCAAGTGCGCACGCTGGCCGGCGATCTCAATGACGAGGCCTTTGTGCAAAAGATCGATGCGCTCGCGCCCGAGCTCGACGCCTTCGTCAACAACGCCGGCGTGCTGCGCTACGCGCCCATCCTCGAGCTGACGCCGGCCGACAACCAGTGGATGTTTCAGACCAATGTGCTCGCGGCGCTGCGTGTGACCCAAGGCGTGGCGCGGGGCATGGTGCCCAACAAACGCGGCCACATCGTCTTCATGTCCTCGATTGCCGCGCGCGAGGTCTACCGGCTCGCGTCGGTGTACTGCGCCACCAAGCATGCGCTGTCGGCCCTGGCCCGCTCGTTTCGCCTCGAGCTGCAAGGCCACGGCATCAAGGTCACCGAAGTGGCGCCGGGCATGGTTGACACCGACATCCGCACGGGCAGCAACCACCCCGACGTGCTCGCCTCGGTGGCCACCCGCAAGTTCAAGGCCTTGACGGCCGACGAAGTGGCCCAGGCCGTGGTCTACGCGCTGTCGGCCCAGCCCAATTGCTGCCCCGACCTGATCGAGCTGCGCCCTCAAGGCTCGGCCTGAACGCTTTTTTTGCAACTGACGGAGAACCCCGCCATGGCCACCCGCAAAACTGCCCCCACTGCCACCACTGCCACCCAAACGGCCCCCAAGGC
>Ga0164293_10005135_pt1 | contig 11150 bp, 7 predicted proteins | sample GEODES118metaG_FD_111487 | JGI IMG/M metagenome (GOLD analysis project Ga0164293, IMG submission 111487) | Eutrophic lake water microbial communities from Lake Mendota, Wisconsin, USA - GEODES118 metaG | ecosystem: Environmental > Aquatic > Freshwater > Lake | place: USA: Lake Mendota, Wisconsin...
ACCTGTGGAATGTTTATCCACGGTGATGCCGACGATACCAGTTAGATCAACGGATTCACCGCTGGAAACCATCGCCTTGGTTAACCAAGCTGTTTCTTGTGCATTCATGCCCTTTAACTTGATTGCCATCAACAAGGAGGCAATCTGATAATCAGGAAGTTTTTCATGAGCATAGCCATGAACGAAAAAAGTAATTTCTTCCTCTGATAAAGAAAGTCCTTTGACTTTATGATCAATGATCGTCAAGATATTCATATTTATTTCCTCGGTAAAGTTTTGTCTAACTCAATCATCTTATCACTTCTAAGTTGCATCATTTTTTGAATTTCTTCCGCAAAGTCAACGGTTGATTTACCCTTGTATTGTTCATAAGTAATCTTTGGTAAAAAATCAACTTGAACAGGATACTTTTTCCAGTCTATTTTAGGATCAAGTGGGCGAAAGAAACCATAGGTCACCATCGGTAAAATGGTGGCTTTAGCCTCCATGGCTTGTTTGAATGTTCCTGCTTTGAAGGGCATTAAAGGATTAGAATATTGCCGATTTCTTGTCCCTTCTGGAAACGCTAGCCAATGGGTTTCTTTGCGAGTGAGACTTTCTTTCATTTCATTGAGCTTTGTAATCTGACTACGAACACTTTTTCGGTTGATAAATACAGCATCAATCGAGGCAGTTGCATCGCCAAATATAAACATATTCCTGACTTGTTTTTTAGCAACAAATCGTACCGGATGTTCAAATAAATAGATTAATAAAAAAGGATCCAAGGTTGAGTGATGGTTACAAACAATAAAATAAGGGCCTTTTTCTTTGGTGACTTCACCGTGTGATAAATATAAGGTTGCCCTTAATGCTGGATATAACCCATGGATGATTTTTCTGAGTTGACGGTATCTTTTGGCAAGGGGAATACGTTTTCGGAACCATACATTCGGAAGAATAATCCAGATGTAGCCAACAAAAAGTTCAAGCAATAAACGGAAGCCTAAGCGAAGGTATTTGAACATACCCACATTTTACTAGATTTATGGTGATAAGTTTAAGTTTTTAATGGTAAATGTAATGGTTCAAGAAAATCACATACAATCGTAGGACCAACGCCTTCAATCACTTCAAGTCTACCTTTGACGCCAATCAGGGTTCCAGTTTTCATGGTCATAAAATAATTATTGGTCGCCCGCGTCCAATATTGAATAGGAATTTTATCTTCCACAAAGATACCTTTGACATCGCGATAAGGTCGTTGAATTTTAATTAACCGCATGTTGTCCTTAATCACGTCGTCAATAAGGCCAATGACCATCACATTTGAAATCATATCTGTATCCTCTACCTTTAAGGATAGCGAATGATGATGCGTTAAAATCTCAAGTTTGTTTGATTAAGATGTCAACACTAGACAACGGACAGGCGGTAAATGACTCAAGGATAATTTTGTATTGGTTAACTTTTCACCGTCAAAGATTACGGTTTTATGCAGGAGATCTGCGGGCAGTTGAATTTGATGCAAGGATGGGTTGAAAAAAACGGTGAATTGTTGTTTTTGAAATAAATAAGTGACTCTCCAAGCGCCATGATCAAGGGTTTGAAAACGTAATTGTTCTTTGCTCCATGAAGCTCTGCCAAGCTTTCGAAAGGATTTTCTTAATGAGATTAAATCTTGAAAGGCTTGAACCATCCAAGGACGTTCATCAATCCATTGATAACGAAATTGATTGACCTTATCGCCAGATTGATACGAGTTATGGTCACCTTGTTTGCTTCCAGCCACTTCTTGCGCCATATGGAAAAAAGGGATGCCATCGGCGAGGAGAATTAAACTTGATGCAAAAATAATCCGCCGGAAATGAAACATCTCATCTTCATGAGGTTGACAAGCGAGCAATTTATCATAGAACGTATTGTTATCATGGCACTCCACATAATTAATGGATTGATTCGATTGATGGACTTTAGGATGACCTAAGCTTGGATCGCTAGAACCTAACAGTAAATAAGGTAAATTGCCATCGGTATTGACGAGTCCTGTGGCATACCCAGGATGAGAGGCATCATGGTCACTATTGCCACCTTTGATTGTGTTTCTAAACGTATCATTAAAAAAAGCAAAGTTAGTTAAAACCTTACTATTTTCTGTGATGCCTTTACGTTCTTGAGGAAGGTGGGTTGGCATGTTCCATCCTTCTCCATATAACATAAAGTCAGGCTTGATTCTCTTGACGGATTGTTCAATGTCATGAAGTGTTTTTAAGTCTAAGATGCCCATTAAATCAAATCGAAATCCATCCAAGTGATAAGTTTTAACCACAAACGTTGCTGCTTGGACAATCAAATGGCGAACCATTGGTTTTTCACTGGCTAAATCATTGCCACAAAAAGACCCATTGCTCAATTGTCCGTTGGGTAATTGGCGGAAATAGTAACCAGGGACAACTTTTTCAAAAGGACTATGTTGATAATCATAGACATGGTTGTAGACCACGTCGATGTTGATGCGTATGCCACGTTGATGATATCGACTGACAAGCGTCATCAAGTCTTTAATTCTTGAAATAGGATCATCAGGATTGGACGCAAAACTTCCTTCAAGCGCAAAATAATGATAGGGGTCATAACCCCAGTTATAGGATTCGTTAATTGCAAATTCATTGACGCTACGATAATCGGTCACAGGCAATAATTGTAAATGGGTAATCCCTAGACTGGTGATGTAATCAAATCCAGCAGGTTGTCCCTTGAGCGTTTTTAAACCAGGGGTGGCTGCTGCTAAAAAAGTTCCGGGATATTGAGCTTTGATGGATGGATCTCGGGTAAGGTCTCGGACATGAGCTTCATAAAGAATCGCGTCACGATAATCAGAAAACTTAGGTAAGGATTCGTCATGCATTGGGATGGTGAACATCGAAAAATCAACCACCACACTATATTCACTATTGCGACTTAAACTTGGTCCATATAAATCAATCACTTCGTGATAAATGCCTGAATTGGTAATCCCGTAGCGGTATTTTCTCCCATGAAGGTTGCCGCTGACGGTGACTGCATAGACCCCTTGGGGATGACGCTTCAAGGCAAATTTATTCACGGGTTGATGATGATCATCAAAAAAATTCAACGTCACATCACTTGCTAAAGGTGCCCATACTTTAAAGGTGGTGGATTGGGATAGATAACGATAACCTAAATCATCGCCATCATAGGTGTAATCAGTGTCAAAGTTTTCAAAAGCCAAAGCTGCACCAACATCAATGGGTAAGGATCCGATTCCCTCAATGACAAGAAAATATGCATCACCTAACGTCAAAGGCTGCTTCGTATGAAAGGTGTAAAGAAATCTGCCATCGATTTTTTTATCATGTTGATAACTTAAACTTTCTAGTAATCGATCATGGATGTTGAGTTTGATGGAATGAATTTGTGAAGGGCTTAAAGGTTGGGTTACCGTCAAGGTAATGACTTGAGATTGGGTGAAAGCCGCATGGCTCAATGAATACATAACCTTTATATTATAACCATAGCAATGACGTATTCGCCATCATGAGATAAAGAAATCTCGTAGCGATGTTGATTGAATAGAATATAGGGCGATCCATCGTCACGATGAAGCACTTCAATCGATGACAATTCAGGTAAGGGTGGTTGTCGATACGCTTTGATAAAAGCCTCTTTGCCAGCAAATCGACCCGCTAAATACGTGGCACGTTGTGGATGGGTTACATACACACTCATTTCTTTAGGTGATAAAATCTTTTTTGCAAGGGTTTGTTGGTTTTCAAAGCGTGCAATACGAGCAAGATCAACGCCAATGGTTGGCTTCTTATCGTTTGTCTTCATCATCTTCCTCTTTAAAGTTTGGATTGACCAAGACTTTACGGCCACGGTTATTATTAGGATTATCTAAAGACGCATCGATGATGCCTTCTTGTTGAAGTTGTTTAAAGATTTTTAATGCCCGAGGATAACCGGTGCTATAGGTTCTTGATATCCAAGAAATACTGACGTAATTTCTTAAACTAGCGGCAGATTTGATTTCCATATATAAAGAATCTACAAAGCCTTCATTCATCGATGTGGGGACACCACTTGCATCAGCAAATTGTGGAGATTTATCAATGAGGTTGAGGAATTTTTCATCATAGTCGGGAAGTGCTTGATTACGAACGAAAGCACAAATACGTTGAATTTCACTATCGGAGATATAAGGGGCTTGGACACGAATTTCACCATACCTGGAAAATAAAGGATTGACCAAATACATATCCCCATTCCCACCAAGGATTTCTGCCCCGGCATGACCTAACATCGTGATCGAATCCACTTGCTTACTGACGCGTAGAGCAACAATGGTTGCTAAGTTATTCTTGATGCTTCCGGTGAGAATATTCGTGGTCGGACGCTGGGTTGCAATGAGTAAATGAATTCCTGCTGCTCGCGATTTTTGGGCAAGACGTTGGACGATGTCACTGACTTGAGGATTGACGTTGATCAAGTCATTATATTCATCAATCACGGCAAAGATTAAAGGAAGCGTGTCGAGATCATTGTCTTCAGCATATTGATTGTACGTTTCTAAAGAAATGGTGTCACTTTCTAAGAATTTTTCATAACGAGATTCCATTTCATCAATGAGCCGTTCTAAACTAATCTTTGCTTCTTGGAAATCAGAAATGATCGGGCAAAGAAGATGAGGGAGGTTTTTATATTTGGATAACTCAAATTTTTTAGGATCAATAAGTAATATCCTTGCTTGCTTTGGGGTCGTCGACAAGATAATCGATGTCAAAAATGAATGAACAAAGACTGTTTTTCCACTACCACTTGAACCGGCCACAAGCAGATGGATGATTTCTTTTGGGGTTAAGGCAATCACTTCTCCTAAAATGTTACGGCCAAAAGGTAAAGCAAATTTGTGTTTAAACAAGGGTTGGTTTCTTAAATCTTCCATGAGCTCTTTATACCCAACCATGGAAATGCGTTCATTCAAAACTTCTAATTGACTGACTGTTTTTCCTGGAACTAGCTCTTTCAGTGACATCGGAAAGCCGCCTAGAGCAACAGCTAAATCACCGAGGACTCTCCGCACTTGACTGATTTGAGCACCTTCATCCATTTTCACATCAAACGCAGTCACTGCTGGGCCGATTTGATAATCGACAATGGTGGCTTCTATTCCTAACGCCATGAATTTTTGGTTGAGGATATCAACACGTTGCTTGGTGATTTGTTCATTGAATTCAATATCAGCAACGGCAGATCGGCTATCAAGCATATCCAAGGGTGGCAATTGATATTGTTGGTACCGACTATCTTGGGATGATGCCATTGGTTTCATCGTCGTAGGGATGGTGGGCCTTTCAAAAGCTGGTTGATTCACGCTTGGTAACGAGTGCTGAGGAACTTCTGGTGCCTCATACGTGGAGGATAATGTTGAAGTCTCAAAAGGCGTCGTATCTTCTTCTTTATTCGTATTAAGAGGTTGGTTTTTTTGAACAGGAGTTAAGCTTGGTTTTTGAAAAGGAACTTTGGACAATCCTTGAACCGTTTGTCCAGGAAATAAAGCCCGAAAGGTATTTAATCCAGTTCCGTTTTCGGTGGGTTCAGCATAGACGCCCATTTTGGTGGATTTTGGTTTTGCTTCGGCAATTTTTTGAAAGTAAGATTTTTCTTTTTGACGAACATCGACCTGTTTTGCCCCAAAGCGAATCAAGTTTAACCAAATCATTTCAAGGGATAAGGCAATCCCTACAATTAATAACATGATCCAAATCATGGATTGAATCATTGTTAAATTTAACACATGCATAAGCATGACTAAACCATAACCAATCAAGCCGCCACCAACGGTTTGCGGAATATCGACAACGCCCGTATCTAAAGGAGGAAATTGGCTTAAAAAGATGGTGATAACATTATCAAAGCCTAAGCTTGGTGTAGGCTCGATTAATGCCAATCCATTCACAGTCGCTATCGCCAACAAACTTAAAAATCCAATGGTCATTCCCAATAAAGAAAGAGACCATTTTATCTTAAGAAAAGGGCGATTAAATAATAATGCCAAACCATAACCAATAAAAAAGAGATAGCCAAGAAAACGCAATTGACCAATCAGAAACCCAAAAAAAACATTGATGATAACGGCAACAATCCCTTGATTGATTAATCCAAGCAAGGTCAATAAGATCAAGAAAGAACCTAACCCTAATTTTAATTGATGGTCCGGTAAAGGTGGAAAACGAGCGGGATCAAAGGTTTGCTTTAATTTCATCTATCCTATTATAACAAGGAAAAATGTTTAGGTTGATGAAGTTGGTGGGATGGGAATAATTTCTGGGTCATCATAGATAAAAAGTAAGGGAAGAATGACAGGATTCTTTCCATTGATACGTTTGAGTGTCTTGCCAACTTTTTCAATTAATTGAATTTTAAAATCTTCAAGTGAGGTGAACGATTTGGTTTGGATAAAACTTTCTAGTTCTTGCGTAAACAATTGGGTGATTTCGCGAATGATATTTTCTGATTCTTTGACAAAGACAAAGCCACGCATCTGAATGTCTGGTCCTGCGACAATGATTTTCTTCTTTTTAGAAATGGTCGCTCCAAGAATGACAATGCCATCTTCAGCAAGCCGTTGCCGTTGGACAATCACATCTTTCTTCACATCGCCTACGCCTAGTCCATCAATGAGAACGTCTCCGGTAGGAACCTTATCTAATTCATGGGTTAATAATCGCGGTTTACCTTCAATAAATTCAAGCACTTGACCATTATCCATAAGGAAGGTATTCGTGTGATTCAAGCCAGTTCCCGCAGAAATTGCTAATTTTGCATTGGCGACAAGATGAACATATTCACCTTTCATCGGTAAATAATATTTTGGTTTTAATAAACTGATGAAAGTTTTGATGTCTTCTTCTTGAGCATGCATGCTGCGAATTTGTTTGCGAGTGATGTTGGTGACTTTTGCCCCGGTTTGATAAATGCCATCGACGGCATCGGTGGCCAAGACTTCAAACGCTGGCGCCGATGGGCATGCAACGATAAAGGTATCAAGTTCAGAAAGAACAAAGGTTTTGTCTTCATTGGCGTTATTGGCAAGTTCGTCCATCTTTTTATAAACTTTTTCACCTTGACCCATCATGATGATGACTTCATCACGAATGGCAGTCCGTAGGTGGTTTTCTCTGGCAACGACTTTTTCTTTTGGTAAGAGTAAACTTCCTAAATCCACAAATGTCTTAATGTAATTTTCCGTTTCTTGATCATAGAAAATAATCTTTTTATTTTGTTCAATCGCAAACTTCACGACTTCTTCAAGGTTATAAACCGATTGATTATATAAGGAAATAAAAATCCGACCTTGAGCCGTTTGAAAAGGTAAGACCAAATGATCACGTAAACGATGGCCTGGGGAACAATACCCTGGACGATCGGCAGAAACTGATTCAGTTAATAGGAGCAAGGTTTCTTTTTCCGCAATTTTCGCCAAGGCATTTAAATCATGTTTGTAATTCTTACTGGTGTTGTATTCAACGATAAAGTCTCCTGAATAGACGATATTGCCATAGGGTGTATCAAGTGAGAATCCAAAGGAATCCATGACGCTATGGACGGTTTGAAAGAAGTTAAAAGCATAGCCAGCAATCGTCACTTGACTTGTTGCCAAAATGGTTTGGGTTTGAAAATTAACTTGTAGGCGATTTTGTCTAGAAAATTCGTGAAGTAAGGCTAACGTTGCCTTTGTTCCGTAAACGGGCGCAGGTGCTTGATTATACAAATAAGGCAGGGCCCCAAATTGGTCATCATGACCATGACTAATGATATAAGCTCTCAAGCGATGACGATTTTTAATTAAATATTCAAAGCTTGGAATGATTGCGTCAATGCCTGGATTGCTACGATCAGGATATTTTAAACCAGCTTCAATGACAAAAAGGTCTTGACCTAATTCAATGCCAAGCATGCACTTACCGTGTTCGTCTAAACCGCCGAGTGCGAAAACGCGGATTTTAAAAGACATATTCGTCCTGATGAGTTATGACATTCATGGATACGTGATAATTATACAAATCAATGGGAAGAATGCAAATGTTTATTTTGCAAACTCTTTATGAGAAAGGGCAACGCGACCTTTTTCATCAATCTCGGTGACGCGAACTTTAATGCGTTGGCCAAGGGTGACGACATCTTTTGGATGATCAACCCGAGTGTTGGCTAATTTGGATACGTGGACCATCCCATCGGTATCTCCAAAGAGATTGACGAAGATGCCATAGGCTTCAATTCGAACGACTTCACCTTCAAAGACTTCACCGACTTTAGCGGAGCGAGTTAAGGCTTCAATCATGGCTGCAGCTTTGGTAATCGGTTCTCGGTCTTGATGATAAATCATCACACGACCATCTTGTTCGATATCAATTTTGACACCATTGCACTTTTCAATGATTTCGTTAATGACTTTACCACCAGCACCAATGACATCACGAATCTTATCAACAGGAATTAGTAATTGTTGTAGTTTAGGTGCATATTTTCCAACTTCTGGTCTTGGTGTCGCAATGGTTTTTTCCATAAATTCACGAATCGCTGTGCGTGATTTTAACGCTGCTGCCAATGCTTCAACAATGACTTGACGGTTGATACCGCGAATTTTAATATCCATTTGTAAAGCAGTAATACCCTTTTTAGTACCAGCAACTTTAAAGTCCATATCGCCAAAGTGGTCTTCTAAACCTTGAATGTCCGTTAAGATCGTGTATGGATGTTTTCCATCGAGTGGACCAGAAGTAATCAGACCCATGGCAATCCCAGAAACCATGCCAGAAATCGGAACCCCAGCCGCCATTAAGGCCATCGATGAAGCACAAATACTTGCTTGCGATGAGGATCCATTGGATTCTAACACTTCAGAAACAAGGCGAATGGTGTATGGAAAGACATCTTCTTTAGGAATCACATAACTTAATGCTCGTTCTCCAAGAGCACCATGACCAATTTCTCGGCGACCAGGACTACCCATGCGGCCAACTTCACCTACAGAGAATGGTGGGAAATTGTAATGATGCATGAAGCGTTTCTTGTCTTCGTCGGTGAGATTATCAATGATTTGAACATCATTCAATGAGGCTAAAGTCGCAATGGACAAAACTTGGGTTTGACCACGTGTAAACAAGGCCGAACCGTGGACTCGAGGTAATAGGTCGAGTTGAGCATCCAAAGGACGAACTTCATCGACTTTACGACCATCTGGTCTAATTTTTTCTTCCGTGATGAGACGTCTGACTTCTTCAGAAATAATCGTTTCTAAAATCATCTCGACTTCTTTGAGTGATTTTTTTTCTGCTTCCGCATCGTCATATTTCTTAGCTTCAAAAACTGCCTTTACTTCATCTTTAACAGCATTAATTTTGCCTTCACGTTGAAGTTTATCTTTGGTAGAAATCGCGCTGATCATCTTTTTAACGGCTAATGAACGTACTTCTTTATTGACGGTTTCATTGACCCGATAAAATTCAAAGACGCGCTTCTTTTGGCCGATTTCTTTGATGATGGATAGTTGGAATGTGCATAAAGCTTTAATCGCTTCATGACCAAACATCAATGCTTCAACCATGTCTTTTTCTGAGATTTCTTGGGCACCCGCTTCCACCATGTTAATGGCGTCAAGAGTTCCAGCCACTGCTAAATTTAAATCGGAAAGATTATTTTGTTCAACGGTAGGATTGATGATAAATTGACCATTCACCCGTCCAACAAACACACCAGCAACGGGTCCTTCAAAAGGAATATCGGAAAGGCCTAATGCTAATCCAGAACCAAACAAAGCCGTCATTTCTGGGTTGGCATTCATATCCACACTCATCACCGTGTTGACGACTTGAACTTCATTACGGAAACCATCATCAAATAAGGGGCGAATAGGGCGATCGATTAATCGTGCTGATAACGTAGCATGTTCACCAGGACGTCCTTCTCTTCTTAAAAATGAGCCAGGGATTTTACCCACAGCATATTGTTTTTCTTCATAAACGACGGTTAATGGGAAGAAATCTGTATCCTTGGCTTCGTCGTTGGCGACGGCCGTGGATAAGATCACGGTTTCATCTAAGCGAACTAACACTGCACCATCTGCTTGTTTGGCAAGTTCTCCGGTTTCCACCACGAGCTTCTTACCGTAAAAATTTAACGAAAATGTCCTCTTTGCCATATATTCCTCTTTCTTTTTATAACGTTTGAATTATAACATATCGGATGATGGTAAACGTAGCATTTCTCTTAAGACCTCAACCATAAACATGGCATCTTCAACGACAAGAAATTCAAATTTGCCATGATAATTTTCCCCGCCAGTTGCTAGGTTTGGGGTTGGCACCCCTTTGACCGTCAGGTTTGCACCATCGGTGCCACCACGAATCGGTGAAGGACTCACTTTCTTGCCTAATTTTTTATAGGCTTGATAAATGCGATTGAGAATGTCTGGGTGTTTTTCGACCAAAGGTTTCATGTTCAAGTAACTCGGTTTGATGAGGACTTCGATGGTGTTTTTTCCATATTGACGATTCAAGTCTTGAGCGACCTTGCCCATGATGGTTTCTAAGTCCTTTAACTTTTTTAGATCGTGATCTCGAAGAATGTATCTTAATTCAGTTTGCTCAACACTTCCCGTCGTTTCAGTTAAATGAATAAAGCCTTCGTATCCTTCAGTTTGTTCAGGAGTTTTTAACCGTGGCAAGGCTAAATGGAATGCGGCAGCGATGGTTTGAGAGTTGACCATTTGATTCTTGGCAGAGCCAGGATGAATCGCTTTTCCTTGAACTTTGACCACGGCACTCGAAGCATTAAAATTTTCATAGTTAAATTCATCAATCGTGCCGCCATCAAGGGTATAAGCAAAGTCAGCCTTAAATTGTTTCGGATCAAAGTGAACCACTCCTCGTCCTATTTCTTCATCACTGGTAAATCCAAGTTGAATCGGTCCATGAGGAAAAGGTTGTTTCATGACTGATTCCACCAAGGTCATGATGATGGCGACACCAGCTTTATCATCGGCACCGAGTAACGTCGTCCCATCGGTGGTGACAATGGTTTTTCCACGATGTTTTTTTAAACTAGGAAATACCTTGGGATCTAAATGGATGTTGCTTTTTTGATTA
>Ga0164293_10005136_pt1 | contig 11150 bp, 9 predicted proteins | sample GEODES118metaG_FD_111487 | JGI IMG/M metagenome (GOLD analysis project Ga0164293, IMG submission 111487) | Eutrophic lake water microbial communities from Lake Mendota, Wisconsin, USA - GEODES118 metaG | ecosystem: Environmental > Aquatic > Freshwater > Lake | place: USA: Lake Mendota, Wisconsin...
TGCTCAATACCCTGTCCGACGGTGGGCTTGAACTGGTGCTGTGGGTGTCCGACGACGCTCCCGCCTCCGCTTTGATGCGCGAGGCCGGTAGATGGGTACTCCCCGCTTCCGCAGATACCCGCGCAAACCCTTCAGCCAACTAATTTCTTCCACTTTCAACCTGTTCTCCCTCTATGGCATCCCAAAAAGAACTCCTCCAAGGCCTCCTCGACGAATTAAACGCCCGGCTGGCCGTGGCCCATGCGGGAGGTGGGACAAAGAAGCAAGAAAAATTGCGGGCCCAAGGAAAAATGACCGCACGCGAACGGGTGGCAGGACTGCTCGATCCCGGGAAACCCCAATTGGAGATTGGCGCTTTGGCAGCCGAAGGGATGTACGAAGAACACGGCGGAGCTCCCTCTGCGGGAGTGGTAGTCGTATTGGGCTATGTGGCTGGCCGCCAGTGCCTGGTAGTAGCCAACGATGCCTCCGTGAAAGCAGGTGCGTGGTTTCCCATGACCGGAAAAAAGAACCTTCGGGCTCAAGAAATTGCCTTGGAGAACCGTATACCTATTCTGTATTTGGTGGATTCAGCGGGCGTGTATTTGCCAATGCAGGACGAAATATTCCCCGACAAAGAACATTTTGGGCGCATTTTTCGCAACAATGCCCAATTAAGTTCGTTGGGTGTGCCTCAGTTGGCTGCCATAATGGGAAGCTGTGTGGCTGGAGGCGCCTATTTGCCCATCATGTCCGACGAAGCATTGATTGTTGAAGGAACGGGGTCTATCTTCTTGGCTGGCAGTTACTTGGTGAAAGCAGCCATTGGCGAAGATATTGACAACGAAACCTTGGGCGGAGCCCATACCCACAGTGCCATCAGCGGGGTGGTCGACTATTCCGTGCCCAATGACGCCGCCGCTTTGGAGCGTCTGAGGTCCTTGGTGGATAAAATGGGCAGCCGCCCCCAAGCCGGATGGGACCGAGTTGAATCCGTTGCGCCCGCCTTGACGCCGGAGGAATTTTCCACCCTCATTCCGGTTGAAGGAAAGCCGTATAAAATGCGCAACCTGCTGGACGGGATTCTCGATGCAGGCAGCTGGCTGGAATACAAAGCCGATTACGGCAAAACCATCTTAACCGGTTATGCCCGAATCAACGGTTGGGCCGTAGGCATTGTAGCAAATGAGCGCCAAGTCGTCAAATCCGGCAAAGGCGAAATGCAAATTGGGGGCGTTATTTACAGCGACTCCGCAGACAAAGCAGCCCGTTTTATTGCCAATTGCAACCAAAAGAACATTCCGTTGGTCTTTTTCCAAGACGTTACCGGATTCATGGTAGGATCCCGGAGCGAACACGGAGGCATCATCAAAGACGGAGCGAAAATGGTCAATGCCGTGGCCAACAGCGTCGTTCCAAAATTCACAGTGATTGTGGGAAATTCCTACGGTGCTGGCAACTACGCGATGTGCGGAAAAGCCTACGACCCGCGCTTGATTGTTGCCTGGCCTACGGCCAAATTGGCGGTAATGGGCGGCGAACAAGCTGCTAAGGTCTTGTTGCAAATTGAAAAATCGCGCATTGACCAGGTGGCGAACCCCGATGCAGAGAACGAATTGTACCAAAAAATCCGCGCCCGGTACGATGCGCAAACCACCCCGTACTACGCCGCTGCACGGTTGTGGGTAGATGCGGTCATAAACCCTGCTGATACCCGCCAGTGGCTATCCATGGGGCTGGAAATGTCCAACAACGCTCCGCTGGAAAAAAAATACAACCCCGGAGTTTTGCAGGTGTAAAAGCCCGTACATGTGACCTGAATCACGAAGTTTGTCGTTTTTTCTCCCGTCCTTACCGAGATGAAAATACGGCACCTTGCATCTTCGGTTGGTTGGATTGTTTTGGCATTTTTAGCGAACCGTTCCTCTGTATTTGCGCAACCTGCCAACGTATCGTTGGAATCCGTATCCTGGGCCAATTGGCCCGCGTTGCAGTCTTTTGCCATCGGAGAATGGCAGGGGGAATGGTTGGTTGTAGGAGGACGGACCGACGGCTTGCACCAACGCCAGCCCTGGGCGGCCTTTTCCAGCGCCGGCCAACCCCAAACCCTTTGGGTGCTAAACCCACAGACGGGGGGAATGTGGTCTGTTCCCACAGATAGCTTGCCCATGGAGGTTCGGGATCAATTCAAGAGCACCAACCTCCAAGCGGCCACATTGGGGGATTGGATGTATCTCACCGGCGGATACGGCTTGTCTTCCTCCAGCGGAACCCACGTTACCCATCCCAGAATTACGCGCATTCACCTCAGTCAGGCCATTTCCTCCGTTAAAAATGGAGGCATCGGACTGCATTCCTGCATCCAAAGTAAAACCGACAGCCGTTTCGCTGTAACAGGTGGAAAACTTATGGCTTGGGACGAAACGTTGGTTTTACTGGGCGGACATCGTTTTGATGGCGCCTACAATCCCATGGGCCATGCCACTTACACCCAAACGTATGCAAGCAAAGCGGCACAATGGACTCCTTCAGACAGTTCCAATTCCTTTCGAATTGGCAATTACACGGAGATCTCGGATACCTTGCGCTTGCACCGTCGGGATTGGAACGTATTGCCTTTTCGGAGCGACACCTTGGCTTACTTACTGGGATTCAGTGGTGTTTTCCAAAGAGGGGTCGACCTTCCCTACACAAGCGGCGTTGCTTGGAACGGAGATTCTGTCTGGACTCCATCGGGTTTTTCCCAGCGATTGAACCAATACCACTGCGCTTCTTTGGGCTTGTACGACAGTTTGACCCAGGCGTATGCCGCCGTCTTTTTTGGAGGAATAGCCCAGTACTTACCCACTCCCGGTGGAGGCTTATCGGCAGATCCCAACGTCCCTTTTGTAAAAACCATCGGACTGGTGAGCCACCAAAACGGAATGTGGTCGGAGCGGCCGTTGAGCACCGCCTTGCCCCAGTTTCTAGGTGCCTCTTCCGAATTCCTCCTGGCACCAGGAGTTCCCAGAGACGCCTATGGATTAATTCGATTGGCTGAGCTTACCGGTGACTCGGTCTTTATAGGGTATATCTACGGCGGAATTGTTTCCGGAGCGCCTCTCGTATTTTTTGGCAACAGCGCCGGGTCTAGCCAATCCACCGCGCAACTTTTCAAAGTGTACTGGATTCGTGGGGCGCTTCATGTAGCCGAAGGAAGTCTACGACCGCACTTGATTGACTGGGCCACCTCGCGCGAAAAAGGACGAGGCGAAGTGCGCGTCTTGCCTCATGGGACCGCTCCTCTGGAATTGCGGGTGTTTGACCGAACGGGGAGACTTCTTTACACGGCCTCCAAAAACCGGCACGATGGGACCTCCTTTACGTGGGAATTTCCGGTGCGAGGCGCGGCCACCGTCGTTATTCAGCAACGCGACTTAAGCGCCTCGGCTGAAATCCTCTCCCTGGAATAAAGGGCCGTTATTGCCCAATCATTTAAATTCCACTTACCTTTGACCCACGTATGATGGAGCTTCTTTTTGCCTTTATAACCCTGACGTTTTTGGAAATCGTCTTGGGGGTAGACAACATTATTTTTATTTCTATCCTGACCAACAAATTGGACCCGGCCATTCGGCCCAAGGCTCGGTTCATGGGCATCGCTTTAGCCTTGGTTTTCCGGGTGCTCATGCTTCTCTCCATCACGTGGATCATGCATTTCAAAGAGCCTCTCTTTCAAGTTATTGAACACCCTGTATCCGGTCGCGATTTGATACTTTTTGCAGGAGGCTTCTTCTTGCTATTCAAGTCTACCAAGGAAATCTTCGAGATCATGGAGACCGAAGAAGGCATTGACAACGGAAAAAATGTTGATGTGGCAAAGCAGTTTGCGGGCATCATTTTTCAAATCGCTTTGCTGGACATTGTTTTCAGTTTCGACTCCATTCTAACCGCCATTGGCATGACCCAAAACCTGCCCATCATGGTGGGAGCGATTGTGGTAAGTTTGATTGTTATGTTGCTCTTTAGTGGGAAAATCGCTGGAGTGATTGAAAAACACCCTTCTTTGCAAGTGCTGGCGTTGGCTTTCCTTATTCTCATTGGGGTTATGCTGATTGCCGAAGGGGCCGGATACCACGTTCCGAAAGCCTACATCTATGTAGCCATCGGATTCTCCTTGGGTGTGGAAATGCTCAATATTCGGGCTAAGAAGCGGTAAACGTGCCGCATGTGGTACCGTTTTGCTAAAAACGGCACGACCAAATCAGGGGCGACCTGCCAAAAAAGCGCGTACCCGGAGAACGTCCTCCCACGTATCCACGCCGTTGTGGGCCTCGCCCACTTCGTGTAGCAAAATCGGATATCCGTGGTGAAGCCAACGCAGTTGTTCCAGGCTCTCGGCTCGTTCGTTGTCTGCCGGAGCCAATGCAGCAATGTGGTTTAAAACGTGGGGCGTATACCCGTAAACACCCAAATGCTTGTAGCGCACCGGAGCATGCTCCGTCCGTTGGTAGGGAATGGGCCAGCGGCTGAAGTACAGGGCACGGCTCTGAGCATCCGGTACCACGTAACACACCGATCGGTCCTCCAAATCGCTCTCCGATGAAAGCGGCGTATACAAAGTTGCTAAGGGACCCGGAGAATTCAAAAGAACCGCAACATGGTCTGGATTCACCAAGGGTTCATCTCCTTGTACATTCAAAACCCAAGACAACGTGTCCGACGATTGAGCCTGCCACTTCTCTGCTGCCTCCAAGCATCGGGACGTTCCTGACACATGCAAGTCACTGGTAATTATTGCCTTGCCGCCATTTGATTCTACGGTTTGTGCAATTTCGGTGCAATCGGTAGCCACCACGACTGCTCCCCGTTTCCCAGAGCGGTCTAAACCTTCTTGGGCCTGCCGAAAAGTGCGGACCACCATGGGCACTCCGCCCAAATCAACCAAAGGTTTCAACGGCAAACGCTCGGAATCTCGTCGAGCAGGAACGACTACCAGTACGGACATGGGCTCAAGGAATAACCAGCAAAGGGGCAAACGTCTCCCCTGCACGTGAGCGAATCCGGACTTGGTACCAGCCCGGTTTCAAGTACTGGGGGTCAAAAGAAAGTTCGTTTCGGCCGGCTCGTGCTTGGCGTTCTCCAATGTGTACGACCCTGCCGGTTGCATCGATACAATCCAAGGATACCAAACCCGCCGAAGGCAGCGAAACGGCCAAAACCACGCGGTTTCCGTGGCTGTGCGAAATGGGATTGGGAAAGGCCGAAGGAGTCGGGGCCTGGGAAAAAGGAAATTTGAATTCTACCGTACTCACACACCCCCGGGCGTCGAGCACCCAAACTTGCAACGAATCTCCGCTGCACAAACCCGACCACGAAGCGCCCGGCCCTGCCAAGGTGTCTGTGTGCTTGGAGGTAATCCACCGGTACGGTGCTGAACCTCCTTGGGCCACTCCACTAACCGACCAGTCGCATCCGCTTCCAAACAGCTCCCATACACCTTCCAGTTGGCTGGAATCGGGCGTCGTTACCGCCGAAAGCCACGTCGAATTCCCCCCGTTTCCGGATCCAAAAAATCCGGCTGCCCATACTTTTTGCTCGCGTAGATTCGGTTCTCCACCGGTTGTGCCGTAAACGCGTTGCAGGCCAAAATAGTCGCCCCACCGCTCGGCACCTCCCAACTTGGAAACGGGGCCAAGGCCTGCCTTCAGTTGTACCACAGGCGAGAAACTGCCGTCGTTGCCGACGTACACCAGTGAATTTCCGGGATGGTGGCTGGGGCTGGTGTGGTTAAAACCGACCACATACTCTTCGTCACACGCCTCATTCCCGGTAAACACAATATTGGGGTAGCCAAAATCTTTGATGGGGTCGGACAAAATTCGCCCGCTCAAGGTATCCGACCCAAGGGGCAAGATGCCGTAGTAAATCCCCGCTCGTTCACTGGGTGCGGAAAAGGTCCGCGTGGTGCTCACCACATGGTAAGCGCCATCGGGTGCAACAAGGCCGCCCAACCAGCGGCCGTCGTTGGTTTGCAACCCCTTGGTGGGGTCGTTCGCAGGCGTGGTGCTTTGCCGTCCATTCGGCGGAAGTCCATAAACCGGATTGGCACTCACCCACCGGCATTCAAACCCGTTGTTCGCCGTAGGGTTGGCGGCTGGGGTCCAAACAAAAACCGAGTCGTTTAGGGGAGAAAAATTCCGGTTGCTCATCAACACCGGACGATCGGCCACGCCGTTCCAACCTGTAAGAGGCAGCAAATTGCGGGTATACCGCCCGTTGAATTTAAAATCGTGGTGGAGCAGCGTTGGGAGCGTTGCCGTGCCGGAATACCCCGCATCTTTGTCCATCTCCCACAAAATACTCCCATCAAATCCCACCTGCCAAGAAACATTGGGCACGATGAGATTCAGACTGAGCACCACCTTGTCCTTGGTTATGGCAATGGCCGGAAAATCCGACCAACGGTTGTTGTTCAACGGATTGCCCGACAAGGTGTACACATTCCATCCGTCCCGGGGATCGTTGGTTTTGCTGAAGCACACCGCTATTCGGTTGTTGGCGGGCGTATTGTTGATCAAAAAAACCAACACAAACCGATCCGCTTCCGGGTCGTACGCCAACTTGGGATCAAAGGCATAATCCGACCCCGTCAACTGGCCCAAAACACTCAAAGGAATGTAGCTCTGAGGAAACAGCAAGGTGTCGGTATTCTGGTCCCACCCCCAGAGGTAACTGTTCACGCCGATCAAAACGTGTCCAGAATTGTTGACTGCCAGGGTATTGTCGTTGGGAGTCCCGCCCAGCAAGTCGGTAACGACGCCTACGGTTCCAAAAACGCGAAAGGTCTTTTTACCAAAAACCACTCGAGGAGACTCGGCCATGGTCTTTTGGGTCTGGTCGCCGGACCCCGTGCCGCCGATGGGGCCACTGGCTGGATTCCGCTGATCTTGGAAACCGGACGACGGTTGCTCTTTTTGGAAGAGACGCAACTTGATTTCGTTCAAACCCGCCTGGGTGCTAAAGGCGTCAGGCGCCTCCAACGACTGCACAACCAGCGCCGGATCTGCCGGAAGCTCGTGTGCGGGTCCTACCACGTGGTGCAGGGGAATGGAATGCATCTGCTGGGACCACATCGGCCCCATGAACAGCAGCCCTGCGACGAGGGAGCACGCCCCTTTTTTCATGAATTGCATGCACAAACCTCCTTCCCTTTTCATCACATGCTCAATTTACAAGATTTTGGGCCACCAAAGCCAAGGTGAAAAAGGCAATCTGAACCGACCAAAACAATCCGTTCAGGGGGTTTTTTTCTTTAGCCGACCCCTTTGATGCAATCGCCGGTTGGACCAACAAGGCCACTGCAAATCCGGTAATCACCCAGCCAATGGCATTGTCCAAGGGCACTTTCCCGTCTACAAACCACCACATGTCCATAAAAGGCGCCGACTTTTCAATGAGGGCATCCAGCAGGGTTATGGTCACCGCAGCCACAGCCGCCCGATGGATGGGCTTTTCGATGGCTTCAGGCACACTGTTTAGGGCCAAAACGGTCAAAAATGCCCAATTGACTCCAATAATCAATGGGACATCCCAGAGCTGAGGGCCCAAAGACGGCAAGTACGCATACACGCCGAAAATTTTCCCCGTATGTACTCCCGCAACTTCTACCAAAAAAGCCACACACATTACCGCGGCCAACCGCCAGGCAACCGAGCCCAAAGGCAGACTCCAGCGCTGAAAACGCAGAAGAAAAAAGAAACTCAACAACAAATGGACGGGCGTTAGGGGCAGCACCCACTGACGCCACGGAGTGAAAAGTGCTACCGCCCCTACCCCGTACGTCACCAAAACGACGATCCGTGCAATCTTCTCTTTGAAGTCCATTCTGCGAAGTTCGGGAATCTTCTACCTTTGTTGGATGCAAAAATCCACCGCTTCACAGGAATTTTCTCCCGTTACCATTGCCATTGAAGGACCGGAGAAAAACGTATTGATGGGCAACCATTTGCCGCTGACCGTCATTGCCGGACCCTGTGTGATTGAAGGTCGTGCTTTTGCCTTGGAAACCGCCCAAAAACTCAAGCGCATTTTTTCCGATGCAGGCATTTCTTGGATATACAAGTCGTCGTTCGACAAAGCGAACCGTTCCTCGGTGAATTCTTTTCGCGGGGTTGGAATGGACGAAGGCCTCTCTATTTTAGCCGAAGTCCGCCAAAAAGTAGGAGTATCCGTACTCACCGACGTGCACGAAAAAGACCAAATTGGCCCGGTGGCGCAAACGGTAGACATGCTCCAAACGCCGGCCTTCCTCTGCCGCCAAACCGACTTTATTCAAGCTGTCGCAGCTTCAGGCAAGCCCGTTAACATCAAAAAAGGCCAGTTTTTAGCGCCCGAAGACATGCGGCATGTCCTGCTAAAAGCGCTCGCAACAGGAAACAACCAAATTGCCCTGTGCGAACGAGGCAGCACCTTTGGCTACGGGAATTTGGTGGTCGACTTTAAAACCTTCCCGCTTTGGGCAAAATGGGGATATCCCGTTGTCTTTGACGCAACCCATTCGGTCCAAGAGCCAGGCGGACTGGGAGACCGATCCGGTGGCAAACGGGAATATGTCGCCAGCTTGGCACAGGCCGCGGTGGCCTCAGGAGTTGCAGCCGTGTTTCTGGAAACCCATCCCCATCCGGACGACGCTCCGTGCGATGGGCCCAACATGATTGATTTCGAGGCATTGCCTGCATTGCTTACCCGACTAAAAGCGCTCGACGCATTGGCCAAAAGCTCTTTTTAACGGGACCGCACCGGCATCTCCAAAGGACTTGCCTAGTCCTCGTCGATCATGTTTTGTTCCAGTTCGGACCAAAACTTCTTTTTCCGTGCATCAACAACCATCGCCCTGATCCAAGGCTTGGCCAAATCAAAAGGCAGGGTCGATTCGGCCCTTCTCACTTCGTGCACATAGACCACGTAGCGGGTTGGCCCCATCGTCCATTCTTTGTATCCACGGGTTAACATCTGATTGGGGTCAAAAGCGGGCACCCCCAATTGGCGCACCAACTCCGAAATCTCTACCCAGGTGGTATCTCCCAGTCTGTACTGCCTTGCCCACTTTTTAGAAAAAGCAACCAAACGCTCTGATGGACCGCGTTCGGCACCCGCCATCTCTCTTTTCAAAGAAGACGTCCAACGGGAAGCCATGGGCAGGGCCAGGTACGAAACCCGAACAATGTCTTTGCTCAGTTTGAGTTGTTTGCTCGCTTGGGTATACCATGTTCTCAATTCTTGATCGGATACAATGGTATCTACTTTTTGCTGGGCCAATTGGTTACGGTAGGTGAGAATCAGCAAATCCTCTCGGTATCGTTGAACCACCACTTCAAATGAATCCAAGTCGTTTCCCATTTGGGATTCGGCTCGAGAAAGCCAGTTTTTTCTCAATCGCCAGTCGCGAATGATGTTTTTTGACAAGGCAAGAGAATCCGACTTAGAAATCCCTTTGGGGATTTGGGCAGCTACTTCCTCCCAACGCAGGATGGCTCCTTCTTCTTGGGCAGCATACTCAGAAGAACGCTCCTGAAGTTGGCATGCTGCAGCCAACAGAAGTACCACCAGCATGGAACAAAAGGAGACCGCCGATTTCCTTTGGTTGTTCATGGCTATGGGCAAACGACCGTATCCGGGCCAGAAACCTTGCTGATGTGGCATGCATCGGATTGAAAAACAAACGGGGTCACGCACGGTGCTAGCCCAGCGCGTTCTACTACAAACGAATACGAACGCGTGCTGTTGTAGCCCTGGTTTTGGATCAACCCATCCGAACCAACACCATAAACAGCTGAAGGATAGCCCCCTACGTGTTGGTTGCGAAGCGTATCGCCGGTGGTTAAATCCACGGTATATACCTCGGTGGGTACCGGTCCAAGTACGACCGCATCAAACATGCGAAACTCTTGGGTACAATACACCTGGGGTTCGCAGGACGATAAAATGGCTCCCACAGCGGGAATCAACAAGGCTAACTTTCTAGCATCCATAGATTTGTAATTTTTGCACTCATTAAACACAACGGGATCCCGCCACCTGGATGAACACTTCCACCTACATGAAAAAGTCCTTTGGGTCCCTTTCCTTTGTTCGGGTGCCGCAAAAATGCTGCCAAACGGTTGTTCGACGCCGCGCCATACAATGCTCCTCGGTAGGACTGGGTGGCTTTTTCAATGCCCGGGGGATCTAAAAAGGTCTCGACTTCAATGAGTTCCTCCAGATTCACACCCAAATGGCCAGAAAGTTTTGCCACAACTTTTGCCCTCACTTGGTTTCGCAATGCTTCCCAATCTTGTCCGTAATCAGCCGGGGCATTGACCATGACAAACCAATTTTCTGCTCCCGAAGGGGCTTCGCCCGGAACCCACTTGCTGGTAATGTTGACATACACCGTGGGATCTTCTCCTGGCAAATGGTCTTCAAACAGGGCTTTGAATTCTTGGGGATAGTCGTCGGAAAAGAAAATATTGTGAAGACCCAAGGATGGAAAGGTGTTCTTAATCCCCCAATAAAAAATAAGGGCCGAGCTGCTTCGCTCCTGGGCCAGAATTTTCTCAGGGGCGGGCCAATTGGGCAAAAGCTTACGGTACGTTGGGACAACATCCATGTTGGAAACCACCCGTTTTGCTTCCCAGCGCTGGCCGGTAGCCGTTATCAGACCAACCACCTCCCCTTTCTCGACACAAATCTCCTGGACCAACGTCTGGTAATGAAATTGAACCCCCAACCGTTCGGCCAAGGCCACCAAAGAATCGGTAATGTCTCCCATCCCCCCGCGTGGAACATAGGTGCCGATTCCATGCTCCAAATGCGGAATCATGGCCAGTACACCCGGCGCCTTGTAAGGCGACGAACCGTTGTAGGTTGCAAAGCGATGAAACAACTGCTGCATCTTGGGCGTACTCATCGAACGTTCGTGTACTTCCGCCATGCTCTTGTCCAAATCCAATTGGCCCAAGGCCTTCAACGCCTTGAGGACGGTTTTCGGTTTATACGTCGACCACCGGTGCAAAGACGATTCCAGGAAAAGAGGCGACGTTGCCTCGTATTGCGCACGCGTCCGGTCCAAATGGTCCAAAACCCGTGAGGCAGGCTCGCCGGTTGCCCGTTCGGCTTCTTGCGCAAAGCGATGGGCGTCTGCCCAAGCA
>Ga0164293_10005137_pt1 | contig 11145 bp, 10 predicted proteins | sample GEODES118metaG_FD_111487 | JGI IMG/M metagenome (GOLD analysis project Ga0164293, IMG submission 111487) | Eutrophic lake water microbial communities from Lake Mendota, Wisconsin, USA - GEODES118 metaG | ecosystem: Environmental > Aquatic > Freshwater > Lake | place: USA: Lake Mendota...
AATGCGATTGAAAAAGCTAAATTTGATAAAGAAATCATTGATGCCATCATTGTTGCCACGATTACCCCGGACTTTGCTTCTCCAAGCATGGCAGCGGTGGTGCAAGCTCGTTTAGGTCTCAATCACCGCGACATCACGTGTTTTGATGTCAACGCCGCGTGTACAGGTTTTGTGTATGCTTTACAAATTGCAGCAGCATTATTGAACAGTCCAAAGTATCGCCATATTCTCATCATTGGGGCAGAAAGTCTCACCAAGATTGTCGATTATACCGATCGTAGTACATGCATTCTATTTGGCGATGGGGCAGGAGCTTTACTAGTTGGTCGCGGACAACCCAATCAAACCGTTTCTTTCTATACAGCATCCGAAGGTGATATGGAAGATGTGTTGTCGGTAAAGGACACTCTAAAAATGCAAGGTCAACGCGTCTTTAAATTTGCGATTAATGCCATTGAAAAATCGATCAATCGATTATTGGAAATGGATGGAAGTCGTTTAGACATGATTTCTAAAATCATTCCTCATCAAGCCAATTATCGCATCGTTGAAGGCGTTGCTGATTTGAAGAACATTCCTTTAAATAAATTCTTCTTGAACCTTGAACATTATGGCAATACTTCGGCGGCATCGATTCCCATCGCTTTGGATGAATATGTCCAAGAACAACCCCTTCGACCAGGTGACAAGCTGATGCTTGTTGGCTTTGGTGCTGGTTTAACCTGGGGTGGAGCATTGATTAATCTATGAAATCATTAGCGATTTTGTTTGCTGGACAAGGGGCACAATCCTTAGGGATGGGTTTATCCGCCTTAACCCAAACCCCGCAACTTGAATCGCTATTCTCTAACATCCAAAAGCAACTTGATTTTGATTTAAAAGGCATGCTATCAGGGCAACTTCCTGGTCTTGATCAAACGCGTTATACGCAACCATCGTTGGTGGCAACCTCGATTCTTTATTATCAGCAATTACAATCTTTATTACCGATAAAACCAAGTTATTTTTTAGGTTTTTCTTTAGGTGAATATACCGCGTTATTTGCCAGCGGTCATACGGACTTAGCAACCACCCTCCAATTGATTCAACATCGGGCCAAAGCCATGGCTTCATCAAGTGAAGCCAATCCGGGAATGATGGCAGCGATTCTTGGTTTATCTTTTGTAACCTTACAATCCATTTGCCAAGTCATCAGTCGCGAAGGGCATGTGGTGGTGATTGCCAACATCAATAGTCCTGGGCAATTGGTGATCTCTGGCCACGCCTTGGCCGTTAAGGAAGCGATGCTAGAAGCGACCAAACAAGGAGCAAAAAGAACCATTGCACTCAATGTATCGGGGGCATTTCATTCGCCGTTAATGCAATCCGCAAGTTCTGCTATTGCATCTTTTTGCCGAACCATCACCTTCAAACCCTCACACACACCGATGATATTCAATTGGACAGGAAAACCTTTACCAACATTAAAAGATTTACCTATCTACCTAACAAACCAAGTGAAAGCCTCCGTTCAATTTGAAGCTTCAATCCAATATTTAACCCAGCAAGGGATTAACCATTTTCTAGAAATTGGCCCAGGCAATGTGTTAACGAATCTAGTTAAAAAAATAAATCCAGATGCTCGCGTGGTTTCTTTTAATGGTGTTGATGATTTACAAACAATAAAGGAGTTCATGATATGAGTGAAACAAAACGAGTTGCCATTGTCACCGGTGGGGCGACAGGCATCGGCCTTGCCATCAGTTTACAATTGGCCAAAGATGGCTTTATTGTCGTGGTGAATTACCATGCTTCGAAGGATGCTGCCGATAAGCTTGTTTCCACGATTCAGTCCCTGGGTGGTCAAGCCTTGGCGGTTCAAGCCAATTTAAGCCAAGTCAGCGAAGCAGAAAAATTAATTCAAACAACGATTCAAACCTTTCAACGCTTGGATGTTTTAGTCAACAACGCTGGAATAACCGATGATACCTTGATGTTAAGAATGAGCGAAGATCAATTTGATCGCGTCATTGAAACAAACTTAAAAGGCGTTTGGGCAACTTGTAAGTATGCCTTAAAACCACTAATGCAGGCAGGTCAAGGTCGAATCATTAATATTGCCTCTGTTTCTGGCATGATGGGCAATGCTGGACAAGCGAATTACGCGGCTGCCAAAGCCGGTGTCATTGGTTTATCCAAGACCCTTGCTCGCGAAATGGCAAGTCGAAATATCACCGTGAATGTTGTAGCCCCTGGATTCATTGAAACAAGAATGACGGCGGGATTATCCCCTGCCATCAAAGAATCTGCCCTTGGCATGATTCCTTTGAAAAAGTTTGGTCAACCGGAAGATATTGCTTTTATGGTTAGTTTTTTAGCGTCAAATAAGGCACAATATATTACAGGACAAACCATTGTCGTCGATGGTGGGATGACCATGTATTAATAAGGAGCCAATCATCATGAAAAAAAGAGTCGTTGTGACTGGACTTGGTGCCGTCACTCCCATTGGGAATGATGTGTCCACCATGTGGACCAACATGCTTAAAGGTGTGAATGGTATTGCCACCATCACACTGTTTGATCCAAACATCAGTAAAGTAAAAATTGCCGCGGAAGTTAAACATTTAGACCCATCCAAATATATGGATGAACGAAGTGCAAGTAAACTTGATCGAGTCATTGTCTTAGGCATCCTGGCCGCAAGTGAAGCGTATGAAGATGCGAAATTAAAACCTGAATCGGTGGATCCTTATCGCTTTGGCACCTTTGTAAGCTCTGGAATCGGCGGATTGAATTCGATTTGGACAGAATCTCAAGTTGCTCATGGTCGTGGGTTAGAAAGAATTTCTCCACATTTTATTACCAATTCAATCATTAATCTTATCGGTGGCAATATTTCCATGCGCTTCAAAGCCAAAGGTCCAAACTTACCTGTGGTCACTGCTTGTTCGGCAAGCACCAATTCAATTGGTGAAGCTTTTCGCTATATTCGTGATGGCTATTTGGATGTGGCCTTTGCCGGTGGATCAGAATCTTCCATCAATCCTTTAGGGATTAGCGGATTCGCGGTGATGCGGGCTTTACACATGGGAGATAATCCTAACTTAGCGAGTATGCCATTTGATAAAAAGCGTTCTGGATTCGTCATGGGTGAAGGGGCAGGGGTTTTAATTCTAGAATCCTATGACCACGCAATTGCCCGTAAGGCAAAAATTTATGCAGAGCTTGTTGGCTATGGATCAACCTCGGATGCATTCCATGTGACGGCACCAGATGAAACCGCTGAAGGCATTAGCAAGTGCATGGAACTGGCACTGACAGATGCTGGCATTCAACCTCAACAAATTGATTATATTAATGCCCATGGCACATCCACCCCACTAAATGATCGCATTGAAACCTTAGGGATTAAAAAAGTTTTTGGTCCTCACGCTTATCAATTAAACGTATCGAGTACCAAAGGCATGACCGGCCATATGCTAGGAGCGACTGGTGCTGTGGAATCGATTGCCTGTATCCTTGCCCTTGTGAATCAGGTTGTCCCACCCACCATCACCACCACGGAAACAGCTGCTGAATGTGATTTAAATTACACCTTAGGAAAACCGGTGCAACGAAAAGTCAATTACGCCTTGAATATCAATCTTGGATTCGGCGGGCAGAATGCCGCGTTAATTTTTAAGAGGTAACCATGTTCAATCTCGATAAAATTAAAACCATTATTCCTCACCGCGAACCGTTCATCATGATTGACCGGATTTTAGAAAACCAACCATTGGTCTCTGCTGTTAGTGAAAAAGATATTCTATCTAGTGCTTTTTGGGTCCCGGGGCATTTTCCGAAAAACCCAATATTTCCTGGAGTTTTAATCGTGGAAGCGTTTGCACAAACCGGCGCTGTATGCGTGCTCACCGCACCTACTTATATTGGCAAGATTGGGTATTTCTCATCCATTCAAGAAGCGAAATTTAAGCGTCTTGTTGTTCCCGGCGATACATTACGATTGCATGTGACCCTTCTTCACAGCAAGGTTGGTTTCTTCTTTTTTGAAGGCCAAGCCTATGTCGGCGATCAACTTGCTTGCTTAGCCAAGTTCTCTGTTGCGGTTGGCTAGCCATGGCGATTCTAACCTTTGATACGATTGATTCAACCAATAATTACTTAAAACTACATGCCGATTCATTACCTCACTTCACGATTGTGCGTGCTCGTTTTCAACATGCAGGTCGTGGGCAGTTGGATAGACAATGGCAAAGTAATCCTAACGAAAACATTCTTGTTTCTTTGTTGATTAAATCTTTTCAACAGTATGCCAATGTCAAAGCCATTGAGTCCGCTTTTATCCGATTGTGTCAATCTTTTTTTACTCACTATGGGATTCATGTTGATCATAAACTACCCAATGATTTAATGGTCAACGGCAAAAAAATTGCTGGGATGTTGATTGAAACCAAACAACAAGAAAATACCCTTCAGCATGTCATTTTGGGCGTAGGTTTAAATATCAATCAAACTTCATTTGTTAATTTACCATCGGCGACATCACTGGCGATTTTAACCAAGAAAACGTATCCCATTGATGCCCTTTTTGAACATTTCATTGAGGTATGTTCACCCTTAAAATAGTTATAAACATGCTAAAATAATAGAGTTAAAGGAGCAATAACAATGTTACATGTAGGCATTATCGGTTTAGGTCGAATGGGTGAAAATATGTCTCGACGATTACTGCAAAAAGGATTTAAAACGTTCGGGTATCGCACGTCGTTAGATAAACTCAAGGAACAAGAAAAGTTAGGATACATTTCCCTAGCTTGTGCTGATTTACCCACGCTGGTGAAAGCGGTCAAGGCGAAACAAAAGCGAGGGATTTTTCAAATGGTTGTCCCTGCCCAATCTGTTGAAGAAACGATTCGGACTTTGCTTCCTTTACTTTCCCAAGGTGATATCATCATCGATCATGGCAATTCCAATTTTAAAGATTCTCGTCGACGCGCCTTGATGCTCAAACAAAAAGGCATTGATTATTTAGATTGTGGAACCTCTGGCGGTGTCTATGGTTTAGAACGAGGTTACTGCTTAATGGTTGGCGGCGATACCAGTGCTGTTCAATTTTGTGCGCCAATTTTTGAAACCTTATCTCCTCATATCGAAGGTGCACCACGTTTATTACCTAAGACGCCAGAAACTCCAGCCGAACATGGTTGGTTGCATTGTGGACCAGCAGGTGCTGGTCATTTTGTGAAGATGGTTCATAACGGGATTGAATATGGCATCATGCAAGCCTATGCGGAAGGATTTAATATTTTAAAACAAGCCAATTTAGGAAGTAGCTTTATCAATAAAGGCGATGCCGAAGTTGCCCCAATGAGCGACCCGGAAAATTATCAATACCCCATCAATGTTCCGGAAGTGGCAGAATTATGGCGTCGAGGATCTGTCATTGGTTCATGGTTACTCGACTTAACTGCGGAAGTCTTAAAAAACGATGCACAACTGAACGCCTTCAAAGGCGGTGTCTCTGATTCTGGTGAAGGTCGTTGGACCGTCAACACTGCCGTGGATTTAGGGGTTCCTGCCACGGTCTTATCAAGTGCCTTATTTGCCCGATTTGAAAGTCGTGACCAAGCTGATTTTGCCAATCGAATTTTAAACGGAATGCGCTTTATGTTCGGGGGACATCATGTCCGAAAATAACGCCCTCGTTATTTTTGGTTCCACCGGTGATTTAACATTTCAGAAACTCTTGCCTGCCCTTGCTCGTCTCAACCAACTTTCTAATCATCTGATTCAAAAGATTTTTCTTATCGGACGGCAAGGAAAAACTTTAACTGATTACATCACCTATGGGATCGACCATGGCTTAGACGCGAAGGTGATTTTGCCATTGATGGATAAACTCCATTACGTCTTCATGCAGGCAACAGAAAAAGATAGTTACGCGACCTTGGTGCCGTTACTCAAACCTTTTTCAGGTCGTTATATTTATTTGGCAACCCCGCCTTCAATGTTTCACTTCATTACCGCTTCGTTATCTGATCTTGGTTTGATTGAACAAGGTAATCCACACCATCGGTGTGCGTATGAAAAACCATTTGGAGAAAATGGTAGTGCCGCCAATGTCCTTAATGACTTATTGCATGAAGTGATTGAAGAAAAGCAACTATATCGGGTTGACCATTATTTAGCAAAGCCCTTGATTCAACAATTGATTAAAATTCGCATGCAATGGGCTACCGTGGGGATGGAGTCTTTTTGGCAAAGCCCACATATTGAACGGATTCAACTCGTTGCCCATGAAACCGTGAGCATTCTTTCCCGTGGTAAATTTTATGATGCCACAGGCGCACTAAAAGATATGGTTCAAAGTCATCTGCTTGAAACCTTGGCATTGGTGATGATGGATATACCAAAACGTATTGATGATGTAGCCGCGATTCAAACCAATAAAATTGCTTTCTTACGTTCACTCAAACCGAGGATAGACCAAGTGGTGGTCGGCCAATATGTTGGCTATCCACAAGAACTGCATGTCAACCCATCCTCGATCACGGAAACGTATGCTTATGTTCCTTTAACAAGCAATCTCATTCGGTGGAAAGACACGATGATGACGCTTGAAACTGGAAAGAAACTAGATGAAAAAAGAACGTCAATTGATGTTTATTTCCGCGATGGCCATCGCCTTCAATTTCAAATCGCTCCATCGGTGAAAGTTATCCTTGATCAAGATTGGTTAGCTTCCTTACCCACGAACATCGCTCATCATTTAACAACATTAAGTCATCATCCCTTTGCCACCGAAGATGCTTATGTGACCATTTTTTCAGATTTCTTTCAAGGCAATCAAACCTTATTCCCATCGAGCAAAGAAATTGAAGTCACTTGGGCGTTGATTGATCAAATTAAGCAAAAACCTCTCATGCCAAGACGTTATCAATCCCTGAAAGATTTAACCAGAAAGTAGGATCATGCATGGACTATGATATTTCTTTACCCATCGAATCATCGATGATGGTCTATAAACAAAAACCAGAAAAAATCCCTCAATTCAAAGTTCAAAATAACCTCGATCGTGGCGGAAGTTATGAGACCACGCTTTCGATGAATGTCCATACGGGCACCCATATCGACTTTCCTTTGCATATGCAAGCCAATGGGAAAACATCCACTGGGTTTAACCCCTCGCGATTAATCACCGACGTACGTGTCATTGATTGTGGCGACGTCATCGTCATTGATGAAGCATTTTTAGCGAAACAAAAGATTGCCATTGGTTCCTTTATTTTATTGAAAACCAAAAGTAGTTTTTCCAAGAGCTTTTTGTTTGATTTCCCTTACCTGAATGAAAGTGGTGCAAAGTATTGTAGTCGACAAAAACTTCAAGGGGTTGGCATTGATGCCTTGGGCATTGAACGAGATCAGTCTGATCATCAAACCCATCATGAACTCATGAACCATAACATCATCATCCTAGAAGGTTTACGACTTCAATCTGTTCCGGAAGGGATTTACCAAATGATTGCCTTGCCAATCTCCATTCCAGGAATGGACGCCTTGCCAGTGCGAGCAATCTTAAGAACAAAGTCATGAAAGATCCAAAGAAGATGAACCTTCTGTTGATGGGCACTCCCGAGTTAGCTCGTGATGTCTTTCAAGCCATCCATCAGGCTGGTTATAACATCGTTGGCTTAGTTTGCCAGCCAGATACAGAGGTTGGTCGTGAGCGAATCCTCACCAAACCCCCGACGAAACTTTGGGCAGAGGCTAACGGTATTCCCGTCTTTCAACCTGAAAAAATTCGCCTTGATCATCATTTTTTAGATCAACTTGATATTGATTTTATTTTAACGTTAGCCTACGGGCAAATTGTTCCGCAAGCAGTCTTAGATAAACCTCATTTTGGTGCTTTTAATTTTCATGGAAGCTTATTGCCAAAATATCGTGGGGCATCTCCCTTACGATTCGCTTTGATTCATCAAGAAGAAGTCACGGGCATGAGTTTAATGAAGATGGTCTTAGCCATGGACGCAGGACCGGTGTACGCGATGAAACGAATGACGATTTTACCCGATGATAATTACACATCTTTACTCCAACGCTTTTCTCCCTTCACCATTCAGTTTGCGTTACAAACGCTTCCTCGTTTGTTTGGCGGAGAACTTTCTCCAGTGGCGCAAGTGGAAAAGGACGTGACGTTTGCCCCGATGATTACCAAGGACGATGAGCATTTAAAATTAACCTTACCCTTACCTCAATTGTTAGGATGGATCCGTGGGCTTGCGGAACGCCCTGGGGGCTATGTGATGAGTGAAGAAAAAAAACTTAAAATTCTTCAGGCTAGCGTGGTCGCCCCCACTGAAAATCATCCCATCGGTACGTTGATCAAAGTTGACCATCAAGGCGTTCATCTCCAAGTCTTGGGTGGGGTGATCTCGCTTGATATAGTTCAAATTGAAGGCAAAGGAAAGATGAGTGGCCAAGTGTTTGGCAATGGTCATCGCCATTTGTTTTCCACACGAATCACCTAAGGGTTTATGCAAATTCATTTATCGGTTCATGATCTGGTTGATTTTGTGTTACGCACCGGAGATTTAGACGGGCGTATATTTAATCGTTCAACGATGCAAACCGGAACCGATATGCACCGGCAATACCAACAACAAGTGCAAATTCCTGGATACCATCGAGAAATGTTATTACAAGGCGAGTTTAGTTTTGAATCCTTAACCTTTCATGTCACCGGCAAAGCTGATGGTTTGTATGAGTCCGGAGATACGGTTGTGATTGAAGAAATCAAAACCACGATTGCCGATTTGAAAGTCTTTCATCAACAACACGAAACCTGGCACATGATGCAAGGTCTATTTTATGGCTATATGTATGCGTTACTTTATGGCAAGACAACCATTGAGGTGAAATTGATATATCTCCATCAAGTCGATAACGATCGACTTGATAGGACCTATACGTTTACGCTAGAAGAAGCCAAGCGAGATTTACAAGCGGTGGTCGATGAGTATGGCAGTTTTTATTCAATTGTCTTGAAGCGACAAGAAGCACTAAAAGGAGCGTTACCTAAATTACAATTTCCTTTTAAAACCTTTCGTCAGGGGCAACGTGATCTTGCCAAATATGTTTATGGGATCAGTCAAAAGGGTGGTCGATTATTTGTCGAAGCACCCACAGGCATTGGTAAAACGATGTCGACATTATTTCCCATGGTCAAAGGCTTATTTACTCACCATGAAAAAGTATTTTATTTTACCGCAAAAAATTCCGGAAAATTAGCAGCCGTGGAAGCCTTAGAAAAATTAAGGTCGCAAGGGATTCCTATTCGATATGTGGTCATCACCGCCAAAGATAAAATCAGTTTTTGTCCAAAAGGAAAGATCAATCCAGATGACTGTCTGTATGCTCGTGGATATTATGACAAGATTAAAGATGTGTTGTTGGAAGGATTAACCAATCACGAAGCCTTTGACCAAGCCACGATTGAATCGCTTGCCGAAAAGCATCAAGTTGAACCCTTTGAATTAAGTTTAGATCTTTCATTATATGTGGATGTGGTGATTGCCGATTATAACTATCTATTTGACCCTAATGCTTATTTACGTCGCTTCTTTGAAGACATTCAGCATCCTTATGCGGTGCTCATTGATGAAGCGCATAATTTGGTTGAACGTAGTCGCGATATGTACTCGGCAATCTTATCCGATAGTATCTTTTCTCAATTGGACAAGGCAACCAAAAAAGGAAGTTCAAAACCTTTTCGAACTCGCATTTCTCGATTAATCAAACAATGGCGAACCCTTGTGGATGCAATTAACGAACCTCAATTAGTCACCATTGAAGCGAGTTTTATGAATCAACTTGAAAAATTCATCACCGAAGCACAACTGGAAATGCGAACCAAACGAAAATCATTATCCGATGAAGCGATGGATAGTTATTTTAAAATTCAACGGTTTTTTCGTTTACGTGAATTGGTTGGTGAACATTATCGGGATTGGGCGACCATCGATCAGGGCGACCATCAAGTCCACTTTGAATGTCTTGATGCCTCGCAATATATTAAAAGTCTAACCCAACGGCTTCATAGTGTCGTGTTTTTTTCTGCAACGTTGGCACCCCTCGATTATTATTTGCCGATGCTTGGAGCAGAAGCTCATGATGCTCGGTTTTTACTTCCGTCTCCATTTCCCCGATCGAACTTTAAAGTCCTCATGGCCAGTAAAGTATCCACCACCTTAAAGACCAGAGACAAGACGTATCTAGAAGTTGCGCTTTATTTAGAAAAGTTAGTAGAAAACCGCTTAGGCAATTATTTAATCTTTTTCCCATCTTATCAATATTTGGATTCGGTTAAAAAACACCTTACGTTGGGCAAAGAGACGTTGATTCTCACCCAAACCAAAGAAATGACGTTGTCCGATCGAGAATTGTTTCTAAATCAATTCACGCATGCCCCCAAACAAACCACGGTTGGCTTAGCCGTGTTAGGTGGCATCTTTTCTGAAGGGATTGATTTGGTGGGTGATCGCCTTATTGGTGTGGGAATTGTCAGTGTTGGCTTACCTCAACTGTCATTTTCTCGGGATTTGATGGCCAAATATCAATCAAGTTTAGGGCATGAAGGATTTTCCTTTGCCTATGTATATCCTGCCATCAACAAAGTTCTACAGGCCATGGGGCGCGTGATACGTTCAGAAAAAGATAAGGGCGTTGCTTTATTGATTGATGAACGTTATTTACGAGAAGAATATGGCGCGATCCAACAACGCTACTCGCAATACGAAGTTGTTCACTCTCCAGATGAAGTTGAAGAAGCGCTAGCAACTTTCTTTCGCAAAGATTAGTAGCAAATAGGGCGAATAATCGGTATGATTAAAGCGTAATTTATGGCATACGACATTAAAAAAATTAGGAACTTCTCCATCATCGCCCATATCGACCATGGCAAGTCGACACTGGCCGATCGGATTTTGGAAATCACAGGTGCAGTCAGCAAACGGGAAATGAAAGAGCAAATGCTCGACTCGATGGATTTAGAACGTGAACGTGGCATTACGATTAAGTTAACCACGGTGACGTTGCAATATAAAGCTAGAGATGGTCAAGAGTATACCTTTAATTTAATCGACACCCCTGGGCATGTTGACT
>Ga0164293_10005140_pt1 | contig 11142 bp, 10 predicted proteins | sample GEODES118metaG_FD_111487 | JGI IMG/M metagenome (GOLD analysis project Ga0164293, IMG submission 111487) | Eutrophic lake water microbial communities from Lake Mendota, Wisconsin, USA - GEODES118 metaG | ecosystem: Environmental > Aquatic > Freshwater > Lake | place: USA: Lake Mendota...
GGTCGCAGGCGGTTTACTTGTCACATCGTAAACCACGCGATTGATGCCCTTTACTTGATTGGTAATGCGGCTGGAAACTTCTTTTAAATCACTCATTTCAAATTCATACCAGTCAGCGGTCATTCCATCTCGGCTGGTGACTGCTCGAAGTACAAGCGCATTGTCATAGGTTCGAGAATCTCCTTGTACAACCACTGTTTGCACCGGCAGCAAAACACAAAAGGCCTGCCAAATCTTATGATACAGATTTTTTTCTTTTAAAAAATCAATGTAAATTCGATCTGCTTTTTGCAAAGTTTGAATTTTGTTTAAATCAATTTCACCTAAAATTCGAATAGCAAGACCCGGTCCCGGAAAGGGATGTCGCTGAATAAAAGATTCTGGAATGCCAAGGGTTTGACCTAAACTTCTCACTTCATCTTTGAACAAATACCTAACGGGCTCTAAAACTTTCAAATTCATTTTTTCAGGCAATCCCCCCACATTGTGGTGGGATTTAATTGTGACACTGGTGCCATGAAGACTGACGGATTCAATCACATCTGGATAAAGAGTCCCTTGAGCCAGCCAATGAAATTTTTGATTGAGCTTTTTGACCTCATTATCAAAGGTCTCGATAAAAAGCTGACCAATCAGCTTTCGTTTCTTTTCGGGATCAGAAATATTTTTTAAAGCGTTTAAAAACAAATCCTTTGCATCTGCTTTGATCACAGGAAGGTTGAGGGTTTTATAAGCCTTCATAACCTCATCAGCTTCTTGATCCCGCAAAAGTCCAGTGTCGACAAAAATACACTGCAACTGCCCCGGCTTTAAAATTTTATGTAACAATGCTGCAACGGCCGTGGAATCCACCCCACCACTCAATGCGCACAAAACTTTCTCATCGGCTTTGACCTGATCTTTTACGAATTGGTGAATCTGCTGACTCATCTGGGTTGCATTCCAATTTTTTTCAGCCTTGCACATTTGTGCAAATTCTAAGAACAACTCTTCTCCTTGTTCCGTGTGAAAAACCTCAGGATGAAATTGCAAACCCAAAACATTTTGATCCTGGATGACAGCTGGATGATGATCGGTCTCTGCTAAAACTGTGAATCGATCCGGAATTTTTGTGGCCACATCGCCGTGACTCATCCAAACACTTTGCTCTTTTTTCAAACCCCTCAATGGCTTTTTCCAATGAACGATTTTTTTTCCGTACTCTCGGTGCTGTGAAGATTGAACAACTCCTCCGTTTTGCGATACAATCAATTGAAATCCATAACAAATTCCTAAGATTGGCGAAATCTTTTCAAGCTGTTTTGTATCCCTTAAAGGAGCTCCTGCTTCATACACGGACATAGGTCCACCGCTCAGAATAATGCCAAATGGATTCTTGACCTTAATCTGATCGATCTCAATTTTGTAAGAAACGATTTCAGAATAAAAACCTAAATCCCTTAAGCGGCGTGCAATGACTTGGGTGTACTGAGAACCAAAATCCAGAATTAAAAATCCACGCATAATTTTAAGATTCCAATCGGTAATTAGGAGCTTCTTTCGTGATACTCACATCATGCACATGGGATTCACGCAACCCTTGCGAACTGATCTGAACAAATTGAGCCCGCTTTTGAAGCTCTTCGATGTTACTGGCACCTAGATATCCCATGCCGGATTTAAGTCCCCCGACAAGCTGATGAAGGATGGCGCCGGCAGAGCCCTTGTAAGGAACTTTTCCTTCGATGCCTTCAGGTACCAATTTATCTTCATCCACGATATCAGCCTGACCGTAACGATCCTTTGATCCCTCACTCATGGCTCCAAGACTTCCCATGCCTCGGTAAACTTTGTAAGTCCGACCTTGAAATAGGATAGTCTCGCCAGGGGCTTCGTCAGCCCCAGCAAGCAAACCACCAATCATCACAGTGTTAGCACCCAAAGCTAAAGCTTTAGTTAAATCACCAGAAAATTTAATTCCACCATCAGCGATGATTGTTTTACCTAATTTTTTAGCGGCATCAGCGCACTCTTTGATCGCAGAAATTTGTGGCATACCTACACCTGTTACCACACGGGTGGTGCAAATACTGCCTGGCCCCACTCCCACTTTTACAACATCTGCGCCGGCTTTGATCAAAGCCTCGGTTGCTTCTTTTGTGACAACGTTGCCCGCGATCACAATCACCTGAGGGTGCCTTTGGTGAATGTAGTTAACCACTTCCATCACATTTTTGGAGTGACCATGAGCTGTGTCCACACAAATCACATCCACCTGGGATTGGACCAGGGCCTCGATGCGATCGAAGGATTCTGCTCCCACACCCACAGCAGCTGCTGCAATTAATCTTCCCTTCGTATCTTTGGTGGCATTGGGGAAAGCTTGAGCTTTTTCGATATCTTTAATCGTGATCAGCCCTTTGAGGTATCCATTTTTATCCACCACAGGCAATTTTTCGATGCGATGTTTTTGCAAAATCTTTTTTGCCTGATCTAAAGTCGTGCCCTCTTCAGCAGTGACCAATTTTTCTTTGGTCATTAAATTTTTCACAGGCTGATCGATATTGGTTTCAAAACGAAGATCACGGTTTGTTAAGATTCCTACAAGCTTTCCTTGAACTGTGATCGGAACACCCGAGATCGAATATTTTGCCATCACATCTAAAGCTTCTCTGACATAGTGATCAGGGCCTAAGGTGATCGGGTCTTGAATCATTCCACTTTCATATTTTTTTACTTTTTCAACTTCCAAGGCTTGTCGCTCGATCTTCAAATTTTTATGAATAATTCCTAGACCCCCGTTTTGTGCCATCACCCGTGCCAGTTTATTTTCTGTCACTGTGTCCATGGCCGCAGATAAAATCGGCATGTTTAGGCTGATATGTCTTGCAAAGAAAGTTCGGGGCTGAACCTCTGAGGGAATAATTTCAGAGTATTGGGGAACTAATAAAATATCATCAAAAGTCAGAGCTAATTTTTGTTCCATGAATTTTTATGTTCCTTTTGGGTTGTTGTACCAAGTTTGATAGAATAAATAATTGTTTGCACTTTGAGGTAAAAAAGCGATTTCTTCTGGCTTTAAATCTCGGATCACCTTTGCTGGCCTTCCTAAAATTAAAACACCAGGTGGAAAAACAGATCCTTCTGTGACCAGTGATCCTGCTCCCACAATGCTACCTGCACCAATACGAGAATGATCCATCAAAATGGATCCCATGCCGATCAGCGCTTCTCGACCCACGTAGGTCCCGTGCAAAATACAGGAATGCCCGACCGTCACACGGTCCTCGATTGTGGTGCCGCATTTTTCAAAGGTGCCGTGGATAACAGTGTTATCTTGGATATTAGCTTCTCGTCCTATTTTAATTGGCATCACGTCACCACGAAGGACTGTGTGAAACCAAATGCTAGCACCCGATTCAATTGTCACATTTCCGATCACAGCGGCCGTTGGTGCGACGAAAGCTTTTTCATGAACGTTTGGAGTGAAACCTCTCGCGTTGAATAAATTTTGCGACATAACTTGAGCCCTTTCGATGACTCAAATCTTGGCATCCATTTTTTTGATTGTAAAACACCTACATCATGTAGAGTTGATTTTTCTGCAAGGATTTCGCTTTCTTGATGAAATCTTCAGAAAAGGACTCCATTTGAGCATTTAAAAGCTTGGCTTTTTGAATATGAGCCAGTGTGGCAAAAATCGGAACATTCATTTCAAGAGCTAAAGACATCACTTCATCCGCACGAAGCTTGATGGAATTCATTTTTGGATGCCCTTGCAAATAAAGACGCACAAATTGATGCAAGCCCTTGATTTGAACAAAAACCATTTGCTGAATAGAAACATCCAAAGACTTCATCAGTTCCCGAGCAAAACGGTGGGGTGTTAGCGGCGTGATGGACTTATTACTTTGAGTCAGGGCTACGCCCGCCTCAAGAGGATTTAAAAAAACCGGTAAAACATGTTCACCGTTGGAATTTTTGAGTAGCAAAAACGGACGCTCATTATTGGGGGCGATGGAAATACCATAAGGCTTCAATTCAATCAGATCTTTTTGATGAAAAATTTCTTCCTGGTTATCTGCCAAATTAACAGATTGAGGATTCAAAAAATCATTTAAAATTGTCATTGAATGGCCACCTCACCGCGAAACACTGACGGCATAGCCCTGGTGATTTTAACCGGCACTGTTTGACCTATCAACGACCCAGGCCCTTCGAAGTAAACAATTTTATTCGTCGGCGTTCTTCCAGAAAGTTTTCCGCCCCCTGACTCTAACTTTTCAACTAACACTTGAAGTGTCTGACCCTCGTAAATTTTGACCCTTTCAAAGGCCATTTTTTCGTGCACATCAAAAAGTCTGTTGAGCCTTTCGGACTTCACAGACTCTTCCAAGTGATCGGGCATCAGAGCTGCTTTTGTGTTGGGTCGAGGCGAATATTTAAATGCAAAGATGGTCTCGAAACCAATTTCTTCCACAAGGCTCACTGTGTCTTGAAATTCGGCTTCAGTTTCACCAGGGAAACCCACGATGATATCTGTAGAAAACACGGCACCAGGAATCAATTTTTTAATCAGGTTAATTTTTTCCACGTACTCTTCACGGGTGTATCCCCGATTCATTTTTTCTAAAATTCGTGTGTTTCCACTTTGAAAAGGAAGGTGAACGTACTCACAAATTTTGTCCTGATGGTCCCTGATCACATGCATCAGCTTTTCATTGAAATCTTTGGGGTGAGAAGTGGTATATCTGAGCCTTTCAACGCCCGTTTCCACGGCCACTTTTTTCAAAAGATCTGCAAAATCAAAACCGGCATCGCCTTCATAGGAATTCACGTTTTGACCAAGTAACGTCACTTCTTTCACACCTCTTGCGACCAGCGTGTGAATGTCGGTCATAATATGGCTGACAGGTCTTGATTTTTCTCGGCCTCGCGTGAAGGGAACCACACAAAAACTACAAAAATTATCACAGCCCTTGGTGATATTCACAAAAGTCGAGACCCCTGGGTTTCTGACCAATGTGTCCACATGGTAGGGCTGCTTGTGTTTAAACTGCGCACTGACCACTTTGTCCTTTGTGGTTTTAGTCAAAACTTTGTTGAGAATTTCAGGAAGCTCGTCGATGGCATCAGTCCCAAATACAAAATCAATCAGTGGATGATTTTTCATCAACTTTTCTTTTTCTTGCTGACCAACGCAGCCACCAACGCCAATCAAAAGCTCCGGATTTTTTTTCTTTAATTTTTGAAAAGTCCCGACTTCAGAATAAACTTTGTGCACTGCTTTTTCACGTATGGAGCAAGAGTTGATGATGATAATGCTGGCTTCCTCTAGAGTGGAAACGGGTGCAAAATTCACCATTTCTAGCAGGCTGTACATTCGCTCAGAATCGTTCACATTCATCTGACAACCGTAGGTGCTAATATAAACGCCTCGGCCTTTGCCAATGTCATGATTCATGGCCGATTTCGGAGTCATTTCAGGAGTTAGGTTTTCAGTTTCTCGTTGTGTCATAAAAGGAATTTGGTTATAGAGGGGCCCAAGCCTAAAAGTCAATTTCTAGAAAACCAAGAAAGTGTTGGACTATGAAACCACGTTTGAAATCTTCAAAAAAATGGACTCCGGTACCTCAAGACGTGATTATTCAGATTCAAGAGCTGTTCAAAGAAAACTTTCACAATGAGCTGCAAAACATGAAAATCATTGCAGAAGGTAAGATTTATCCTGAAGAAATTTTGCTTCGAGTCGGTCATATCGAAGAAGGCAGGCTGACCCAATACAATTTTGAAGTCTCCATGCCTTATCAGCTCACAAAGGAAGACTCAGCATTGATTGCCCTGACCACCTGTGTGGACGCCATAGGGTCCCTGATGGCCGAGTATTTTGAAAAAGGTGAAGAAGCAGAAGAGCTTCCCTACTCATGGACAGAAAGCCTATTTGACGGCAAAAAAATCTGGATTCAGCACTCGAAAGAGAATTCAAGTTTAGAAAAGGAAGCCAACCAACTTTTAGGCGTCGTTGATAAAAAACTTCTTTATGAAGAAGAGTCAGAAGAAGATGTAGAATTGGTGAGCGAAGATGATTTGGAAGATTTGGAAGATTCAGACCCTGACGAGGATCCCGATGATTCATCGGGATCTGGCAAAGGCCCCCTGCACTAAACAAAGGGCCGCTCTGAATTTAACTGGCTAGAATTCGTCGTCTTCCATGCTGGAACTGGCGGCATCTGAAATCCCGCGAACCTCATCGATAAAGGTTTGAGCATCGTCTTCAAATTCGCTTTCGCCTGCACTTTCGTCGATTTCAAGCTCTGCAATGGCTGCCAAAAAGTCTTTGGTCGTACGCAAATCTTTTCTTAAAACTTCCAAGAATTTATCTGGGTAGCGAGAAGTCAAATCTTCAACGTATTTTTCGAGCTTTCCATCGATCAGAATTTCTTTTCGGATTTGGATTCGCTTCCAGAAAAGCAAATAGTGAAATCGGCAATAACCCTCGACAGCAGCTGTTTGATCACAGTCTTTAGCACGGCAATATCGGTTGCCATCGGCATCGGTTAAAATGATGTCTTCTTCGTTGTCGGTGTTTGAACTTGTTGTGGCCTCGAGAATATCTTCGGCTGTATCTTCGACCTCTTCGAGTTCTTCACTAATTTCAAGTTCGGCTTGATACTCTAAAAGCTCTTCACTGTCTGACACATCGCCGTCATCAAAAAGATCGAGCTCTTCTTCTTTTGCCTTCACTTCTTTTTTTGCAGCCTTCGACTTTTTAGCGCTTTGCGCAATTTTTGAAGGCACCGGAGTGGCTTTTGACGCAACTGCTTTTTCAGGAGCCAGTGCCTTTGAAGTTGTTTTAGGTTTTTCCTGTACTTTAGGACCCTTAGCAGGTTTTGGTGCGACTTTCACAACAGCTTTTGCGGCTTTCGCAGGCTTCTGTTTGGGTTTTGAGTTTGATTTTACAGGGGTTTTGGTCTGTTTTTTAAGCTTTGTTTTTGCCATAGAACTCACCGTTGAATGATTTGAAGAATCCTGTCAACTCCTTTTGATTCTATTCAACTCACCATGTTTTGACAGAGACTTCATTTATGTCCAATTTGGTGGATCGAAATCGAACCTAAAAATAAGGAAAAACCATGGAAAATGTTGTCATAGTTTCAAGCGTAAGAACAGCTGTTGGATCTTTTCAAGGTGCGCTGTCTTCACTTCCGGCGCCACGACTTGGAGCCATCGCCATTCAAGCTGCCATGGAAAAAGCGGGCCTCATTGGCGAACAGGTGGGCGAATGCATTATGGGTCAAGTGTTGACGGCTGGCTCGGGACAAGCCCCTGCAAGACAAGCGGCGATTTATGCGGGACTTTCCGTTGGAACTCCGTGCATGACCGTGAATAAAGTGTGTGGCTCTGGCTTGAAAGCCGTGATGCTCGCCACTGATTCTTTACGCTTAGGTCGCACGGATGTTGTGATTGCAGGGGGGCAGGAAAATATGTCTTTAGCTCCTCACCTGCTTGAAAACTCAAGAGCTGGTTTTAGGATGGGAAATGTTCAAATGGCGGACTCCATGTTGAAAGATGGTTTGTGGGACCCTTACAACAATTGGCACATGGGAAATGCCGCTGAGCTTTGCGCCAAAGAATTTAATTTTTCAAGAGAAGCTCAAGATGCATTCGCTGTCGAAAGTTACAAAAAAGCTCACAAGGCCATCGAGTCCGGAGCCTTCACAAAAGAAATTATTCCCGTAACCATCGAGGGCAAAGAAAAAGTTGTTGTTTTAAAAGATGAAGAACCTGGAAAAGCTAAATTTGAAAAAATGCCGGGACTGAAACCCGCTTTTGATAAAACCGGAACCATTACGGCCGCCAATGCTTCTAAAATTAATGATGGGGCCAGTGCTCATGTGTTGATGACTGAATCTCGCGCGAAAGCTCTGGGGCTCAAGCCACTTGCGAAAATTTTAGCGCAAGGTCATTTTGCTCAAGATCCAAAGTGGTTCACAACAGCTCCCGTTGGTGCAATAAAAAATGCATTAAAAGCAGCTGATCTTGATGCTCAAGACATTGGACTCTGGGAAATCAACGAAGCTTTTGCAAATGTCACAATGGCGGCTCAGATGTCCTTAAAACTTGATCCCGCAAAAATCAATGTTCACGGAGGAGCGATCGCGATCGGTCACCCGATTGGTGCTTCAGGCTCGCGAATCTTAACGACTCTTGTTCATAGCCTTCATACTCACAACCAAAAGTACGGCTGCGCAAGCCTCTGCATTGGTGGCGGTGAAGGCGTGGCTTTAATTATTGAAAGACTCTAAATCTATGAGCAAAAAAGTTTTTCCCAATGCAATGAAAGCCCTTCATGACCTTAAAAATGGAATGACCTTGGTCGTTGGTGGATTTGGCCTGTGTGGAATTCCCGAAAATTGCATTTCGGCTTTGAAAGAAATGAAAGTCACAGATCTGACATGTGTTTCCAACAATGCGGGTGTGGATGATTTCGGGTTGGGAGTTTTATTGCACTCCCACCAAATCAAAAAAATGATTAGCTCCTACGTTGGCGAAAATGCCACCTTCGAGAAGCAATTCATGAGCGGAGAGCTCGAGGTAGAACTTTGCCCACAGGGGACATTGGCTGAAAGAATTCGTGCCGGCGGAGCAGGCATTCCTGGATTTTACACGCCAACAGGTGTTGGAACAAAGGTGGCCGAAGGTAAAGAAGTGAAAATTTTTGATGGCCGAGAATACATTCTCGAGCGTGGTATTAAAGGGGACTTTGCACTGGTAAAGGCTTGGAAGGGCGACAAGTTCGGCAATTTGATTTTTCGAAAGACGGCCAGAAACTTTAATCCCATGGCCGCCACCGCTGGAAAAATTACCGTTGCTGAAGTGGAGGAACTGGTTGAAGTCGGAACATTACCACCGGATCAAATTCACACTCCAGGAATTTATGTCCAAAGAATTTTCCAAGGTCAGAACTATCAGAAACGCATCGAACAACGCACCATCAGCAAAGGATAAATCCCCATGCCCCTCACTCGTGAACAGTTAGCAAAAAGAATTTCTCAAGAAGTGGAAGATGGTTTTGTTGTCAATCTTGGAATCGGGATTCCCACACTTGTTGCCAATTATATTTCTGCTGATAAAAACGTCATGCTTCAAAGCGAAAATGGACTTCTAGGAATTGGTCCCTTCCCGAAGGAAGCTGATGTGGATGCAGATCTCATCAATGCGGGTAAACAAACTGTGACCGAGGCCCCCGGGGCTTCTTACTTTTCAAGCAGTGATAGTTTTGCCATGATCCGCGGAGGACATGTGGACCTCACCGTTCTTGGTGCCATGGAAGTGGATGAAAAAGGTGACATTGCGAATTGGATGATTCCAGGCAAAATGGTGAAAGGTATGGGCGGCGCCATGGATCTTGTAGCCTCAGCACAACGAGTGATTGTAGCCATGCAACATACAGATAAAGATGGAAATTCTAAACTTCGAAAAACCTGCACCCTTCCCCTGACAGGCCGAAAATGCGTCAACCGAATCGTGTCTGATTTTGGCGTGATCGATGTGACACCCGACGGCTTCGTTCTGCTCGAATATGCTCCTGACTTAACTCCTGAAAAAGTGGTGGCAGCCACAGAAGGCAAAATTAAAATCTCTCCCAACTGTAAAGCCATCAGTCTTTGAAGCACAAACCTCAAGGACCATGGTCTTGAAATTGAACTTTTGTCATTGGCGAAATTTATTGCTCCATGAGACCCTAAGCTGGTATTAAAAATTTTTTAAGGATGGACCCATGGCTGAAGGTAAAAAAGTAGGACAAGACACTTATTTATTTCGTGAAGGCGATGCGCCCGATGCTATGTATATTTTAAAAACCGGCGAACTTGCGATTACAAAAACAAAGGGATCCTCAGAAATTGTTTTAGCCACTCTCAGTCCTGGGGGCATGGTGGGTGAAATGGCTATTTTTGACATGAAACCCAGATCCGCCAATGTAAAAGCTTTGAAAGAATCCGAAGTTATTGTTTTACCTTATGATAGTTTAACAAAACAAATGGAAGCTTTACCCATGTGGACAAAAGCCATCATGAAAACCATGAATGAAAACCTTCGCGAAGCGAATAAAAAAATTAAGCTTCTAGAAAACGCGAATGCTGATACAGAAAGATTTCCACCACATACTATTAACAAACTTCTCACGATTCTAAATATGGTCAGTACGATGTTTGGTCAAAAAGAAGGCGAAAGTTTACTTGTCCCTCAGCATCGTTTAAGAAATTTCACCATTCAAATTTTTCAAGAGCCCACAAACAAAATGCAAAGTATGTTGCAAGGCCTAAAAGATTTAAAAATGTTTGAGATCGCTGACCTTGGCGAGGGCCAGCAGAAAATTACAAATTTAAATCCCACATTTCTTGTTAAATTTGTCGACTGGTACAATGATTGGATTTTTAAGCAAGAAAAAGATAAAATTAGCCTATCAGAAACAGAAGTCAAATTTCTAGAGGCCACCGTTTTCTATGCTAAAAAAGTTCCTGCCAACGAAAAAGGCTCTCGTAAGATTAATGTGACCGAAATGCAAAATGATTCCATGCGGGATCTGGGCTATGTGTTTCGCGCTGAAGATATGAATCCCCTTGTGGAAAAAAAATTAGTCAGTGAAAAAACCATGCAGGACAAATCTGTTTTTGTGACTGCAATTTTAGAAGATCTCGAACCTCTCGCTAAAAACTGGCGATTTGTTTGGGATCTCAAGAAGTGCTTGCGGTAAAGATAGGGTTTATTGATTCAAAAATAGCCTTAAAATTCTGATTCTGGTGCAGTTTCTTAACCTATCGAAAACAAAGTGAACTAAATCACCGGCAACTTCTGACATCGCAATGGCAACTGAGTGTCAGCAAACTTCATATCTTTTTCAGCACCTACAATGTGCACAAACAAAGCATTGGTTTTCGATCCCACCTCAATGGGTTGACCCAAGGTTAAAATAATTCGGTCACCGGTTCGAGCTAAACCGTAATTCACAAGAATTCGATCGACTTGAGTGAGGATCTCTTCCATGTTTTTATAATTTTGAATCAAAAATGTTTGAATCCCCCAAATCAGTTCCAAACGATTCAAAACATCGATTCTGTCAGTGACCGCAATCACTTGAGCCTGAGGCCTATAGCTTGA
>Ga0164293_10005141_pt1 | contig 11141 bp, 15 predicted proteins | sample GEODES118metaG_FD_111487 | JGI IMG/M metagenome (GOLD analysis project Ga0164293, IMG submission 111487) | Eutrophic lake water microbial communities from Lake Mendota, Wisconsin, USA - GEODES118 metaG | ecosystem: Environmental > Aquatic > Freshwater > Lake | place: USA: Lake Mendota...
TGCGATTCCATACTGCGGGGAGCTGCAAGATACATGACAGCTTGAGGCAGAACTAAATATGTGAATTGTTTAAGGTCACGGATGTTAGTTGAGAAAAAAAGTATCAGGTCTTGGGTAAAAATGTCTCGCCATTGAGGGTACTCAGCAACAATTATGTCGGTCAGTTACGACTCAATTTCCACGGTCAGATTCCGACAAGTACAACAAACCATGAAGTACTCATCTAAGGATTCAATTCTCGCTTTAATATCAATTACCCAATTGTTCATCATTTTTATTGTTTTTTTCTATCCTCTTAGCTCTCTCCAAATATTAGCCGCCGCACTTGCTACTACTTTACTGATTGGCACTAATTACCAATGCATTTCTCATAATTTTATCCATACTCCTTTCTTTAAAAGTAACAATCTGAATAATGCTTTCTCTATTCTTAACTCGCTTTGCCTAGGCCTTCCGCAATCTGTTTACCGTGAACATCACATGAATCATCATCGCTTCAACAATGATCCCTTAAAAGATGACTCATCTCTTTACAAATTTGGTAACGCTGGAAAAGAAGAGGGAGTACTAAGCTATTGCTTAATTGGTGTATTCCGCACTGACCTTAAATCTCTTTTTCTGCGAGCGCGCAAAACCAGCGGAAAGCTCGTGCTATTTGAATTAGTGGCCGTTCTCATCTTCTTTCTACTGTTGCTAAAAACGTCCCCAACTCTCTTTGTTGTTTTTTACATAAGCACTTGGTATTTTGGACAAGTCTTTGCACTGCTAGAGAACTATGCCGAACATCATGGGGCGAAATTACATGATCGGCAAAGAGACAGTGTTAGCTGCTATAATCGCATCTACAACCTGATATGGTTTAATAATGGATTTCACCAAGAGCACCATTTTAGACCAATGGTTCATTGGACCGAAATCAGAAAAGTGAAGGATGAGTTACCAAGTGATCGCAAAACTACAAAGTACTTCCATTTATCAAATTTAGGCTGATTGATACTACGGCTATTCTCATTTGTTGCGTAAGTTGCAACAATTATTCTTAATTGTTGCAACTTACGCATAAACCTCAAACCCCTTATACTGATGGTACGGAGGTAGTTATGCTTAAAATTCGACGTTCCGCTGAAAGAGGTCAGGCAGACCATGGTTGGCTTAAGAGTCGTCACACCTTTTCTTTTGCTGGCTATTACGACCCTAAACAAATGGGTTTCAGAAACTTACGCGTGATCAATCAAGACTATGTTGCTGGCGGCGGTGGATTCCCGACTCACCCACATCGAGATATGGAAATTATCACGTATATGGTTGAGGGGGAACTCACTCACCGAGATACCATGGGAAACCAGGAAGTCATTCGCAGAGGTGAGATTCAATATATGTGTGCCGGTACAGGTGTCGCCCACTCAGAATTTAACGCTAACACTGACAAAACTGCTCATCTGTTGCAAATATGGATTGAACCTCAAGCGACAGGCCTTAAGCCTGCATATGGTCAAAAATCTTTTTTGCCGCAATTTGCAAAGGGTGAGTTGGTTCGAGTCCTTTCACCTGACGGAGCTGAGGGCTCAGTAGCTATCAATCAAGATGCTAACCTTTGGGTAGGATGGCTTAAGCCACAAAAGCTTAAACTGCCTCTCAAAAAAGAGCGTCACGGTTGGCTGCAAGTAGTTGATGGCGTTGTGAAAATTAACAATGAAACACTGGTAGCAGGCGATGCCGTAGCTATAAGTGGTGAAACAGATCCAGAAATTGAAACGAGTGAGAAAACTGAGCTACTCTTCTTTGATCTCACTTGAGGTGAATATCTTTTGCAGTATATCGTTAAGCTCTGCTGGATGAGATCGCATAGGCCAGTGTCCAGCAGAGATTACATGTAATTCAACTTCTGCAAAAAACCGCTGCAATTCTTTTAATTCTGGTGCGATTAAGAATGGATCTTTGTTACCAAAAATAAAAGTGGTTCTGACCATGACAGTTCCGCCAGGCTCAAATAGTTTTTTGGGTACACGCCATGACATTTCTTTGTAACGAGCGAGACCATTTAAAACTTCAAAGGAGTTTTGGCGAAGTGGATCATCCTTGGGAACACCGCCAGCATCATAGGCTAATTTCAAAAAATGTTTTATGAATGGCTTAAGGGTAAAGGTATTCACGAGTGGATTGAAAAAAACTGTCATGTAGCTCGACTTGAGAACCTGATCCATTCTTTTGAGACGATGAGCAAACATCGCCAGCCCCATCGTATTAATAAGCACGAGATGGCGAACTTGATCTGGATATGTTTGTGCGTATTCTACGGCCACCGGTCCACCCATATCATGAGCGACTAAAATGACTTCTTGGGTACCGATAAGTTCTTTCAACTTGAAGAGTTGATCCTCAAATTTCCACGAATGAATAGTGGGTGCGACACAGGTATAGGACTTATCAAAGTGATAAGCCTGGTAACTCCACACTTCAGCATTATCAGGAAAGCCATGTAAAAAGACGATTTTCATATCCTCCCAATAATAGCACACAGTAAAATATTTTTTAGCAGGATATCTCTCTTACTCTTTTACTCCACTATGGGTTAAACACATGATTCGCCAATTAAAAGAAAATGAAGCCGATCGCTATGTGCAACACCAAATCCGCCTCTATCAAGAATCAGGTCGTGACGGTGATATATTATTTGAACCCTACAGTATTCATCATCAACACGATCCGGTTGAAATGAAAAAGAGAACAGAAGACGCCATCAAAGCTGCTGTTGGCTCGCAAGGCTGGAGGAGATTTTGGACACTCGAAATTGAGGGTATCGTGCGTGGCGATATATCATTGGGCGGAAGTGGCTTTCCGGCGACTTCTCATCGCGTGCAACTCGGGATGGGAATTGAGCGGGCCTATCGCGGTCAAGGTCATGGCAAAAAAATGATACAAACTGTGATGGATTGGTCACGAGCACAAAAGTTCACCTGGCTCGACTTGCGTGTTTTTGCTCACAACGCCCCTGCTCGAGCTCTTTATACAAAAATGGGGTTCACAGAAGTCGGTACCATGGTTGATCTATTTCGCATTGATGATCAGTCAATTGATGATGTGATGATGGTGCTTAAGCTTTAACCAGCACACTTAAAAGTTCAACATGAGGAGTGTGCGGAAACATATCAAGTGGCGTGACCTGTGCAACTTTCCAACCGTTAATTTGAAAGTCTTTTACATCACGGGCCCAAGTCGCTGGCTCACAAGAAATGTAAATAATCATTTCAAGCTTCGAGAGCTGATTAAACATTCCTTTACGCTTCTCTATTCCCTCTCGCGGTGGATCTACTAACAAAATTTTAGCCTGAGCTTGCTTGCGTGCTAACTGTTGCCACACATCTTTGTCGTTCATATCAATTTCCATGATACGAACACCGGGTAATTCCTTCGCGGTTAATTCTTGGATGGCACTCCCCCTCACTTCAGCAGCAACGATATTACTAAAGCCTGCCCGTGAAAGTGCTTCAGTAAAATTACCAGAACCACAAAAAGCTTCTACGATGGGATCTTCGCGGCGACGATCTTGAAGAGCGGCTATTATCCAAGACTTCATGGCTTCGTTTTGCTCAGAGTTGCCTTGGCGAAAAGGTCTGCGACGATTAGGAATCACTTCTTCACTTTTTTGCAAATCATCGACTTCAAGATAGCTCCAAGGGTGCGTCGGTGTTGGCTCCCAAGCGGAGTTAGGAAGTTTAGCGCGTAAATCTTTGAGAATTCCACGCATAGGTGTATTGAGAATTAAGCAGTCTTCAATAGGTGCAAGATCATTAGTGCCTTCCGCTACATAGCCCAGTCGTTTTCCATCTGTTTTGAATTGAGCTCGATTGCGATAGCCCCACTCCGAGGGCGCAGCAATTAAAGGAAAGCGAGCAGTAGGTTGAATTCCATTTTTATCCAAAAGAAAACTTATTCGCTGCTCCTTAGCCTGCACTTGGGCAGGATAACTAACAAGCATCCAAGGGCAACCTCCACAGGATGACTGATTGTCACCTCGATGCGGACAAGGAACCTCTACTCGCTCAGGCGCTGCAACAGTGAGTTCAACAAGTTCAGCAAATTGATAATTTTGAGCTTTTTCCTCAACTCGAAAACGGCCCTCGTCTCCAACCCAGGTTCCTTTAGCAAAGAACACTCGGCCATCTGGGTGATCTATCACCCCATGACCTTTATGGGATAGCGCGCGCACAGAAGCATGAAAATCTATGCTAGGATTTATCTCATGAGATGGCTTTGTTTGATCTTTATGATTCATAGTTTTATGGGCTGTAGTTCGATTCAATCGAAAACTACTCCGGCCCTATCAGAAGAGGAAGTAAAATCCCACCTCGTCACTGTTGCGACCACCTTAGAGCATATTTTTCAGTCCTATGCCCTAGGTTGCGTAGAGGCGAATCAAGCTCTTGGCCGCAAAAATGTCTTCCTTGAATGTCGTGCCAAGGCGCAAAAACACACCGAAGCTGTAGAAAACCTACTTAGAATGCCTGCTGAAGGAGAAAAGCCATGAGAACTTTTCATGAGTGGATGGATGAATATGCAATTTCTCATCAAAACCCAACCAATCAATTAATCCACAAAATTTTCGTTCCATTGATCATGCTCTCAGTTTTGGGCATTCTCTGGAGTATTCCAAGTCCGGCATTTTTTGTGTACGCGCGGGGCCTTAATTGGGCGACACTTTTTGTGATTTTCGCTCTCAGTTTTTACTATCGCCTCAATCGATGGATGTTCGTAGGAATGATGATACAAACCACTATCATGCTGATGATCTGCGCTTATGTCGCCACGACTGGATTTCTCCTTCAGGCGAGTATTGCGGTTTTTGTTGTTTCATGGATCTTTCAATTTTGGGGACACAAGATTGAAGGTAAAAAACCATCATTTGCCACCGATCTTGCATTTCTGCTTATCGGACCGATGTGGGTACAGCGCTTTGTTTTTGCCAAGCTAGGACTTAAAGTTTAATCAATTCGTTTTTCTTATCACAAAGATCAATTTGATTCATTGTAATGATTCAATCATCTTTGTTACTTCTTACTCTCTACGAATAAGGAGTCATTATGAATTCACGTCGAAATTTTCTCACTCACGGTTTTGTATTAGGGGCCATGGGTCTTGCTGGTAAGGCGATTGCTGATAGCTGCGATTTCCGTCTCACTCCACGCCAGGCACTAGGGCCTTTTTATCCTGTCGAGTTTCCTGCCGACAGTGATGTTGACCTGACTCAGATAAAAGGTTCAAGCCGTCGTGCCACTGGTCAAGTGATGATTGTTGAAGGAGTTGTGACTGATGAATTCTGTCGTCCGATTGAAGGTGCTGTTGTTGAAATTTGGCAGGCCTGTCACACTGGTCGATACAATCATCCTTCTGATACCAGCGATAATCAACTTGATCCTCATTTTCAATATTATGGAGTGATGAAAACCGATGACAAAGGACGCTACCGCTTCAAAACAATTAAGCCGGGCAAATATGCCGCCAGCGACACTTGGATGCGCCCCCCACATATTCATTACAAGGTGACATTACGTGGCTATAGAGAGCTCGTGACTCAAATGTACTGGGGTGATGAAGATCTCAACACGCAAGATCGTATTTTGATGGCCATACCAGCTGCTGAAAGAAGTAAAGTTGTTGTGCCATTTTTAACGGAAGTGGTGGATGGAGAAAAAGTAGGTCGCGGACAATTTGATATTACTCTCGCCAAGATTCCTTAAATAAAAAAGGCCCACCGAAGTGGGCCTTCATATTTTATGGCGTAGTGTAGTTCGGATTCGGACCGTAGAGCATGCCACCCCCGAAGAACGAGTAGATCAAGCGACGAGAGTCAACTGGATCAATCGTAACCGAGCGAGCATTTCTTTGTAGTGGAATGGTGGTATTTTTATACCAACTCACACCAGCGTCTGGACTATTCAACTGACCACCCTCACCCCATGTTCCAGACAGATCATAATAACCTGCCACTGAAATCTTCTTGGTGTCTTTTGGATCAATCTTAATATCAACTGCATTAGTGACCTGCTTTACACGATTCCAAGTAACACCTCTGTCTGTCGATTTCCAAACACCTGACATGAGCCAGTTACGATTATTTTCGTAATCAACCAACCAAAGATTATTTGGCTCACTGAAATTGATGGCAAATGCTGTTGGATAATACCAAACCTTAGAGCCAAGATCGGCAGTCGGCGGATAGTTCACAGTACCTCTTAAGAGTGTCCAAGTTGTTGAGCCTGCCGCTACGTTTAAGAAATAAATCCCAGTGGCTGCTTGGTTAGAGAAGGTTGGAGCATCACCAGTCAGAAGAGCGTAAACGTTACCGTTGTTCGGATCAACTTCGATCTGAGGAATGATTTTATTGCCAGTAGGCAGTCCGGCATTGAATAACGACCATGTGGCGCCATTATCTGTTGAGCGCGCAATTCCCACTTCATGTGTACCAGCATAGATGTGCTTGCGAGCTGAATCAAAACCGATCGACAAGAATTGACGATTGAAAGTGGCATCATTGGGAGTAAGGCGGCGATAAGTACGACCGCGATCTGATGATGAATAAACTCCACCTTCGTTCTTTACTGCATTGGCATGCCACTCATTTGGGAAGTCATGCAAATTACCAACAGCGGTATAAACCACATTGTCATTCGTCGTATCAAAGGCATAGTCATAATGACTGTTATAAGCGGCTTTAGTAATTCGGAAGCTTTGGCCTCCGTCTTCTGATACCATTCCGGCAATATCAGCAACGGCTGCATAAAGAAGATTAGCATTTGTCGGATGAAACTTTGAGCGATAAACCGTGATAACTTCTAGACCACGCGTTTTCCAATTTTGTTTCGGAGCTGGCTCAGTTGTTCCAGCATATTGAGTAAAGGCCGCTTTTCAGTTCGAACCAGCATTGGCAGTCGAATGCATGAAGAAGTAACCTGTTCCTGCAGCCACTTGTGAGTTACGACGGTTAATTTCAAAACTTGTGTAACCATAATCCCACCAGCCGACATCCATGGCGACTGCTGAGTATTCAATCTTGTCTTTAGGCCATAGAGCCAATCTTGGCCCAAGCAGAAAACTTATAAGTGTTGCCCACTTTGAGCTTAATCATAATATTTTGTGTGACCGAGCTTTGCGCTGTACCCAGCCTCACAGCTTTACTTCCACTATGCTTATTGTTAGTCATCATCGTGGTTGTGCCACTTCGAGTCCAGCTATTAAAGCTCGATTCAAAGCCAGGGTTAGTAACGAGGTTTTGCGCAAACGCCACTGAAGAAGTTAGTGCAACAACCAAACTAAGTGTTTTAAATAGTGTATTTTTCATTCTTCCATTTTGATTGGAGGAATAAAAATTTGCGATGAGAGCTTTTTTGCCGTTTAGTTTTTAACAACCTGTATAAGTCGGACTATTCCCAAGTCATGTTGGTCGGATTAAATCGGCCTTGAATTTTTTGCTGTGAGATAAACTCGATGGACTTGTCTTTGTTATCAATGAATAAATCAACTGTGGCGAAGTAACCTGTCCCAAAGTTTTGCCAATCAGGAGCAAGATACTCAGCTCCAAAACGTACACTCCAAGATCCGTCAGGTATAAACATTTCAAAGCGCTTATGTCTTGTATCCACCGTTTTACTTATAACGGTCTCCCCTCTTTTTTGAACATTAGTAATAATTCGAGGCCTGCGACCTTCACGTAACTGAACTGTCTGAGGCAGGTTATGACCACCAAATAACAACGGAAACTGACGATCAAAGAAGACGCGGTAATCTTGTGGATTCAAACCAAGTTCGGTAGCTGTTTGATAAAAGCGATCCCATAAAAATACCGAACTCAAACGCTGACCATGCCAGTAGCCGCGCGGAAACTTTTCCAGGACAACATTTTCGTGCTGCAACTTTTCAAAAAGCTTCACTCTCCACTCACAGACCAACAGTAATTCTTTTTCGTTGTAGGGAGCTTCTTGTCCACGATCTTCCAGAAGATAATCAGGGCCTTTAAACTTAGTCAGCGAAGGCATAGAACTTTTTTCTTTAACCAGAGTGGTATCGGCCAAGAGTGATCTCAACTCATCTGCACCAAGACTTTGACGTGACAAAATATCTGCCAGAGGATCAAGCGCATTTTCAACCTCGTGCTCATCCATGCGCTGAGCATTTCCACCAGGACCGGTATCTGGCCCCATAAAAGGAAAATGAAACTCGGGATGATTGTGAAGCCAAGCAAAATAGCGGGCAACTAGTTTTGGGTCATGATGAAGCGGATTTGTGGCAGCCTTAAAGCCGCCCATATTGACGTGGCAACCACCTTCCGTTCCACCCTTCACTCCATACCACCAGTTGCGATAGGTCACGAGTCCTGAATTGAGCGCACCTTGAAACATAGGTGCATTCACTTCTTCAATTTGATCGATGAGGCATGGTGGAGTTTTTACTTCGATTGAACCAGGATCCATTGTAACAAAAAACTGGGTTTCGCCTTTGCGATTAATCACTTCATATTGAATATGATTCCAAATATCGAGACTCTCCTTAACTTTTCCACCTAAAACTTTTGCCGTCTCTTCCGCGCAAGCTAGCATACGCTCACGTTTTTTGGGAGTATCCGAAGTTGAAACAAACCCGGGCTCAGTCCACCAGTCTGTCGTGGTAAAGGTCTGCTCAAAACCAAAACTTAGATTCTTGCGAATATCCATTAATACAATTTCGCCAGCGCAGTCTTAATTCGCTTCACGGCTTCAGTAATCTTGGCTTCGCTGGTGGCATAAGAGAGTCGGAAATAATCAGGAGCGCCAAACGAGCCGCCCGGAGTGAGCGCCACGTGTGCTTCATCCAACAGCCACAAACAGAGATGCTTTGCATCGGTGATGGTGGTTTTTCCATCGGTCTTCCCGAAGTACTTATTCACTTTGGGAAAAAGATAAAATGCACCTTCGGGGTGATTTACTTCGACGTGAGGAATCTCTTTGAAAAGTTTTACAATCAAATCACGACGCTTGCGAAACTCTTCGCGCATCGGAGCAATTTCACTGGGATCAACATCCATGGCGGCAATGACGGCTTTCTGGGTAATTGAACAAGCTCCGCTGGTAAATTGACCTTGAATCTTCACGCAGGCATCAGCAATAGCTTTAGGCGCACCAATGTAGCCTAAGCGCCAGCCCGTCATAGCAAAACCTTTTGAAACACCATTCACTGTGACAGTGCGATCAAATAGTTCAGGAATCGCAGCCAGAGAAAAAGTTTTACCTTGGAAATTGATATGCTCGTAAATCTCATCAGAAATAATGACTACCTGGGGATGCTTCTTAAACACTTCGCCTAAGGCGCGCAATTCATTCTCGGTATAAGTTGTTCCTGTTGGATTACAAGGACTCGAGAATAAGAACGCTTTGGTTTTTGCAGTAATTGATTTTTCCAGCATGGCGGGAGTGAGTTTGAAGTCTGTCTCAATGCCCGTTTTTAACTCGACAACCTTACCATCAAAGAGTGTCACCATCTCGGCATAACTCACCCAATAAGGGGCCGGCAGAACAACTTCATCTCCTGGATTCACGAGCGCCATTATGACATTGATGATCGATTGTTTGGCACCAGTCGAAGTCACAATTTGATTGGGTTTATAATCAAGTCCGTTATCTCGTTTGAATTTACGTGCGATGGCTTCTTGTAAATCTTTGTAGCCTGGCACTGGAGTGTAATAAGAGAAATCTTTATCGATCGCCTCTTTTGCCGCACGCTTGATAAAGTCTGGTGTTTTAAAATCGGGCTCACCTAAACTCATGTTGATAACATCAACGCCTTTGTCTTTGAGCTCATTGGCCCGGCGACTCATGGCCAAGGTTTCAGACTCAGCAAGATTTTGTACACGATTTGATAGTTGCATGGGAGTTCATCCTTCGGGAGAGGTTCCCGCCTATTTTAGAAAAGTGCGCAGGGTTGCGATAGTCACTTGTGCTTGTTCAGGTGTGATGTTTTTAGTGGCAAAGTCTTGCATCTGCAGCCAGGGTGGATTTTCGCGCTTTGGGTCATCAATATAACGCGGGAAAAGATGCCAGTGCACGTGGTCGACGACATTACCAAGAGAACAAAGATTCATCTTAAATGGATTGAGTGCTTTTTCGATAACGGACTGTGCGCGCAGCAATTCTTGAAATACTGCACCCGATCTCTGACTAGTCAGCTCAGTCATCTCGCGATGATGTCCCTTGAGCAAAAGAATGCTGTAGCCGGCGTAGTACTGATGCTCACCCAAGAGCCACCACGAATTTTCAAATTCATGAATAAGGTAAGGATACTCACCTTTGATTATTTTTTTTTCGCGTTCACATAAAGCACAACTCATACCACTCCTCGTGCTGCATCCAGAAACCAGCCCGTCAAAGATCTGCGCGCTCTCTTGGCGGGAAGAACTTCGTGAGGAAAATCTTCACTCAAAAAAACCACCAGACGGCCACCCATGGGAGTGATTCTCATCATTTCCTCATGAGTCTTGCGATAGATCACTAATTCTCCGCCAAGTTCTGGCGACCAGTTCTCATTGAGATAGAGTATAAGCGAAAGTTTGCGATGAGAAGAATCACGATGGCGATCCAGATGCTTCTTATAGCCTGCTCCAGCGGGATAAATCGCCAAGTGAGCTTCCCAATCTTTCAAGCCCAAAAACAATTCTCGATTAATCTGCACTCGCAGTTCATCAATACGTTTTAAGGTTGATAACAATTCTGACGGAGGATCGAGCGGATCGAACCACCAAGTCTCATCACCTCTAATTTCTGTGTTTAAAAGTTGGTTTTCGGCTTTACCAATCTTCGCTGGAGTAAATTGCTTGTCTATAATCCATTGATCAAAAGCACGCGAGATACGTGCTAATTCCTGGTCACTTAACCAGTTATCAATGACTCCTAGGCTATCTCTGGCAATGCTCGCAATTAAATCCACTCCGCCTCCGGCGATTTCTTCCCTATTGTACGCGTAGCTACTAGGCCCGAAAATGGAAAAAAAGGATAATCCATGACACGAGCGATACTTTGCTTCTTATTTTTTCTTTCCATGCTTTTCACTCTTGATGTTCCGGCCGCTACCAATAGCACGAAAAGCTGGACGAGCGAGACAAAGGCTATTCTGAA
>Ga0164293_10005142_pt1 | contig 11141 bp, 5 predicted proteins | sample GEODES118metaG_FD_111487 | JGI IMG/M metagenome (GOLD analysis project Ga0164293, IMG submission 111487) | Eutrophic lake water microbial communities from Lake Mendota, Wisconsin, USA - GEODES118 metaG | ecosystem: Environmental > Aquatic > Freshwater > Lake | place: USA: Lake Mendota, Wisconsin...
ATGCCCACAATAGATGACTTCAGATTTATCGCGCTCAATTATAAAAACTCACAGAGCAGAATAGTCACAAGACAGGACCTTGTTGCAAGAGTCTATTCTATGCCACCAAATTTTGGAAGAGTGTTTAGAGTTGGATCTAGGTCAAATCCAACAAATCCTCTCTCGTCTTTGATCTTCATAGTGAGCAGAGATGTCAATGGATACTTGACAATGTCACCTGATTCTCTCAAGATTAACTTGGCAAAATACCTAAATGAGTTTAGATTGACATCAGATGCCTATGACATCCTCGATGCCTCGATAATTAATTACAAGTTCACTTATAATGTCGTACTTGACTCTGGTGTTGATAAGACGACAACTCTAGGTTTTATAAACCAAAAGATAAGAGATTATCTATCCATCAAGAATTACCAGATTGATCAACAAATCGTGATTAGCGATATCATCAATTTGATCCTCAATCAAGTTGGTGTGATCTCATTAGAAAAATACACATTTGACAACATGACAGGAAAAATTGACGAGAGAGATTACTCACTTGTCACATACAATCTCACTCAATACACGTCAAGAGGCCTCATAACACCGCCTCCCGGCGGAATTTTTGAACTTAAGTTTCCCGACTATGACATCGTCGGCAATGCCGTCTAGAGAGCACAAAGATGTATAGAATAATTCAGCCTGCAAAAGATACCTACATCACAAATAAGATTGTCGGACAGATTCGTGTCACTGATGCAAACGTAGGCCAGGCAGGCACTGTCGATCTTGTCAAGCTGTATGATGAAAATACGATTGCAGGTGAAGATTATCCTATAGAACTATCGAGAGCTTTGATCTACTTTGATCTCACGCCCATCAGAGAGATGTCTCAAAGCACTCTCGATATCACATCTTCGACATTTAGATGCCACCTAAAACTATCAGATGTCTATGCAGGTCAGTCTACGCCTTCAAACTTCTCCTTAATCGTCTATCCTCTTTCACAATCTTTTGATGAAGGCGTTGGAAGAGACGTGGTGAGGTTTGAAGATGTCGATGTGTGTAACTTCATCACAGCATCCGTTAGCTCAAACACAAATCTTTGGTTTGCGTCTGGCGCAAATTCCATGGGATTACTAGGCAGCAATAACATCGATATCATATCCTCGGGCAATCTCAATGACGGCAATGGAATCGTCAACCTATTTGTCACTCAATCATTTAGCACGGGAGATGAGGATCTTTATGTCGATGTTACAAAGATCATATCGGGAACAATCGCAGGTCTCATACCTGATTGCGGTTTTAGAGTTTCTTACTCAGGATCTCAAGAGACAGATACAAAGACACGATTCGTTAAGCGATTTGCTTCTAGAAACACAACAAACACATCAAAACGACCTAAGCTGATTGTAACATTCAATGATACAATCAGCGACGATCACGAACTATTCTATTTCAATACGACAGGCTCTATCTTTTTAAACAACTACGTGAGAGGAAACCCGTCAAATCTTATTTCAGGCTCATCGTCGACGCCTATTGTAGGTCATAACTGCCTGCTTGTGAAACTTCAAACAGGATCATTCACTCAATACGCGACAGGTTCACAGATCAAGTTTGGACCAAACTTCCAGACAGGAATATATTCAGCATCATTTGCTATCAATGAATTCAATCCACTTATTTCACAGCACATTGCAGCATCAGGTTCGGTGACATTTAATGAGATTTGGAGTTCGTTTGATGGAACTATAGCATATTATTCAGGATCTCTTAATATCGCACGGTCTGAAAGAACATCATTTATCCAGACACCTGAACGTTACTTTGTCAATATCACAAACATGAGACCGTTCTATAAGAATGACGAACTCATTAGATTTAGAATGTTCATACAGGACTTCAATCAAAGTGTGGTATACACTAAAATTCCAATAGAAAATACAGGAATTGTTGTTGATAAGTGTTATTATAGAATAAGAGACTTCGAGAGCGATGAGGAAATAGTTCCCTTTAGCGATCCAGGAACACTCACGTCAAATGATGCTACAACGCACTATTTTGATTTTTATATGTCAACATTGCCAAAGGGCAGAACCTACACATTTGACTTTAAAATCATAAATAAAGGCCTTGAAATCATCATAAACGATGTAGCAGCAAAATTTAGAGTTGAATAACACATGAGATCAGTAAACAAGAACAAGCCTAGCTTTACATCACAAAGCTTGCTCAATAAGACACGCACAAGAAGCGTGTTTAAAAACGTTGAAAATTCCAAGTTAAATTCACAGTTGCCAATCACAGATAATTCATTCATATATGACACAGATGGAACAGGTCTCAAGTCTACACAAGAGCTACCGATCGACTATACTAGGTTTGAAAATCATACATTCTTCAATTCAGCACGCGGAAAAGTTGATCTAGCATTCGACTTAATGATCAATAAGTACCCATTCGATGGTTCCAAAGCAAGCGTCCAAGAATTTATCAATAATCTAACAGGATTTGAGAAATACGTTTTTGATAATTTTCCAAAGAATGTAGGCTACCTGAACATGTCAGGCGCATTTCAAGCGGGCACAACAGAAGGAAATTACATAACGGTAAATGATTCAAGAGCATACAATTTCCCAACACTTGACAAAGTCAACTACGGAATACAGGTTCTTGACACAAAAACAAGCCCATTCACAATCGAGACCTATCTTAATCTACCCACACAAGTTAACGATAATCAAGTTGTTGCGCAGAGAAATTCAACAACAGCAGGTATGACATTAGCTCTGTCACAGTCATCTAGCACGTCAGAATGCAAAGTCCTGTTTCTTGTCTCATCAGCATCAGAGTCATACCTTGTAGCGTCAGGAACGGTGAATAAAGGTGAGTGGTTACACATTGCTGCTGAGCTTGTCGAGAGCAATGGGGCAAAGAAAGCCGTCATTTTCCTAAACCAGTCAGCTTCATTTTTCTCTTCAGATACGCAAGATTTTAGCTCTCTTTCCTATAGCGGAGAGTCGCTGTTGATAGGTTCTGGCACTCGACACACAATACTTGACTATGACTTTTTGCCACGTGAGACTTACTCTGGTTCCATTGATGAGTTTAGGTTTTTCAAGACAGAAAGATCAGATGCAGAACTCAAGAGTTACGCGAGAAGAGAGATCTACGCAGACAATTCTAACCTACTGACTTATTTCAAGTTTAATGAGCCTACTGGGTCTTATTCTTATAACAACGTCGTTTTAGATTCATCGGGCAACAAGCTACACTCATACATTGCTAATTTTAAGACAACCTTAAGGAACACGGGATCTCTTGCAGGGCCTCTGACCTTTGAGAACATAAATTATTCACCTGTCTTGTTCACATCAAATCAAGAAGTATCAAATTATAACGCACAATTGCTAGACGACGCCGCATCTTACGACATTGATAATCCAAACTTTATAATGAAATTGGTCCCATATCATTACCTAACGCAGGGTGCAGCGCAAGAAGGCCTAGAAAGAGTTGATCAAAACCTGGGGCAGACTTACACAGCATCCTCAGTTCCTGGCACAGGAATTCTCTTGCGACCGCAGATGATGTTGACTCTTCTTTTAAGCTACGCAAAATTTTATGATGAACTTAAGCTGATAATTGATTACTTTTCTAAGCTTAACTACGTTGACGTAAGCGATGAAGAATCGTCAATAAACAAGTTCCTTCCTTTTATCGCAGACTATTATGGGATCAAGCTACCTAATTTCTTTGATAACACTACGCCTGACCAGTTTTTCTACGGTGAAACGTTAGGTGAAGATTATGCTATCTCAAAAAAGTCGCTTAAAGATGTAAGATACCAGATGTGGAGAAGAATTCTGTCAAATATGACAGAGATCTTTGAGTCTAAAGGTACTAGGTCATCTATAAGATCAGCAATTCTTTCAACAGGCATCATCCCAGATAACTTCTTCAATATTAGAGAGTTTGGCGGCCCCGCCGTTATAAATCTAAAAGGCTTACGCCAACAAACACAAGAAGTATCAACTTTACTAGACTTTTCTGGATCAATGGCAGCAACAAATTCTTCTGTCAATTACCAGGGGTTCTCTGCAGACTCACCTTACATGGTGTCTGCATATCTTTCAGGGTCAAGAGTCGAGCCAGGTGCTCCTACACCCGCAGGCAGTTTTGTCTCAGGTATCTCTGATGATCCTAGTGACGGATTGCTTACATCCGGGTCGTTTACTATTGAGTCGACTGTTAAGTTCGTCCCCATTAAGAACAGAAATTTGACTCAAAGCGTCTTCAGGCTTGAGACAACAGGCTCGTCGACGCCAGCATCCACCAGCGCGTGTCTGCTTAATGTCGTCTTTGATGGTTCCAATGAAAAATTGCACTTGTACGCGAGGCCTAGCAAAGAATCTACTGCACCCACACTTGATTTGACGATTGATAATGTCAACTTATTCAATGGAGAGAAGTGGTATATCGCCGCAGGACGTGAAAGAGGCGATTTAATCAATTCTCTATCGTCGTCTTACTTTCTCAAGTGTGGATTCGTCGAGGATAAGACAAGTTACGTATTTTTCACAACGTCGTCATACTTCAGTGAGACAACGACGGGTAACGTTTCAAACGACATGTTTCAGAATCTTGACGCTAGTTATAATGCATCAGGATCATTTGTGGTTGTTGGATCACAGAGTTTAGACATGACATCCGGGCGATTCTTGAACAGCACATCTCAATATGTGACATCGCGTTTTGATGGAAGAATAGGCCACATTAGGTTTTGGTCAAAAGGAACAAGCGACACCGAAGCCATTGAGCATCTTAGAAATTATAGGTCACTGGGTGTCATCAATCCGAATATCAACTTCTCATTTGACACCGAAACGACGGGAACTTTTGAGAGATTGCGTGTGGATGCATCGACAGACCAACTTGTCACGTCGTCAAACGGTTCAGGGACAATTGAGATATTTGACTTCTCTCAAAATTCATATAATTTTGCAGGGAAGTCATTTGAGATCAACAAGAAAGTCATAAAGAATGAGAATTTTGAAATCAATAGAATATCGCCTAACATCGACTTGATGCAAACGGACGAGAAAGTTCGTGTTAGAAGCCTTTTAGATCCAAGTTCTACAGATTCATACACATCTGTTGCGCCGCTTTATGAGCTAGGACCTGAGACTGCAGTCAATGATGACAATAGATTTTCAATTGAATTTTCTGCCTACAAGGCACTTAATGAAGATATTATTGGTCTAATTGGCGACACACAATTCTTAGATGATGCTTTGGGACAGACAACATTGATGTTTGACGATTTTTACCCAGATCTTGAGAAGCTGTCAAAAGTCTATTTTGAGAGACTGACTGCACCCGTTGATGTAAGAAAATTTTTAGAACTTTTCAAATGGTTTGATGCATCACTCACAATCCTAGTTGAACAACTTCTTCCAAGAAAGACTAGGTTCCTAGGCGTCAATTACGTCATCGAATCGCACGTTCTTGAAAGAAACAGATACCGTTATCCGATTGACAGGATGTATCTGTTAAGTGAAAGACCTAAAGACGATTCAAACATCTACCTGACAGCATTAACAGGAGTTATTAAAAAGTTCTAAATGACACCGTTCAAAGACCAAATTGCTAGCATTGGATCGAGACCAGAATACCCGATCACTTCTGCACCTAGCGACGATACCATCACATTTGATGCCTATCGTCAGGGTGTTGAGGTCACACTGACGCAGTACTTCCTAAGATCGACATTGCCATACATGAGCAGTAAAGGCATCCAAGGCGGTGAGATTGGCAAGCCTGTTAATCACGAACTTGACCATGTGAACTTTGGTCAAGGCATGAATCTCGACGGATTCACACCTTACGAAGAACTCAACGAGGTCAAAAGCGCTGCTGAAGTCCTTGTAAGCAACATCATCCAGTCTGAAGACGACCCTTTCTTTGGTCGCGCAGCACAAGATGGTCAAATAGATATTTTTAGCGACACTGGGAAAAGAAGCCTTGTTTCCAGGCCTGATAAGTTTCTCGCACGTGGAGCCAAGGGTCTATTTGTTGACATGAGCGACGTGTCAAAGGTTGACACATACGACTCCAGAATCTTCTACGACGCTGCAGATGAATTTCTAGGTGTCGTTGTTGAAGGTTACAGCGGATATGAAGATAACTTTGAACCTTTCAAAGATGCTAAACTTCTTAATAAATTTGACATAGAAATTGACTATACTTACATTGGGCCCGACGAGAATGTGGCATCAAGAGGATATGACTACTATGGTTCGACGTCAGGAACAGACTCAGTTGCTTTTGGCGGATTTCTACGATGAGTAAAGGAACCCGAATTCTTAACATCTCGCCAAAAGCGCAACTTGCTATTGACGATAGCAAAGCAGAAGCATACCCGACTATTTTGCGAACAGGTGACGAGAGAACGCTTGGAAATGATCCAGTACTCTTTGATGATTTTGGAACACAAGTTTTTATATCTCAAAACGTAGAGATGCCATACAATGTAGGCAAGTCATGGGTAAAAAGTCTAGGCTACAGCACGGGAACTATTAGTTTCGATAAGGCGCCCACACCAGCGTCACAGTTTTTGACAAAATACACAGACACAAGCTATATCCCATTTATAGAAACAAGAAACCCGTCAGCTTTCTATGTGTCAGGTTCAAGTGAATACACGGGATTTGATGAGTCTTTATATCAGGGATTTGCGTCTCCTGCAACTTCAAAAATTGCAATTCCAATCAATATTAATGTAAATAGCTCAAAAACTATCAAGATCGAAGGTGATAAAGCACAGGGCACAACATCACCTTTTGTTTACTATAACTTTGAAGATAAAACATGGGACCAGATTGGTGTTAAAGATCCTTCAACTGGAGCATACCTCGGATATATTCATGCGCTTCAAGGTGAGTATGTGTCAGGTGGCGGCATAACATATATCACAGCATCATCAGGAAATTCAACAGTTGTCAAACAATTCACGTCATCTCCGGGAATTGCAAGTAAACTTTCGATTTTTGATTTGAAGCCTACGGGCTATGATAAGATCGGTTATCCGACGACTTTTTTTGAAGCGCCAGACGCACCAAGATACCACGCAAGAGATTCACAAACGCTTAAGATGAGTGATTATATCCAGCACCCATTTGTTTTAGAAAAAATTGAAGTCCAGTTGCCAATTCAGGCAACTAGAACTCAAGGATCGACAGGCGGACTCACCCCGCTTGTGACTGGATTTGGTCGTGATATCGAGAACCACGTATTCTTTATATATCGACAAAATCGGGCTGGGCCTGTTAAGGATTCTGTGCAAGATGTTTCAAGCAGCGTTAGATCTCTAATCGCTAATGAATCATTTTGTTTTTATAATCGACCAACGATGCCACTATCAATCATACGATCTGCTCCAATACATGAGAACCAGCTTGAGTATAACTTCAACATGTCAAGCACAGATGTTGACACCGTTACTTCAAGACCAATCATGTTGAACATGAAATTTACACCTAAGACGTATGAACAGCAGATCACGGCACCCTCGACAAACATCCTTGTTGTAGATAAAGGCGGTCCAAACGAGACATGGACGACGGGCTATCATATGAATTACTGGGGCGGAGGTCAAAAGAACCAACCATATGACTTTAAGCTTTATAGTGTGCCAACTGCACCAGAATACATTAGGACCATCCAGACACGCGGATATAACATACCTTTATTTGCACAATATTTAGGAATCAATTATCCTGAAGGTGTTCATCTAGAAAATGATCCAAGAACGCTTAGATCGTCAACATTTGCATCTTCGATTAGAGAGCCTGTTGATAATAGTGCATATTTTGATGTTGATGTTACAACAAAAGATCTAAGTTATAGAGAGAATTTGTACATACTCCAGCCAGAAGATGAATTAATCTTTGGGATCGATGCTGGATTTTTTGCAACATATACAGCAGATCCAAATGTCACGACCAGCGGGAGTCCTCCTGACTTGCCTACAGGTTATCTAGACACGATAACAGGCGCATCTTCTGTCGGAGGCGGCGGCGACACAATGAGCACATTAGTGCTCCGTAGAGGTGATGCCAAGGTCATACTTTACGGGTCGCTGATCAAAGACGGTGTAGAGGTGATGTCCTCACTTAATCAGAAGTTAAGATCACCCGCAGTTCACGAAGACATACACCAAGTTGTGACTGATCAATTCCAGATTAGTGAAAGTTCACTATACTCAGGTTCTTACTTTGGAAATTACATCACTGGATCTATCACGTCCTTGACAAACCCACGCGGTCTCGTGAGTGACTCTGCGGTAGGTCAATCGTATCCATACCTGACACTTAACAGGAATGTAACTCTGACTAACTTCACCGCAGTTCTTAGCAATAGCGTTGGAGGAATACTTTCTGGCATTAATTCTAGCAGGCTGACAACAAAATACCCAACAGCTAATTTTAGATATGACAAGTTCGGTCAGTTTAGAGACATGCTTGAACAAAGAAGAGATTCCAAATACACAGAAGACGTTGTGATAGTTCCTAACTTTCCTTTATTGACTTTCGATAAGGTGTTTGGCAAGTCATATATTTCTTCGCCAGTCTTGGTAACATTTACATCCAAATCGTCAGACATACCTGTAAGTCCAATTGACACAACAAGTTGTAACCTTAGCTCTGAGTGTACTTCATCCTTACCTTACTTCGATGATGGAAGTCCTAGAAACAGGACACCTATAGTCTTCACCAAGAATCCATCGTTCTCTGTTGAGACTATTATACTTGACAAGCCGTCTTCTCTTTTGTCTTCGACGTAGCTGGACGCTGTATAGTTATAACTATGGCAGCAATTCTAGATAACAAAACACGCGTCATGGATGTCGTGGTCACAAGCGAAGGAAAGCGCCAGATTGGGTCGGGCGACTTTAAGATTGCTTACGCAACTTTCACAGATAGACACACATATTACGACAAGAGTTCAATTTCTGGGTCGTATGACAGTGCTACCAGCAGGCCTTTCCTGGAAGCGACGTCTCTCGCATTTGACCAGATCACGGTTGAGAGTGACGATAATGGTGCCGTGATTCCATTTGCCACAATAGTTGCAAACGATGGGACTAGAGTCAATGCAGTAGGCGGTAACATCACGTCAAATGGTGAAATACTCGCGCAGGCATCGACACCCAAGTACGGAGAGCTTTCTACTCTACTAATTCAGTCATCATTAGAAAATTTTAAGAAGCAAATGATTATTGCTTCAAGAGACCCGCTTGATGAGTCTGAGACATTTGAACTCTCTGTCAATGATCTGACTTTCAATTATGGTAATCGTGGGCCTCTTGTCGGGCCCGATATTGTTAGCACAGTTGACCAAGCAGACTCTGTGTTTACAGATAAACGATTTAGCAACGCACCAAACTTCATGTTTATGCCTCCTGTCGCAAAATCAAATGCAGGTGAGACAGTCTTAGGACAATACACAGACATCAGAAAGTCACCTTCGTACACATATAACGACATAATGAAAGAACTAGTCGGAAAAGTTCCTGACCAGCCAATTTGTCCAAATACAATGATTGAGTTTGTAGAGACAACATTGAGCAATGACATCTGCATTCAAGCATTTGAGATCGGTCAGAACTTGAAAAAGCTTGACATGGTTGATTTTGGTTATGTCACAGACACAACAGGCCCTACACCCATTATAAAGCGAATCATCTTTTTAGGCAAGATCTACGTTGATAGATTTGGAGCATCTAATTTTGCAAACATCTTTACTTTGGTATTAGAGTGACACATGGCTAAAGTAGTTGTCAATAAAACAAGCCCAATCACTGTCAATGAGTCTTCATTCGTTATTTACGATCATAAAGTCACCAATAACCAGTACACGTATTACTATAGAGTCAAATTAAACATTTCTAGCACTTCTGACGCGCTCAAGGGCATGTACGAGTTGAGAATCACACGCGAGTCTCCTCTTTCAAATCGACCTAACATGTTTAAGAACCTGCCGGGTATAAGCAAAGAGCAAGTCAAAAGATCGATCACAGGCTTCGATGAGTCTAGATTGAATGCTTTCAAAAAGAACATCACAGCAATCAAAAAAGTTCCAATCACATATCAAGATATGTTACGTGGATTTATCGAATTTGAATTAGAAGATGCAGGATCACAAATTCTCTATTCCACAATCACAAGAGCAGATTTAAATGTTGCCGTCGCCAACCAGGTTACAAGTATAGACAACGGTTTACTCATTTCTCGCTATGCCTTTCCTAAATCTGATTTTATCATTGGGACTTCTCGGGTCTTTAGGAATAAGACACGGATAGTGATAACACCGACAGATAAGCGTATTTCAAAATTCAAGATCTACAATACTGTTAAAAATCTGAATCAAGGCCTACTACAACTACAGGACACACCTGACACTGTAGTCGTCACCAATTCAGGCTTTGCATACATTGATATTGATGACACAGGATCACGAGCGTTAGATGTCAGAGTGACACCTGTCTCTTACTACAAGAACATCACAAATAACACATTTAAGCAAGTAACGATCAATGAAGGAAAGAAATACAACGATCAATGCATCATATTGCCTTCCATTTTTACAGGTTCATCTGTAACTTTTAGAGTTTTGAACTTGCCCGATAATCTGCTTAGTATCGATCTGATCAGGCAGAATCTAACAAGAAATGAAAGGTCATATTCGTATGTCGCGAGCAGGAATAATTTTTCTGCAATTATGAATGTGATAGATCCAAACGTTCCACCATACGCAACGCTGTCTTACAAGTTAAAGTTGCATTTCAAAGATGGAACTCAAAAAATCTCTGCTGCTTCATACATCCTAAATCCTAAGATCCTTGAAACAGCAGTATCACTACAGGTTTCTGAACAGAATCTTACCACAGATGATTCAAACGCAACTAGGACATTTTTGACAGAAGTCGCTTATAAGCAAATAACTCCGACACAGCAGATTATTACTGACTTAAAGACGCTAGGAATTGACAATATCTTCCCAAATGAAATAAAAAACATCTCGACACAGTTAGATCCGCTTATTGGAATCTTAGTGACTAGGATAGACTTAGAATCTGGTGTGGAACAGTC
>Ga0164293_10005143_pt1 | contig 11141 bp, 7 predicted proteins | sample GEODES118metaG_FD_111487 | JGI IMG/M metagenome (GOLD analysis project Ga0164293, IMG submission 111487) | Eutrophic lake water microbial communities from Lake Mendota, Wisconsin, USA - GEODES118 metaG | ecosystem: Environmental > Aquatic > Freshwater > Lake | place: USA: Lake Mendota, Wisconsin...
ACAGCCGCATCCAGTCGAACAGGTAGTACGAGTTGCCCCAGACGATGCAGTCGCGAACATAGTTCACCCGCGTGAAGTCGGGGTGCTTGATCATCGCCTCGTCGCCGAGGTGGGCGCTGTTGTGGTAGTAGGCGAGCTTCGTCTGCCAGCGGCCGATGCCGTAGACGAGCGGCACGCCGAAACGGTAGTCGGCGGAGCGGAGGTCGCGGTCCTCCTGCGGATCGAGCCTCACGAACGCCGCGCCTTCGATCTGCACCTCGAACCCTTGCGGATGCAAGACCGAGTCGGACCCGTATCGCAAAATCGACGCCCGGCCGCCGAGGGTCGAGTCCCAAAGCCAGCCGTTCTGGGTCGATGGGTTGAGCGGATCAGGATCGGTGTCGTTGTACCAAACGGAGGCGAACCGAGGCTCCTTCGGCCCCGCGAGGTAGCTCGTGTAGATCAGGTTGTTGGGGAGGATGTGCCATCCCCATGGCCGAGGCGCCCAGAGGTCGTCGAAGCACTCTGGATACCCACTGGCCGACGGGCAGCCGTCGGTGCACGACGACCCGGGCGAGCACTCACCATCCAGGATCACGGGCCCGCTGGGCCGGGTCGGCGGCAGGCTATGGATCTGGGCTGGCCCCGAGTAGAACCCGTCATCAGGCAGCATCAGGGGCGGCAGGGTCTCACGGGGCGGCTCGGGGCTCTGCGCGACGGCCGCCCCGCTCCAAGCCAGTGCCGCGACACTCACCAGCCATGCCCATGCCCGTCTCCGAGGCGGCATACGGCAGCCTCCGCCTTGCGGTCGAACCGCAGTGGATTCAGCGTGAGGTGTGCAGTGCATAGGGGCAATCGCAAACAGCGGCAGTTCCAGCATGGGCGAGAGCGCGGGCGTGGCTTGCGAACCCGCATCGCGGCGGCGACACTCTACGGATCGCGCCCGCAGCCCCCACAGACTGATCGGCACTCCGCCCCCATTTCCGAAAGGACGTCAGCCGGTTGATCGAGAATCGATCCGCAACGCGGAAGGCAGGGCAAGATCGCGAAGCCGAGGCCTCGCCATCTCGCCGCGATTACCGAGATCACCGTTGTCACGCCGATGGAGCCATCCACCCAACCTGACATCATCACCGCGGATTCCGGCATCCCCACGGCCCTCGGCCGCATCCCCAGCGGGCTGTTCGTGGTGGCCTGGCGTGACGGCGACCACGATCGCTGCATGCTCGCCAGTTGGGTGATGCAGGCCGGCTTCGCACCTCCGCAGGTGAGCGTGGCGGTCGGGGCATCCCGGGATCTCCTCACCGCACTCGACCGGGGTGCGACGTTCGCCGTGAGCGTGCTCGCCGAGTCGCAGAGATCGCTCCTCGCTCGTTTCGGCAAGCCCTCGCCCGATGCCTTTCTGGGCCTCGATCTGCACCGCACCGCGACCGGCGCCGCCGTGCTCGCCGATGCGGCCGGGTGGCTCGACTGCCGCCCCACGGCCAGGGCCGCCTACGGCGACCATGTCGTCGTGCTGGCGGAGGTCTTGGCCGGCGGTGGCACGGGGGCGGAACCTGCCGTTCACGTCCGCAAGAACGGCCTGCGATACTAAACACCACACCGAGAGGCCTTCCATGTTTGTCGCCCCGATGACCCGAAGCCGGTTGCACCTGGCACTGTCGATGACGGCAGCGATCCTGCTCGCGGGATGCTCCAGCGAACGAAAATCCGCGTCTCCCACTGCGGATGCTGCGGTTGGGAAGCCGGCGGCCTCCGCCACAAAGAAGCCCCGCCGCTTCATCTTCATCACCAATGGCGATGATCCATTCTGGGACGCGCTGCTGAGCGGGCTCAAGGATGGTGAGCAGCGGTTCGGCTGTGCCGCTGCGGGTATCACCGTCGCACGTGACGTCAACAATGGCTCCGCCGAAGGCCAGATCGAGCGGCTCCGGCAATACGCCACGCAGGATGACGTCGCCGGCATCGCCATCAGCGTGATCCAGGCCGACAACCAGTCGATCGTCGAGGAAATGAAGAAGCTGAGGGCCAAGGGAGTGAAGGTGATCACCGTGGACGGCGACGTGAATCGCGACACCTTTCGAGACGCACGCTCCTACTACATCGGCACCGACAACGTGGTTGGCGGCCGCACGCTCGGCACCGCGGCTAGGGCCCTCCTCGAAGCCAGGGGCGTCACGGAAGGAGGCTACGTGCAGTTCGCTGGCTTCACCGACAACGATAATGCTCGCAGCCGCATGAACGGCGTGAAGGAGACAATCGGCCCGGCCTACGCAGAACGGGATCGGATGGCCGACGAGATGGACCTCCCCCGCGCCCGCGACAACGTCCGCAACGCCACCCAAAACCACAAGGACCTCGCAGCCCTCGTGGGGATCTGGGCCTACAACGCGCCGGCGATCGCCGACGTGGTCACGGAAAGCGGCACCCGCGACAAGTACGTGATCGCCACCTTCGACGCTCAGGATCTGGCGATCGGCCACATGGAGAAGGGTCGGATCGACGTGATGGTCGTCCAAAACCCTTTTGAGATGGGCGTGCGAACCGTCCGGCTCCTCAAGGCGATGGTGGAGGACGACAAGCCGGTGCTCGATGAGATGTTCCCGAACTCCGCCAGCGCCGGCGGCGACGTCCACACAACCGGCCTGCGGGTCGTGGTTCCCGACTCGACGTCACCCGTGAAGTCCAATCTCTTCGATCCGCAGGTGGTCGAGCACATGACGCTGCCCGACTTCAAGGCGTGGCTGGCGAAATACAACCTCACCAGTTCGTGACCATGAACTCCTCCGGCAGCGCAGGTGGCGGCTGGCGGCTGCCCCGTCACGAACTCGCGATCCTCGCCGCAACGGTGGCGGTATTCGTGGTCACGGGCTGGCTCGACCCCAACCACACCTACTTCGCCAACTGGGCGGAGAGCCGCGATATCATCGTTCGCAACACCGCCCTCCTCGGGATCATCGCACTCGGCGCCTCGGTCGTGATCATCGCCGGTGGCATCGACCTCTCGGCGGGATCGATGGTGGCCTTCAGCGCCACGACCTGCGCGCTGGTGCTGATGCTCTGCGCGGCCCCCGATGACCGGCGGCTCGTCACCGTGGGGCCCGCGGGCATCGCAGCCGCGGTCGGGGCGGCGATGCTCTCGGGACTCCTCGTCGGTACCCTCCACACCTGGCTGATCACGGCGATCCGCCTACCGCCGTTTGTCGCCACGCTGGCGACCCTCGTGGGCCTGCGGAGTTTTGCCCGGGCGATGTGCTTGTTCGTCACCAAAGAGCGGTGGGGGAGCGAGTCGCAGCAGATCAACGTCAACACCCCGTTCTTCGCCTGGCTGAAGGAGCACAACGTCTGGATCATGGCGGGCACGTTCCTCGTGCTCGCCATCGTCACCTGGCTGATCCTCTCCCGGACCGTCCTCGGCAGGCACCTCTACGCCCTCGGCGGCAACGAGCAGGCGGCCCGGCTGAGCGGCATCCGCACTGAGAACGTGAAGTGGTTCGCCTACTGCTACGGCAGCCTCACGGCAGCCTTGGCCGGTATCTTCCTGATGGCCGACAGCAGCGTGGCCCAACCCGGCACCCTCGCGCGGGGCTACGAACTCAACGCGATCGCCGCGGCGGTCGTCGGCGGCTGCAGCCTCCAGGGCGGTGTGGGCACGGTTCCGGGCACCGTACTCGGGGCCCTCTTCCTGCGGCTCGTGATCGATGCCGTCTCGAAGCTCATCAAGGCGAGCGCCGACGTCTACGAGGGGATGATCGTGGGGATCATCGTGGCGCTCGCGGTCACGTTTACGCAGGTCGGCCGGCGCGGCCAGGCCGGTCGCGCGTTCTTCTCCGGAGCCCGCGGACTCGCCGCCATTCCAACGATTGCCACCTTCGCGGCATTGCTGGCCACGATGGCCGCCGCGAACGTGCCGGTGCTTGAGGGCCGGACCGGCCTGTTCGGCGTCGTCGTGGGCGGCATCACGCTTGTCGCCCTGGCCGCGATCCGCCATCTCGAAAGCCGCCACGCGTCATGACGCCCATCGTCGCCTTCCGCGGGGTCGGCAAGACGTTTCCGGGTGTCGTCGCCCTCGACGGAGTGTCGTTCGACCTGACGCCGGGGGAGTGCCATGCTCTCTGCGGCGAGAACGGCGCCGGCAAGAGCACGCTCATGAAGCTGCTCTCCGGCGTGATCAGCGACTACGGGGGCGAAATCCTCGTCCGGGGCGAGCCGGTACGATTCCGCGGCACCCGCGAGGCGGAAGCCGCCGGGATCGCGATCATCCACCAGGAACTGAATCTGGTGGAACAGCTCTCCGCAGCCGCCAACATTTTCCTCGGCCGCGAGCGGCGGACGGCCATGGGGCTGCTCGACGATACCACCATGGAGCGGGAGTCAGCGGAACTCCTCGCCGAGCTCGAATGCCCGGTCGATCCCCGCACGCCCGCCGGCAGCCTGCGAGTCGGCGATCAGCAGCTTCTCGAGATCGCCAAGGCGGTGTCGCTCGCCAGTGACGTCCTCATCATGGACGAGCCAACCAGCGCCCTCACTGATGCCGAGGTCGCCAGGCTCGACCGGGTGATCGCCCGCCTCCGCGCCCGCGGCGTCACAATCCTCTACATCTCGCACAAGATGGACGAGGTGTTTCGCCTCGCCGACAGGATCACCGTGCTGCGAGACGGCCGGGTCGTGACCACGGTCGACCGCACTGCCACCACCCCTCGTGAGATCACCAGCTGGATGGTCGGCCGCGACATCGCCGCACACGACTTCCACGGATCGCGATCGCCCGGCGCGGAGGTGCTCGCGATTCGCAGCCTCACGCTTCCCTGGCCAGACCATCCCCGCGGCTACCGCCTGAAGGACGTATCGCTTGAGCTTCGGGCCGGCGAAATCCTCGGCGTCGCTGGCTTGATGGGGGCGGGCCGTACCGAACTGCTCGAGACGATCTTCGGGGCCGCGGAGCCGACCTGGACGGGTGAGATTCTCCTCGACGGCCGCAGTGTGCGGTTCAGCCATCCCGCCGACGCGTGCGCCGCCGGCATCGCGATGGTGACGGAAGACCGCAAGCGGCTCGGCCTGTTTCCCGACCTCGACGTCGCCGCCAACGTGAGCCTCTGCAGCCTGAATGAGGCGGTACGGGGCGGCCTGCTCTCCCGAAGTCGCGAAGAGTCGCTCGTCGCGGGTCCGCTCCGCGAGACGGGCGTGAAAACACCGGGACCGCACGCGGCGATCACGGGCCTCTCGGGCGGCAATCAGCAGAAGTGCATCATTGGCCGCTGGCTGCTGGTGAAGCCACGCGTCCTGCTGCTCGATGATCCTACGCGCGGCATCGACGTGGGGGCCAAGGCCGAACTCTACACCCTCATCGACCGGCTCTGCCGTGAAGGTCTCGCGGTCATCCTCACGTCGAGCGAACTACCCGAACTGCTTGCCCTCGCCGACCGCATCATCGTGCTCTCCGAGGGACGCCTCACCGCCGAGTTCCCTCGCGCCGCCGCCACCGAGCAGAAGATCATGGAAGCTGCGACGGGAACGACGAACCACGTAACCATCTGAGCCCAACGAGCATCGCTGGCCGAGGGACACCACCCGGCGAGGCGAAGGGATCGGTGCGAGGATGGCGAGCGTCGGCTATCCTGCCGTTGGCGAGCCAACTCGTACCGTCCCTGAGCCGGGTTGTGCGAGTGGGCGGTGCGGCTCGCCAAACGGAACGCTGACTCCACAGCTACGCGCCAAGATACCGCGACACGATGCCGCGAGCCTTCGCCTCGTCGCGGGTGCCCGACACGATGGCCCGACCGTCGGCGAAGACGGAGAGCTGGATGCCGTCTTCGACGTCGGCCCGCACGATCCAGCGGTTGGCTACGACAGCCCCCACGCTCGCGAGCCGCTCCGCCAACACGCGAAGATCAACGCCGCCCCCCGCCGCTGGCACCTGCACCGCGTCGCGTCCACAGAGTGGCGTTGGTCGCCCGCCGAGCCGGCCGTCGAGCCACGGATAGTCGGCACTCCGGCAGGTCGGGCAGCCGGTCGCCGCCAGGGGTGAGAGATCGACCGTCCGCCAGACGCTGTGCCAGAGGTCACAGACGAGCATCCGGCCGTTCGAGCTATCGAAGCCAACGAGCAGCTTCATCGCCTCCGCCGCCTCGACCGCGCCCACCACGAGGGCCGCTGGCCCGATGATGCCGGCGGTCTCGCAGGTCGGAAGCGATCCCGGTGCTGGAGGCTCGGGTATCAGGCACCGCAGGCAGGCGGTCTTTCCCGGAATGATCGAGAGCACGCGTCCTTCGGCGCCGAGCGCCCCGCCGTGCACCCATGGGATGACGTGCCGGCAGGCCACCTCATTGATGAGAAACCTCGCCTCGAAGTTGTCAGTGCCATCGACGATCACATCAACGCCGCTGAGGAGATCCGTTGCGTTCGCGGCCGTGAGATCGGCGACCACCGGCTCGACCGCGATCGAGGAGTTGATCCGGGCGAGGCACTCCGCGGCGGCGACAGCCTTGGGGAGGCCGGCGTCCACGTCGGCCTCTTCGAAGAGCACCTGACGTGGAAGGTTTGACCGTTCCGGTATGTCCCGGTCGATGAGTCTCAGGAACCCGACCCCCGCGCGGGCAAGCGCCATCGCAACCACGCCGCCGAGGGCACCGCAGCCCAACACCGCGACGCGCGCGGCCGAAAGCCGCTGCTGGCCGTCGGGCCCCAGCGGAGCGAAGCGGGTCTGCCGCGAATAGCGGTCGGTATCGTAGGCGGGCATGTCCGCAGTGTACCCCCGCCCGCCCCGCTATCCGACGAGATAGCCAGCCCAGTCCCACGGCTGCGTGTCGCCGCTGGCCAGCCCCCAGAGGGCGAGATCACGCTGCAGCGCGGCACACGCCTCGCGTCCGCCAGCCTCCGTCACATGGTCGGCCGTTCGCCACGCAACCAGCGGCCGCGTTGGCAGGCTGTGCCAACCGTCGTGCGGCAATCCCGCGGCAGGCAGCGTCACGACCAGGAAGTCAGCCCCCTCGGCGACGGCTGGTGGTGGACGGGAACCGTCAACGGCCATGCCGAGTAGCAGCGTTCCCTTCGCGCCGCGGACCGCCGCGAATCGATCGGCGAGGTCGCCCACCGCATCGCTGGTGATCACTGCGAGCATGGCCGATGGGTGACAAGCGATCGCGGCGATCTGGGAAGCGGTCAGCACGCCGGCGTCGAGGAGCGACACCACCGCCACGCCGATTTCATCCGCCCGCGCCAGCAGGTCGTCCGTGGGCGACTGGGTCGCGAGGCCGACCGCCGCATCCTTCGCCGCGGCGAGGTCGTGCGGCCCCACCACCACCCGTGGCACCCACCGTCGCCCATCCAGCCAGAACGAGCGGCCGCGGACGCCGAGTCGTCGCAGGCCGATCCAGGTGTCGGCGGCCCACGATTCACGGCCCTGCGGCTCGAGCCACGCCTCAACCCGGTAGAGGCTTGGAAGATCGGGCGTCCAGAACGCGGGCTCGGTAAGGATCGACCGCGACGCGGGCCCGGCGGCGGCCGGATCGGAGAGCGGCGCGAGCCGCGATGTCGCGGGAAGGGTGATGTCGCGGCCACGACGCGGCCCCGTGACAGACCCGACGAGCCGTGAACCGCGTGGCGCGTCGCCCAACGGTCGCACGTAGACCTCCGCCCGCATGTCGTCGCAGGGTCCGAGCGTGACGATAATCTCGGGCACGGCTGTCACGCGTCGTGAGCCTCGGCGAACCGGTCCCGGGCCATTTCGGAGAGGTGCTTGAGGTCGAGTTTGCCCGACCCGAGCATCGGCAGTTCGGGGATTTCGACGAAGGCGTCGGCACCGGGAATCCAGAGGTTGGGCAGGCCGCGTTCCTGGAGGCGACGCACCACGTCCTTCGGGTCGCGAGCTGTCGGCACGTGGAACACCACCAGCCGCTCTCCCTTCGCGCGGTCGGGCACCGCCGTCACCACGGCGAACAGCTCGCCGTCCGCGGCACCGAGTTCGACGTTGATCGCCTCCTCGACGGAGAGATGCGGCACCATCTCACCGCCAATCTTCGAGAACCGGCTCTCGCGGCCGGTGATGGTGATGAAGCCCTCCGTGTCGAGCCGGGCGATATCGCCGGTGCAGTACCAGCCGTCCGTCACCACCTTGGCCGTGAGGTCGGGCCGGTCGAGGTATCCCTGCATGACGTTCGGGCCCGCCACCCAGAGCAGGCCATCCTGGCCGACCGGCAGTTCGTGGCCACCCTCTCGGTCGGTGATCCGGGCCCGGCAGCCGAGGATCGGCTTGCCGACCGTGCCCTCGCGCGCGTCGCTGGGCCGGCCCGGCACATGACGCGATGCGGGCACGTTGGCGGCGACGAGCGGCGAGAGTTCGGTCGCGCCGTAGGCCTCGCTCGGCCGGACGCCGAACTTCTTCTCGAAGGCGTCGCAGACGTCCTTGGGAAGCTTCTCGGCAGCTCCGAACACGCACTCCAGCGACGAAAAATCCTCCGTGGGTGTCCGCCGGGCGTAGATCCGGAGGAACGTCGGAGTCGCCATCAGCAGCGTGGCATGGTGCTCGCGGGCCAGGCGGCCCACCACCTGGGCGTCTCGCGGATCGGTGTGGTAAACGACGGCGGGGTCGAGCGTCAGCGGCGTCCAGAGGGTCGTGGTGTAGCCGTACGAGTGGAAGAATGGCAACACACCGAGCGCCACATCGCTCGGCGAGAGGTGGAGCAGGTGGTCGATCGCCCGCACGTTCGAGCCGACATTTTCCTGGGAGAGCACAACGCCCTTGGGATCGCCTGTGGAGCCAGACGTGAAAATGATCGTGAGCGGATCGTCCGGCCGAATCCGCTCGAGGCCAAATGCCGACTCGAGCATGCCAAGCGGCATGAGCCGGGCCTGCACGAAGCCAACTCCCTTGTCGAACCCAGTCGCCTGCTTCCGGAGTGTCCCCGCATCGAGCAGCCTGGCACCGAGATCGAGTTTCACGCGGGCCAGGAATGCAGGGCTTGAGATCACGTGCCGCAGGCCCGCTCGCTCGATACAGACGTCGAGGATCGACTGGCTCGAGGTGTAGTTGAGGTTGACGGCCACTCGTCCCGACAGGGCCAGCGCCGCGTTGACCACCGCACCCCCGACCGTCGGCGGCAGCATCACGCCGACCCGTTTCTCGTCGGCGGCCAAAGCGCGGTCGAGCACGCGCTTGACGACGAGCATGGCCAGCAGGAGTTCATGGCCGGTCATCCGGGTGCCGAGGGAGTCGGCCACCTTCATTCGCCTGCCGGCGCTGCGGCAGGCCCGCAGCATCAGTCGCTGGAGGACGAGGGGGCCTACGGTCGCGTCGGAGCCTGCCATGATCGCTCGCGGTTGGCTGGGGATCGGGAATAGCCGGGGTTCGTTGCCCCGGAGTCGGTGGCCATTAGAATCGCGGCACGTCGGCGAGACCAGCCAAAAACCCCGTAGATGCCGCCCAGTGTCGATATCCGGCCGAGGCCGGTCGGCGTCCACCCCTCGAGCCGACGTTCCCCAGAGACACGAGCGCAGGATGCCCCGTTACCAGCCGTCGCGGATCGAGCCGAAGTGGCAGGAATGGTGGCACGCGCACGGCACGTTCGCCACGCCCCGCCTGCCATCGGGCTGCAAGCGATACGTTCTCGACATGTTCCCGTACCCAAGCGGCGACGGCCTGCATGTCGGCCACCCGGAGGGCTACACCGCCACCGACATCGTGTCGCGGTTCGAACGGATGCGGGGCACGAGCGTGATGCATCCGATGGGCTTCGACGCCTTTGGCCTCCCCGCCGAGGAGCATGCGATTCGCACCGGCACGCCGCCGCGGGAGAGCACCGAGAAGAACATTGCGACGTTCACCCGACAGCTGAAGATGCTGGGCTTCAGCTACGACTGGGACCGCGTGCTGGCGACGACAGATCCCGAGTACGTCCGTTGGACGCAGTGGATCTTCCTCGTCCTGTTCGACAGCTGGTTCGACCCGGCCGTCCAGAAGGGCCGCCCGATCGCCGAACTGCCGATCCCGGCCGACGTTGCCGCACACGGCGAGGCCGCGGTCGCGAAGTATCGCGACAGCCACCGCCTCGCCTACCAGTCGGAGGCCCCGGTGAACTGGTGCCCAGCGCTCGGCACGGTGCTGGCCAACGAGGAAGTGATCGGCGGCGTCAGCGAGCGGGGAGGGCACCCCGTGGTGCGGATTCCGCTGCGGCAGTGGATGCTACGGATCACCGCCTACGCCGACCGTCTGGAGCGCGAACTCGAGGGACTCGACTGGCCCGCCAGCATCAAAAAGTTGCAGTGCGATTGGATCGGGCGAAGCACCGGCGCCGAAGTCGACTTCCTGATCCCCCCGACCGCGTCGGCCGGCGGCGGCTTCGACGCCTGGAAGCAGGCACGGTCGGCGTCGGGCTTCCCTGAAAAGCCGGCCGGTGACGTCCTGCGGATCTACACGACCCGCCCCGACACCCTCTACGGCGTGACCTACATGGTCGTGGCCCCGGAGCATCCGCTGCTCGACGTACTCCCCGCCCCAGAGCAGCGGGAGGCGATCGCCGCCTATCGCGAGGCGGCCGCCCGCAAGAGCGACCTCGACCGCACTGATCTGGCCCGCGAGAAGACGGGCGTGTTTACCGGTTCGCACGTGATCCACCCGCTCACGGGGAGGCCCGTGCCGGTCTGGGTGGCAGACTACGTCCTCGCCACCTACGGCACCGGCGCCATCATGGCGGTGCCGGCCCACGACGACCGCGATTTCGAGTTCGCGAAGACCTTCGGACTCGATGTGATCACGGTCGTCGAGCCACCGGACGGTGCCGCGAAGCCTGGTGAACTCTTCGCCGGCGATGGCCGGGCCGTGAACTCGGGGCCGTACACGGGCCTTGCCACCGGCGAGTTCCTTGAGCGGGTCGGCGGCGACCTCAAGGCGGCCGGCCTCGGCCGGCCGGCGGTCAACTACAAGCTCCGCGACTGGCTCTTCAGCCGACAGCGGTTCTGGGGGGAGCCGTTCCCGATCCTGCACGAACTCGATGCCCAGGGAAACCCGAGTGGCGCGATCAGGGCCGTCGATGCAGCCGAACTCCCGGTGAATCTCCCCCATCTCACCGACTTCAAGCCTGGCGACACGCCCGATCCGCCGCTCTCGAGGTCCCCCGCCGACTGGCTCTTCGTCGAGCGGGACGGCAAGCGATACAAGCGGGAGA
>Ga0164293_10005147_pt1 | contig 11134 bp, 9 predicted proteins | sample GEODES118metaG_FD_111487 | JGI IMG/M metagenome (GOLD analysis project Ga0164293, IMG submission 111487) | Eutrophic lake water microbial communities from Lake Mendota, Wisconsin, USA - GEODES118 metaG | ecosystem: Environmental > Aquatic > Freshwater > Lake | place: USA: Lake Mendota, Wisconsin...
AAATTTATTAGCGAGCCATTTTTCCAATATGAATTTTGGTTTGCATCACCATAAGTATAAATAGCAAAACTTGAAATAGGCCCGGTTACTCCGAAGGGTATATCGTAAAATGTTTCACTTCCTATGGTAGCGTTGAAAGTATTTGATGAGGTTACTTCTATAGAAAATGTTCTGTCTGCAGTTGGACCTACTGAACTTGTAGCCCACACGGTTGAGCAACTATACACTTTCCAGTTTCCTGTATTGTCGAGCTGAAAGCGTGCGACTGTAGCAGCATCAGTTGCGCTAAAAAAATTAGTATAGGTTGTGCTTGCTCTGAATGAAATACCAATATAACCACCTGCAGAAGGATTGGCACCTACATAACAGGTAACTGTGAAACGGTCTCCGACCGCAAGTGTCCTTGCAGTTCCTGATCCAGCTCCGCCAGTTGTAAATGTTTGAAATGCTGCAGCACCGGGTGTGTTACCGAAACTACCACCATTAGCATATTGGGCTATTTCTGTAACACTGTGGTTATAGGTTCCGGCGTAGGGCGGATTATTGTTTTTTTCAGTTAGCAAACTGTTAAAGTTTCCTGTTTGAATGGTGTAGTTGACAGTTGTCTGACCGGCACTAAATTTACATGTTATGGCTGTTAGTGTAAGCAAAAGTAGCAGAGCCTTCATATCGTTTTTATTATTTATGAATTTTGTAGTTTTTTGAAGCATATGTGGGATAATGAAGAGTTATTTAATCAGTTATTAACCATACTTAGTGTAAACATAACACACTAAAAATCACAATTCCAAATTTTTTTGTATAAAATTTACAAATAAAATGATAGTCGGTTTATTTTATTTTAATAAACAGTACTTTAAAATCAAGAAGGGATAAGGGATTGGCCCGTTAATCGACCTTGGCAAATTTTATTTGCCATTCACCTTCGGCGGTGATGATTTTTACGGCGTACACGCCTTCGGGTAAATCTTTTACACTGAATTTTGCGCCCTGAAGCTTGCCACTACCTATCAAAACTCCGGTAGTGCTGTAGAGCAGGTAGTGCGGATTTTTCATGTTTTCTATTCCGCTAATATGCAGGGTTTCCCTGCAAGGGTTTGGGTAGATGCCGGGTGCTGCGTTTGGGGTGTTTTCAACTTTACATACCTCACTGAAACTGTATTTTCCATCCCGGTCTATTTGCCGGATGCGATAATATGCAACCCCTGCAGATGGTGTTGTGTCTTCAAACCGGTAAAACTGTGAAGTTTGGCTGAAGCCTGCTGCATCTATGGTTCCAATTTTTTCGAAATGTTCCAGGCCGCTGCTTTTTTCTACCTCAAATGCTGCGGTATTTTGCTCCATAGCCGTACTCCAGTTTAACTCCACACTACCATGGGATGTGTTATTGCAACCAAATGATTGCCATGTGAGGGGTAAGGGCACTACAGCATCGCCCCCAATTACAAACGGTGAAAAACTACCGGTATAGCCGGTCTGGGTTAATATGTAGGGTGATGCACCACTGACACTGCCGGTTCCCAGCGCTATTTCCCATGCCAGGGTTGTAGTGTTGTAGTGGTTCAGGGTGGGCGGACTCAGCGTACCGATGATTTCCGAATTGCGGTACATAAACTTCATATCTACCCCACCGCCTATATTTGGGTTGCTCTTAGTGATGTCCCAGGTGCGAAAAACAACATCCTTGTTGAATAGCGTTCCTGATAGGCCTCCTTTCCATGCGGAATCCAGTACTTTTACCGTAAATACATCCACACCGGTTCCGTTGTTGTTTTTAATGTAAAGCTGATTATAGCTTGAGCGCCCCACATGAAAGGTGAAGTTGGATCCATTGCTGATGCTGGATTTGTAAAGTCCTGTACCATTGGTTCTTACGTAGGAACTTGCCGATCCCCCGGAAACATTGGAAAGCTGGTCGTGCTCCAGTATGAAGTTGCCTACGGTAATGATTCCGTTGGTTAGGGTAAGCTGATCATCCACAAACAAATCGGAATTGAGTCTTATTCCGCCACTGCCGTTCATGATAAGTGTGCTAACATCAGCATTGACAAAGGTATTCGCCGGTATGGATATGGAAGATGTATTGGTGAACTCAACCGTTGCGGTTGTGCCATCGATGGTTCCGGATGTTCGGGTAATAGAACTGCCGCCGTAGGTAAATGATTTGTTAAACAAATCAAAAATCCCTGAGGTGAGAGTCAGGTTTCCGTTTAGGGTGCGATTGGCATGCAGTTTAACAACGGCCGTGCTGCTTACGCAGTTGATGGTTAAATTTTTTGGACCATTGGTGGTAGGCCAAAAAACATCAGCGGTGTTCATGGCTGAGGTGATTTCTAGGGTGCCATTACTCCCAAATGCGATGTTGCCGCTAACAGAGAAATTAACCGTTGAATTAATACTGAGCTTCCCATTGATGGTGAGTGTTTTACCGGCTGATACAACCAGTGTTCCACCTGTCATGATGATGTTATCTACCACATCCGAGCCCTGAAAATCTAACATGCCAGTTCCGGACACCGAAAAATCAGCATTATCATCAATCAGATTGTCGTTGTAAAACTCCAATTCACCACCGGTAATATCATAGTTTAGACTGCTCATTGCACCACTGGTTCCGATGGTTCCACCCGCTACGGTGGTGGTGCCGGTATAGGTTTGTGCATTGAACAGGGCCAGCTTGGTAGTTCCCGATCCGTTCAGGGTAAGGTTTCCTGAACCTGAAATGCTGTTTTGGTACAGAACCCCTTTATTGGCTCCATCAATGGTGAGGGTTACCCCGGATGCAATGCTGGCAGTGCCGGCATCGGATACTGCGGTTTCCTGCAGCGAAGCCACTGTGGTATTTGCATTCACGGTAAGTGATGCGTTGTTTGAAACAAATACATCCGAACCACTGCCCAGGTTTCCGCTACTGCTTACAGTAATGTTGCCTGCAGCAATGCGGGTATCACCTGTGTAAGAATTTATTGCGTTTACTGTTAAAGTACCGGTACCATCTTTATACAGTGAGGTTGTGCTGCCATTGTTTGTATTACCACTTCCGCTAATGATGCCGGAAATGGTAGTATTCTGGCTGCCCCCTACAAACAATACGTTAGTTCCACCTGCAATATTGCCTGCCAGGGTAATGCTGCCTGTGCCGGCATTAACGCGGCTATCTGAAGCCAGTGTTACCGTTCCGTTCCAGGTTGCAGCTGAACTGCTGCTGTTCATCAATGCTCCGCTGCTGCTGATTCCCAGCCCATTGACGGTGAGAGATTCACTGTTGGCAAGGGTTACACCATTTAAATCCAGTACGCCTCCTGAACTAACAGTTGTACCGGCTGCAATCGTTCCCAATGGGCCATCCGGTGAGGTTCCCGCAGAATTAAGTCTTAGGGTAGCATTGGCGTTTACGGTTGTGGTGCCGCTGTAACTGCTATTTTGGTCCAGTATTACCGCCGTTCCGGAATTGCCGCCAATATTTACGGTGTTGGTTTGTGTAGTGACAGAGGACGTGCTTTGCAGCCCATTGGTAACCTTGCCGGGTGTGAAGGTTCCGCTGCTTAAAAAGTAGCCGAGGTCAACACTTCCTGAAGCATTGTGGGTAAAGGTTTGTTTCCAGTATATGTCTGCGTTTGAGGAACCATTCCAGTCGTCTTCCAGATAAAGCACAAAATGGCTGATATTGGCTCCCGCAGTACCATTCATAGTAAGGTTGTTTTCCCTTGCGTGAAAAGATCCGTTTACCCAAAGTTCTACGTTGCAATTGGTTTCGGATAGGATGTGAATTCTGAACTCGTAATCCCGCCGGGTAGTTCCCACATTATAATTCAAGGTAGAGTTACCTCCTGCGTGGTTCACATACCATGAAGATGTCACATCATCTACCTGTATATACAGCCGACTGTTATTATGTCTGTCTGCCCATGAAGCAGTAGCAGATGGTCCGGCATTCAGGGAGAGGCCCATGCATCCAATGGCCGATGTCGCCGACACAGTGATGGTTACCACATCACCCGGCTGCAGGTTCCTGTCATTGCCGGTGTTATCGCCGGCCGTTTTGAATTTTCTCCATGCTACTGCTTGTTTGCTTGTGCCTCCGCTGTTGGCCCACATCCCCAGTTCGGCAGTGCCTGCATTGGCAAAAACGCTACCCCCATTGGTAAAAGTCGTGTAATAACCTGTGTTGCCTAATGTATAAGTTACCTGTGCAGCAACCCGCGGTTGCAGTGCAACTATTGCTAAAACCAATAGTACCGAAGCCCTTGGTTTTTCGCATGTTTTGACAAATAGGGATAAAAAGTCCCGCATGGAGGGTTGAGGGTAAAAACGATGCTAAATGTAAATTTAACACTTATTCAAGACAGATGCAAGTAATTTGTGTTAAAATCGCAATGTTATCCCCCCCATCACATTTCTTCCCGCCTGGGGATACAGAAACACTTCCTGGGTAATATCTCGGCTTCCATAGGTATACATAAAGGTATAGCCATTCGATGAATAAAGGGTGTTGAAGACATTCAACACCTGAAATTGAATATCCAGCGCTGCGCCCGTTTTCAGGGTGTAACTTTTTTTCAGCCAAAGTTCAGCAAATTGATAGGGGTTTAAACTTCGGTAGGTATCGCCGGTGTTGTCCAGGTATTGCCGTCCTACATATTTGTGCAGGTATCGCACACTTGTTTTGCCGGGTAGGGCATATTCTATCCAAAAAGCTGCATTGGTTGCGGGTGACATGGCAATGGGTACATTCCGGAAAAGACTGTCGTTTTGCTCATAGGTAAAATAATCAGGGATTACCGTGGCTATGCTTTCTATCCTGTTTTGGCTCAATGAAATATTACCACCGACCGTGAATTTTGAAGATAGTTTTTGCTCAAATCCGATTTCAATTCCCCTTCTATAGCTTTTTTCAACATTGCGCCTCAGCGGATTGCCTACATCATTGACTTCGCCGGTAAGAACCAGCTGGTTTCGGTAGTTCATGTAATAAAGGTTCACAAACAGCGAACCATTAGGCCCTGAGCGATTCCAGCCCAATTCGAAATCGGTGAGTTGTTCGGGTTTGGGTGCATCGCCGGTTTTGTGGTCGGTGAAATCACTGCGTGAGGGTTCTCTGTTGGCTATACTTACGCTGCCGTAGAAGCTCTGATTGTTTCTCCGGTAAACCAGGCCGGCCTTGGGGTTAAAAAACTCGAAATTGCCCAAGAAATCAATCTTTCTAAGGTCATTATCTGTGCCCAACCCTGAGTGATGTACTTTTCTGTATTGCAGGTCTATCCAGGTTTGCAGGTTTGGGGTCCATTGATGGGTGTTTTTAACAAATAGCGACAGGTCTCTTTTAAAACCGGTACCGTCATAATAAGACTGATCCGGAGTGGCTTGCGGTGCCTGAGAGGCCCACACTATGCGCCCGTAATGTTTGCCATTGTATTCATTGTATCCGATGCCCGCGATCCAGGATGATTTTTTTGTATTGAAATTCCAGTTGATGTTGCTGCCCAGCAAATGGTTGTCCAGCCAGCGACGGCGAACCATATCGCTGCGCGTGATGGTGTCTGTACCTGTGATTATAGGTGAAAAAAGATAATTTGACAGTTTGTCCTGATAACGGAATTGCTCAAAATAGCCCAATCCCCGGGTGTAATACAGGGTGGCATTCAGGTGGCTGTTCGTACCTGTTTTTGTTGTGAAATACAAATGGTGATGGTTTTGGGTATAGTCGTCTATTTCCCTTGGATAGTTGTAGTAATTATAGGTTCTGGGGTTTGAACCGAACAGGTTTGCGGAATCAGCGGCCGTTTTGTATGTCACACCCAGGTTGCGGTAGTAATGGTTCAATAAATCCGTTTCAGATCCCTGTAGTTTTTCTTTGGGTACACCCCACCAGGCCTGATAGGTTTGTTCTTTCCCGCCAAATGAAAGGTATTTCATGGACCAGTTTTTCCCCTGATATCCCAGTGAAGCCATATAGGACCGCAACTTGCTGCCGGCGCGGTCTACAAATCCGTCGCTGTTAATGGCAGATAGTCTGAAATCTGCTGTCCAGTGGCCATTTATCAAACCGGTTCCACCCGCTAAGGAATTTCTAAATGTACCAAAGCTTCCTGCTGTGTTTGAAAATAATAGATAGGGCTGCTGAGCGCTGAATGTCTGCATGTTTACCGTAGCACCAAACGCGCCAGCACCGTGGGTGCTTGTTCCGGCACCCCGCTGAATCTGCACACTGGAGAGTCCGGTGGCCATGTCGGGCATATTTACCCAGAAAGTTCCGTGGCTTTCCGCATCGTTGATGGGAACACCGTTAATGGTAACGTTGGTTCTTGTAGCATCGCTACCCCGCGCCCGGATGCCGGTGTAGCCAATTCCTGCTCCTGCATCGGTGGTGATGGTTACTCCCGGCTGGAACTGCAACAATACCGGTAAATCGCGGCCGGTGTTCTGCAACTGAATCTCCTTACGGGAAACGGTGGTTTGGGCAATGGGTGTTCCCTTTGTTGCACGCGATGCCGATACCATTACCTCCTCAATAGTGCCGGGCAGTGTATCTTGATTTACAGCGCTAGTGTTGGCAGAAAGCTGTGCCCAAACAGGAACAGCAGCAATGGCCAGGGTTACAATCAGTAGTGTTTTTTTCATGGATGCGTATTGTTTGCATCCGGGGCGCCTTGCTTAAGGCGACACATTTCCCTGCGCAGGCATTATCCTGATCAGGTATTGCGGGTATTGTCTCAGCGTTTCCTATGGGAAAGCACCCCGAATGCTGCTACAAAGGTAGGAAAATGCGAACGGACTTCAGGTATGGAAAATAACCTTATCCCTTGAGGTATCCCTTTTGAATCAGTAACTCTGAGATTTGTACCGCGTTGGTTGCCGCTCCTTTACGCAGATTATCGCTCACTACCCACATATTCAGGGTATTTGCACGGCTTTCATCACGGCGCAACCGACCTACAAAAACCTCATCCTTATCGTGGCTCCAGATCGGCATGGGATAAACGTTGTGTTGCACATCATCCTGCACCAACACACCAGGCGCATTATCCAGCAGGGATTTTACTTCACCCAGGTCAAAATCTTTCTCAAACTCCACATTGATGCTTTCGCTGTGACCACCCGTGGTGGGCACACGAACCGTAGTGGCTGTTACAGGCATGTCGGGTACTTCCATGATTTTGCGGGTTTCCAGTATCATTTTCATTTCCTCTTTGGTGTAGCCATTTTCGAGGAATACATCTATATGCGGAAGGATATTACGGTCTATGGGGTGGGGATACACCGGGTTTACAGGTCGCCCTTCACGCTCTGCATTCATTTGCTCAACGGCTTTTTGGCCTGTACCTGTTACACTTTGATACGTGCTTACCACAATGCGTTTGATTCCATATCGGTCATGCAGCGGCTTTAGGGCCACCAGCATTTGAATGGTACTGCAGTTGGGGTTTGCGATGATGTGATTGTTCTGGTTCAGTGCATTGGGATTTACCTCGGGTACCAGCAATGGAATATCTTTTTCCATGCGCCAAGCACTGCTGTTGTCCACTACGTATGTGCCTTTGGCAGCAAATTTCGGAGCAAATTCTTTACTCACGGAACCACCGGCGCTGAAAAGTGCCAAATCCGGAGCTGCGTCAATGGCGGTTTGCATGGAAACTACTTTCCATGTTTTATCATTAAAATTAATTTTCTTACCTACACTGCTTTCGCTGGCGACGGGAATTAATTCAGAAACGGGAAATTTCCGTTCAGCAAGCACCTGCAACATTTTGGAGCCCACCAGTCCGGTGACCCCTACAACAGCCACTTTCACGGCTTATTTTACCTCCTCAGCTTCGATGATAACCTTGGGTTCTTCAACCTTTTGGTTGTCAAGCGGATCAGGAACTGCAGATCTGGTTGCGGTATCGCCGGGCTTGGGTGCGTTTTGATTTTCCAGTTTTTCAAAATCGGCTTCCTGACGCGCATTGTCGGTGCTATCCTGTTCCTGTTTTTCTTCTTCGGTATAAGCACCTTCGCCGGAGCAAGAAGTACCGAAAATGAGAACTCCTACGCTAAAAATCATCAATACGTATTTCATAAGGGCAAAATTACACTTGCCAATTGAATTCTTAAAGAATTTCGAGGGCTTCAAAAAAATCATTCCAATCGGAGAAGTCTTTAATGCCTGTAGATACGGACTCAAAACAATCCATACTAATGCCCCAGGGTGCTGTTTCTTTGATTTTTTCGGCTGCTTCTGCATTGGGATTCGCCTTCATGAATTCATCCTCTCCATTCATTTTTGCATCGATAATCCATAGCAAGTTCTGTTCAGAAAATGCCTCTTTCATAGCGGGATGGTCATGCGCACTCACTTCCAGGCCATTAACGGGAAGGATGCTTAGCAGCGCCTTCACTTTTTCAATGGTAGCTGTATTTTTAACTTCCAGTATAATCTCCGGACCCGAGCACCAGCCAATGATTTCCTGAATGGTGGAAGTAGGCAATTCGTTTTCATCGCCAATGGAAAAACCGATGTAGTCCGCCATGACGGCAGCTGCATACCTCGCATCTGCCAGGTCGCGGATGTTGTTAAACTTAATTTTCACGCGGGGAAGGACAAGGTTAAACCAGCATTTTTACCGGTTCTTCCAGGTATTCTTTGAAAGTATTCAGGAAGGCAGCACCAATAGCACCATCCACCACGCGGTGGTCGCAGCTCAGGGTTACTTTCATGGTTTTCACCGGCTTGATTTCGCCATTTACCACGCCTACAGTGTCTTTAACCGCACCCACAGCCATAATGCAGGCATCGGGTGGGTTAATGATGGCGGTAAATTCCTCAATGCCAAACATGCCCAGGTTGCTGATGGTGAAGGTGTTTCCGGCCCAGTCCTGGGGTTGTAGTTTTTTATCTTTGGCACGCTTGCCATAATCTTTCACCTCTGCGCTAATCTGGCTCAGGGATTTCTGATCCGCGAAGCGAACCACAGGCACAAGCAGGCCTTCGTCTACGGCCATGGCAACGCCAATATGGATGTGGTGGTTGTATCTGATTTTGGTGCCCAGCCAGCTGCTGTTTACCTTGGGGTTTTTGCGCAACGCAGCAGCAGCGGCCTTGATTACCAGGTCGTTCATGCTGATTTTTACCTCGCTGATGGCGTTCATCTGCTCGCGGGCCGCGCTGGCCTTGTCCATGTTGATTTCCATGGTGAGGTAGAAGTGGGGCGCAGTGAATTTGCTTTCGCTGAGGCGGCCTGCAATGGTTTTGCGCATCTGGCTTACCGCAACTTCTTCGAAGCTCTCTGTGCCTGAAACATGCACAACGGCGGGAGTAGATTGGGTCTGGGTTCCGGGTACAAACGACTCAACATCCTTGCGCACAATACGACCGTTTTCGCCGGTGCCTTGAATCTGGCTTAGGTCAACACCTTTATCCTGTGCGAGTTTTTTGGCCAGGGGAGAGGCTTTTAATCTTTCATCGCCCGATGCAACCGGGGGAGCTGATACAGCAGCCGGCGCAGAAACAGAGGGCTGTGCAGCCGGAGTTTCAGGCGTTTTCTCAGCTGCAGGGGCTGGCGCAGCAGCAGCGGGTGCACCTGCAAGCAAAGACTGATAATCTTCACCGGCGGCACCTACCACGGCAATCACACCATCCACGGGAATGGTACTTCCCTCATCCACAAGATACAGAATGCTGCCTTTGGCATACACCTCCATATCCATGGTGGCTTTATCGGTTTCCACTTCGGCAAGTACATCTCCGCTCTTCACGGAATCACCTACTTTGTAGTTCCATTTCACAATGACACCCTCGGTCATTGTATCGCTCATTTTGGGCAATTTAACTGCTTCGGCCATAAAAGGATTGCAAAGATAACAAAATTAGGAATTGAATTTCCCCATTGCTGGGTTCCAGCAATGGGGAAATCATGTATAAGTATTGCCGTTATGCTAGTTTGACTGTTTGGTTAAGCAACTCTACATTGAAATTAATCTTTGCGTTAAGTGCTTTAAATACTTTTATGATGGTTTCAAATCGTGCGTCTGTCAAACAGTTTTCAAGTTTTGAAATTTGGGCCTTTTGAACACCGACAAGTCGCCCAAGTTCTTCTTGCGTTAAGTTTCGTTCGATACGCGCTTGCTTGATAGCTTCCCCGATTAAGTCAAGCCGCAATTCGTTTTCAAAAGCTTCACGCTTTGGTGTTCCACGTTTACCAATGTGTTTATCGGTAATCTCTTCTAAGCTGTATGTTTTTAATCCTTGCTTTTTATTCATGGTCGTGAGATTTTAACGGTCTTTAGTTTCAAAATATTTTCTTCTCAAACGTTCTGCTTTGTCTAGGTCACTTTGCGGTGTTTTGGCTGTTTTCTTAATAAGGCCATGGGTTGTTATTACTACAGTGTCGGTCTTTTCTGATTTGTTCCAAAAAGCAAAGAGTCTGTAGTGGGTCTTTTTAAACAGCGTTCTAAACTCCCAAATTTCATCGGTCAGTTTTTTAAAAAGTTCTTTGTCGTTTGAAACTCTCGCTTTTGTGATGTTGTAAATGATTTTATCTCTTACTTTCTCGTCAAGACTTTCAAGGAACGCAGCAGCTTCTTCTAAAAACTCAACTTTAAATTTGGGTTCCTGCACTTGTTAAACGTTTCTACGAAGTTAGAAGTTTCTTTATTAGGAAACAAATTTTTATTAGAGATTTTTTACTTAGGGAAGCTATCAGAGAATGAATATACGAAAAAAGATGAACAAAAACAAATTATTCCGTGGCCAAAAATCGCTTTCATCATCTTGTATATGTGACATAAATGTTGACAGCATTTTTCATGGCTGTATTACCTTCGCCTCATGGCTTGCAATCAGTACGAAACCTTTCTGAAGTATGTTTTTGAAAACGGCACCCGCAAAACCGACCGCACCGGCACCGGCACGGTGTCTGTTTTTGGCGGACAGCTACGCTTCAACCTGCAGGAGGGTTTTCCGCTCATCACCACCAAAAAAGTACACTTAAAGAGCATCATTTATGAACTGCTGTGGTTTTTGAAAGGCGAAACCAACATTGCATACCTGAAAGAACATGGCGTTAGCATCTAGGATGAATGGGCAAACGCTGAAGGCGAACTGGGTCCGGTGTATAGCAAGCAGTGGCGCAGGTGGGAAGAAAAGGATGGACGT
>Ga0164293_10005149_pt1 | contig 11132 bp, 16 predicted proteins | sample GEODES118metaG_FD_111487 | JGI IMG/M metagenome (GOLD analysis project Ga0164293, IMG submission 111487) | Eutrophic lake water microbial communities from Lake Mendota, Wisconsin, USA - GEODES118 metaG | ecosystem: Environmental > Aquatic > Freshwater > Lake | place: USA: Lake Mendota...
CTCAACTACTTCAGATGATCTTTCTTTTATTGATCCTCCACCTCCATCAACTTGTTCATTAGAATCTTCTTCATAAAACTCAGTTTGAGTATTTGGTTTTTGGGTACTTTGTGATGAGTTTTGATTAAAGGGAACAACAAAACAAAAAGTGATGATTGATAATGAGATAATAAAAAGAGGCGTTTTTTTCATACCACAAATATAGTTAAAACAAATGAATAAAAAAATTATTTACTAGAATTGGTATCTTGATTAACCAACATGTATTTGTACTCCTTTTCAGGATCAAAGTTGTCTGGTTCATTTTTCATCAAACTAACAGAATAGAAGAACAAACCCAAAAGAGCTAAGGTTGCAACAATTTTTAAAGATAATTTTTTCATGACGTTTTTGTTTTAAGTGATTAACAATACAAATGTAATGCTTTTTATGAAAACGCCAAAAAAATATTTTATTTATTTTCCTGTAAATGCTGAAAAATCGAATTTTTCACGGATTTGTTTAACGATTGGACAAATAAATGTACTAACGTGACCTTGCAATGATTTAAAGGCTTCAGTATTTGCTGCGGTTTCCGTAATAATGTTTTGGATGCCGACAAATAAAATCTGGTCCAACCCTAAAGCACCACCTTGTAATCTAAGTTTGTCAATAAATGTTTCTAAGATTGCCTTTGTTAATTGATCACTAACAAAACTACAATTTGTTAATTTTGGGTAATCTTTAAATTCGATATTAGCAAATAAGTTCATTATTGCCAAACCTAAGAAACTTTTCGTATCAACAATTTTTAATTCGTCTAGTATGAATTTTATCATCTGAGATTTAAAAGTTTGAGTTATTGCTGTTCCACCAGTCCCCTGTAAAAAATCAAATAACCCTTCTTCAACTACATTTCTATCAAAACCTCTATCAACAAGAGATTCTGCCTCTACGATTAATTTTTCAAATGTTTTTTTATCGATATTCATGTTACTTTAAAAAGTTTCTTCTTTTATATTCCTGATTCAAGTACTTATTCACACTTTCTCTGATTGGTGTTTGTTCAGGTGATGGAGCTTTTGCTCTTTTAACACCTTCTCTTCTCGCATAATTAAGTTTTGATAAACCAAAATCACCTGTATCTTGTAGTAATGCAGCATATTCGTCTTTGAGACCAAACGCACCACCTACAAACTTTTTATCACCACATAAAAGAGCGGTAATTTTATTTGAGAATAAATTTTGTCTACATCCAATACCACTCGCACTTTTTGAACAATCCGATAATTTTTTGATAGCCGCTCTACAACTTCCTTTAGTAGGTTCAACTATCGTACCTGGTTTTGGCCAAACGATAGTGCTCGTTCTTAATGAGTCATCAACTTCCAACCCTGGTAAATCATCAGTAATGTCACTTAATAAGAAAGCAAAATTGAACTCATCTGAAGTTACGTCTTCAGGTCTATCTCTTGTAAGGTCGTTTTTAAATAACATATTATCTAACGATTTGTAAACATCAATATCTTTATTTGAAAGTCCTTTTCTTACCCACATATATCCAGATCCATTATACCCTGGAAGTACTGGTTTGTTAGTTTGTGGGTCAACCAAGTCTTTATACATTACCTTTTCAAATTCGGCACTGTTAGGGTTAAATTTAGAATAATATTTAGGGTTTCTACTAATAAATGATTTTAATGTTTGTTCGTATTCTGCCGGTAATTCTTCGGTACCTAACGCTTCCACATTTTGCAATGCATCACATTCTTGACCCCACCCATCTCTAAATATTCTTGGTGCTTTACCAACTCTAACTTCATAACCCAACAAAGCTTTCTTATTAGCGGATTTTTGAGCTCTTGTGTCTTCAATACCAAAGAATAAATACAAAACTTTATTTTTAGGGTCCTCATAAGTGATCTTTGCCACCTTATCTACTTTCTCTAATTCAGGAAACAAACTTTTATTTCGATTCTCCAATGTTGTTATATCCGCAGCAAGATATTTTGCAAACCCCTTACAATATTGTTTCGCGGTATTTAATATCCCAATTTGGTTCTCCCAATTTAGACCTTTTACGTTTTCATCATTCTGTTCTGATAAAACTCTCTTTACGATTTTAGAAATGTTCATTTTATTATTTTCTACAAATAGGTTCGAAAACCTTAGTTTATTAATGTCTTTAATTAATTACTATATAAATATCTCAATATTTAGTTTATAATAAAGTATTGCTTTTACCTCTCGTTATCTTATAAAGATCTTTCCATTTAGATTTGGGGTCGATCTGATTTGCAACACTTCTTGTTAATCCCGATTCCCATTTTGTTACGGTAGGATATGATCCACCCGCAGATGCACCTGTATCTGTACCGCCAGCATCTTGTTCACCAAGCTCAACATCACCACCATCGTTATTTATAGTGTAACGTTTTAAAATATATATGATTTCATCTATATCCATACTTTTTTTATAAATAGTAGTTGTAATTGTAAAATATTTGTATCTTTGTAAAAAATAAGTCAAATGAAAAACATCCTCTTTATTATCCTTTCAGTGTTTGTTATAACCTCTTGTGTTAAATACGATCAACCAAAACTTTTAAGTTTGAGTGGTGAGTATGTAATCGATAAGATTGTTTATGAAGATAGAGACAACGATAGTTCTACTTCCGTGTTCTACCCTGGTGATTTATACGTAAATCCGAGTGAAACAAAACCACTTGATTCTATTAAGGTTGGTATTACTAAATTAGCTCTTGATTATAGTGTAATTTACTTTGATCCTACGGACAACGCTAACGGATCAACGACTTGGGGTAAAAAATACACCTATATTGTTCACGGTAATCGTTCTTTATATGATCTTGGTTATATCGTATTCGATTATGATGGAACTCGTCGTGTATGGAAAATTATTGACGATGGTGTTGAGAGTTTGGTAATTAGAACTTCAGGTAGTTATGACTACGGTTCTAATAGTAGTGGTGAACAAACTGTAATGTACTTAACTCGAGTTGGTCCTTAGATCAACTCGGGTTTTGGTAATTTATCAGGATTAATAATATAAAATTCATTTAGATAGGAAATTAAATTATCCTCATCAACTGTTGGTGATTCTAACCAATAAAATTCTTCCTCTTCTTCATCTTCTTGGAGACCGTAATCTTCCATTATTAATTCGTATCCAAAATCAGTCGCCTCATTTATATCAATAAAATCGGTTCTTATTTCTTCATCAGAATCAATACTCAATCTAAACTGAACCTCTAAAGTGTTCGTAGTTTCGTGAAGATAGAAAAATATTAATTCTTGTAATTCCATTTTAGTTATAGTTTTTAAATCTCCTGAACATATCTAAAGATTCATTTATTTTAGACATGAAGTCAGGTAAATTTTCATCATCAATTTCTGTAAATAAATCCTCACTTATATCCTCAGCGGAATAATCTTCTAACTCATCAATATCATATTCGTATTGATCGTTATTTGACATCATTTCATCCTCATAATCATCTAATGACTCTTCATCAACAGGTGAAGGGTATCTATCGTGCATTATGATTGAATCAACCTCAGATCTATCGTTAGGTGCGTCATCTAAATCAACGGTTCCGTTTTTAAGATCTTTAGGGCCGTCAGCAATTCTATCTAATGGTGATTCATTTATACCAATATTCTTATATTGTGTAACATTACCTTTATTACTAACAGTAATGCCACCCTTATCGTTGGCAAGATCCTGAACATAAAGAGGTGTCATGTTACTTTCTTGATTATATTTGGTAACATATCCATCATAAAGTTTTTTATGTTGGTCAAGGATGTTTTCCCTTTCCTCTGGTGTTGTATTAAAAAAGTAAGCGTTCATATGATTTGTTTTATTATAAATATCAATTTTATACACAATTTTGTAAGTGTAACATAAATTAAATATGTGATAAATAAATTATTATCTCATTTAAAGATATTTACTGGTGATATGGAAATTATTTTAAAGGAAAGTCAATATATTAAACTTCTAATTGAGGAGAATTTGGATAATGCTCAAAGTGAGTTTGAGAAGTCAGATTCTATCGTTAGAAAAATACTTAAAGATGTAAAACTTGGTTATAAATTAAACTTTACCATGGCTCTTACTTGGGGCCCTATCATGGGGGGTTTATTGAGACCTGTAGGTGACTATCTTAATAATTTAGATCCGTCAATATCATCTTCTGATTTATCTTTGATCCTTTTTGGTGTTATGGTTACATTCTTTTCAAGTAATAAAGAGTTATTAAACAAAACCCTTAAATTAATTAAAGAAAAAAAATTGGTTACCTATTTTGACAGGGCGGTTATGAAAACTTGGGATCTTAAAGATGCCTTTGTTTCATTTTTAGAAAGTTTAGGTGTGACTGTATCTAACGTTTCTAATATGATTGCTTACTCATTTTTAATTCCCCTAATACCACAACTTTTTCATTTAAGAGATCTTAATTTTTCTGAAGACGATTTACTTGCAATTACAAAGGGAATTACGGCCTCTACAGTTGCTGTAGTAAATAAAACATTAGTATTAGAGGTATTAAGAAAAATTATTAAAAGATTTAAGACTTCAAAATCGTCTGAATAACTTTTTCTTTTTGGTCGTCATTCAACGTATGAATGTCTTTATTTTTATTAAACCAGTCTCTTACCACTTCTTCAAAAGGTTTTCTTGTTATTTGTGACATTCTTTTGAATCCCGCGATTTGAGCATCTATTTCATGTGGTTGCATATAATACTCAAAAGGGTCTTCAGGTTCTTCAACGTTAATATCATGTGTACCATACGCTTGTTGATATAAATGACGTAATTCGTGAGCAACTAATTCATTTAAGTGACCGACTAAACTATAAAGAATTTTATTTTTATTTTCAGGATTATAAACAATCATAATTGCAACAATACCCTCTTCTCTATATAATTCAGCATTAAGTAAAAAATCATCAACGTCTTCTGATTGTTGGATTATCAACTCAACCTCTAAATCAAATTTTGGTAACTTATATTCTATCTCATCATCTCTTAAATCATTTGGGAGGTAAAATTCACCTTCATTTTCTGATTTAAAAACTTGTATAATATCTCTTACTACCGTTCTGATCTCTTGTCTCATTTCGGCACCTTCTAAAATAAAACTCTTTTTTATGGTATTCATATTGATAAATATAACTCTAAGTTTTATTATTTACATACTATGGAACTTTTGAATACACACCCTATTAAAAAATCTGACTTGGGATTTCACGGAAATCTTTTTGGTGGAAAATTATTATCATGGATTGATGCGTCAGCAGCAGGATACTCAATGCAATTATGTGATACACCAAGAATGGTTACAGTAAGTATTGATCAATGTAATTTTGAAAAGCCAGCAAAAGAATCACAACTATTAAAAATCTACGGATCACCAACAAAAGTGGGTAACACGTCTATGACTTTATATATGGAGGCAAGGGCACATAATGTGTATTCGGGAAAACAAGATCTTGTGTTAAAAACGCACATCACATTTGTTCAGATTGATGAGGGAGGAAACCCAATTCCATTAGGTGAAAAGGCAAAAAGAAGAATAAATGATTTGATCTCTCAACTTCAAGATTCTTAATTATCTTTTACTTTTTTAGGTTGTAATGGGGGATCCAATAAAAATTTCTCATTGACCCAATATCTTAACTCATTCTCAACAAAGTATTCAGGGACTTCTTGATCATCTGGCATTTCTGAAGCCAGTTCGGCAACGTATCTGGCAAATTTAACTTTAAATTTATCATCCATTAAGGTTAATAAACCATCCGATATGAAAAATATTTTCGTTAAAGGATCAGTAAGACCTAATTCACCTTCAGCTAAATCAAATGATTTCATAATTGCCTTACCCCACCATGATTTATAATTTGTGGTCTCTTCTAAGGTTGGTCTAAATATTTTATTCGCGGCTCTAATAATTGATCCTGTAAATCCGGCCAAAGTTAATTGAGGTAAGAACCAAGGTAACAATCTTAAGGTTGCTTTATAACCACCCTCCCCAATGTGTTTATATAATCTTTTATTCGACGCGGATTCAACTAACGCCCTTAATTGCCCAAATGTGATTTTACCTTGAGCACTACAAAATTTTTCAGCATCACAAATGTTTTTAACCGCCAATTCATAAGGACTGATTTCGGTCTTATTAATATATTCTCTAAGGGTTTTCCTTACAACATTTTCAATTAAATACGACATAATATTACCAAGTTCTACAAGCCCAATATCTTGGTTTCCATCTTGGGCCAGGATTGTCACAATTATGTCTTGCTCTAAAAGATTTTCTTCTTTGTGGGTTATTTTTCTTTATTGTCATTCGTTTACCTTTAGCTGACTTACCACCAAAGCCAAAGTTTACCTTAACTACCTTACCTTTGTCATTTTTAACGTACACCTTAGACTTTTTTACGTCACCTTGCATAATCTTACCAAGTTGAACTTTTCTTCCTTGATATTCTGCCTCATTTAAAAATTCGTCATCAATCATAGGAACCTCCAAATACACTTTTTGACCATTTTCTAAAATAACTGTCTTACCAAGATCAGACTCAATAATTTTAATGTCGTTTTCATTTAGATCAATAAGCCCCTCAATGAATAGTTCTCTTACTTCATTGATAATCTCAATGTAAGATTTAGAATAAATTTTGAATCTATTTTCACTTAATGTCAGTTTATTATCTAAATGATATTTAAGTTTATCAGACACTTTTACCTTCTTAACCAGACTCATTGGGTGGTCTATTTGTTCTTGGAGGACTCTCCTAACTATATTTTCTAAAATTACCATAATACGATATATTTATTAATAAATATTCTAAAAAGATTAAATAATATACGATATATGAAAACAATTAAATTGACAGAATCACAATTAGAAAAAATTGTTAAAAACATGTTGTCAGAACAACCTGAAATGGAATCTAAAGGTAAAAAGAAAGATAAAAAACCTCGTTGTATTCCTGAGAATGTTATGTCATTGGATGAGATTGCTGGTAGATCAGATGAATACGGTAGATATACACCAGGAATCACTAAAAGATCTTCAGGCGTGAATTCTATGGTTGATACATTAGGTATTTTAAATAATTTAAGATTATTCAAAGACATTAAAGATGGTGGATCACATTTGGCATACGAAATGATGAATCACCTTAACAAATTCCGTAATAAAAACTATTATGATGAAACTTCTGGTGATTGTAATAAAGCAATGGATAAGATTATTGAATTATATAAAGAAAACGAACACGGTACAGAACTAGTTAAAGATATTGAAAGAGTATTGAACCTTCAAACTAAAGAAGATGAATATACTCCATCTCCAAGAGCGAAAGAGTATTTAAAACAATCTCTTAACCTCATAAAAGGTATATAGTTATCATTACATGTCAAAGAAACTCTCAACATCGTCACCATCAAACAAAGTAACGTTTGGTAAGAAAATAAAGGGTAAATTAAAAAAGAAGTTTGGTCCTAAAGAAGAAAGACCAAAAAAATACAGAGGTCAAGGTAAATAACATGAAAAAAATCAATAGTATCTTATGTAATTATTGGAAACCTACCCCTAAAAGGTGGAGAAGGATTGGTGATGGTCTATTGGCATCAGCATCTGTACTCGCAATTGGTGGATTGTGGCAATTCGATAGTTTAAAGGAGATATTTACACCTAATGAAATCAAAGGTTTGATTGTTACATCAATAGTATTAGGTGTTTTAGGTAAGTTTCTAACTAATTTCTTTAAAGAAGATACCTCAGAAAAAGAGTAAAAATACCCTATTTTAACGTAAAAACCCCTCAAATAAGGGGTTTTTTTGTTGTTTTTTGTGTCAAAATAAGGGTTATTTTGATAATTTTTACTTCTTTTTCTTCATTTTTTGAGCAAAATCATTCATTCTTTGACTAAAATTACCCATTTTACCCCCAAAATTACCCATTTGACCCCCAAAATTACTCATATTCTTGTAAAAATCTTCTAAATTACTTAAATTTCCCATGTCCCCCATAAAATTTGTTGGATTTTGCATGTTATTTAGGTCTTTTAGGGAAGAAAATAGTGATTTTCCGTATTTTTTCCACCAAATAATCATTAAAATAGTGAAAAACAGTATAGAAATACCGAAAATTAGTAAAGAAATTGATAATAGTACCATAATTTGTGTTATTTTAACTAAAAATAGGTGTTTTTTTTGGTAAAATCAACGTGTGCCAAACATAAATTCTTTAACTACCTCAGTTGCCAACCTATTTACCCTATTTGTTGCCGATCTACCCGTAATTTCCGTATTTTTTCGTTCTAAATCACTAACTGCCGCTGAAATCATGATATTTCTTACCATTTCAGACTTTTCCATGATTTTTTCAATCAATTCTTCGTCATTTTCGTCTAATTCACGTTGCATTCGATATAAATCGAAGTATTTTGTAAGATAATCTTTAGTTTGGCCCAAAAATTGACCTGATTGGAACATATTTACCACCCCAAGTTGTCTAATTAGCTCTAAAAACCCCATAATATACTTTAAATCCGCTTTTTTGAACAATTTTGCCCATTCGTGGTGACTAATTAACTTATCTAAGTCATCAAAACGTCTTTCTTGTAGGTTTTTTTGTTTAAATTCAGGATCTAAGATCCAAGTATCTGATTCAGGTAGTAATGATAAGCTAGAAATAACACTTTCATCGTCATTATACCACTCAACTCTGTATTGAAACTCATCTTTACCGCCAAAACTTGGTGCTTTCTCAATTTTTAACACTTTTCCTTTAGTTCCAGTATCTAGTGACTCACCTGGCATGTAAATTAAGACAATTCTGTCACCTTCTTGTAATTGTGGGTTTTTTTTACTCATATAAAAATAAATATCACTTACTTTAATAATGTAATAAAACCTGTAATTTTTGTTTTTTTGTCGGTTTGTAGGTCTCCATACTGAATTATCCAATGATATGTACCATCTTGAGCGTATCCGTTATTAAAAGTACCGTCCCAACCCACTTTATGGTCGTTAGAATCGAAAATAAGGTTACCCCAACGGTTATATACTGATAAATTATACTCATATGGGTCAAAACCTGAGGTAAATACAGGTAAAAACGTCTGATTATGTTCATTTCCGTCAGGTGTAAACGTATTTGGTATGTAAATTAACTCCTCAGGGCAATTATCTACGGTAATTACCGTCTCCTGTGGGTTAGAAACACACCCATTTGAGTAATGAACAACACTTAGAGTAAACATTCCTTCATTATCAAACGCTGTTGTAAAATTTTCAGTCACATATTGTGTCCCAACGAAGGTCCATTCGTTATATCCCAATATATCAGCCACCGCAGTGAAGGTAACAACAGTAGAATCACCCTCACAGATCTCATAATAAGGGTTATATGGTGTTATTGAGTCTAATATTGGTTGTGGATACACTACAATTGTTGTTGTTGTATCAAAAACACACGCACTTTGTGTGTAAGTGTAGGTAATTGTGTCAGTGCCTACCGAATTTCCAGGGTAAAAGTCGTTACCCATCATACCATTACCACTGAACACACCACCAACAGGGGTTGCTTGTAGCGTTACGAACTCATCGTAAGAACAAAATGGTCCAACAGGATCAATAACAGGTAATACATTGAACACTGTAAGGTCAACGGATACAGGTAAACTTGGGCAATTGTTAATATCGAACCCTGTTACTTGTATTCCATTAGGGATGAAACCTGAACCTATCGTTCCCCAATCAACATTTATTGTATTTGTACCTTGTCCATTGTAAATGTTACCGACTGAAGACCACTGATAGGTGAAATTAAGTTGTTGTGGTACCGAATATACCTCATTTGATGAGTGGTAACATATTGTGTCGTTATAAATGATCGGACCAACCACAGGTATTGGTGGGTTTACTAAAGTTACACTCCCTGAAATGTTACATCCGGCAGCATCAACTAAAGTATAATTATATATCCCACTACATAAGTTAAGTAAAGTAAGATTATTTGGTTGATTATTCCATGAAATGGTTATAAGACCAGTGCCTCCAGCGGGAACAACATTGATTATACCGTCACAAGAACCCGCACAGGTTGGGTTTGCCGAGTTAACCAATGGTTGGGGTAGGTTTGGTGGTCCAGGTTGTACAAATACCGTGTCAGGACCTAATCCTCCTTGTATCTGATTACAATTACTCCAACCAGCATTACATATTGGGTAAACAAATTGACAAGTATAACTCGCACCTGCTGCCGGTGGTGTAACATTTATGGTTGGTCCTGTTCCAATTGGGTTTGGGTTACCAACTTGATACCAAGTTAAGACAGGATTTACCACAGGTCCTGATGGAACCCATCTAAATGCATCGTTATTAGCCGTCCATTGAGTTGAATTTCTACCAACAACAGCAATTCCCGCTGTTCCTGCTAAATTATGGATGCCTTGAACCGCGGTTCCATTAGCCCAACCACAAAATGGTTTTGATTGGATGTGGTTTTCAATATAATTTGATGACTCGTATATTATAATATGAAATGTACCTAAAGTTTGGGTACACCCAAACATCGGCATGTTGACCCAACTGACCACTAATTTTCTACATGGAGCAGTTCCTTGTACTTGGTATCTAATTTGCCCCCCAACGCCAGGGTGCCAATCTTGCCACGGACCCATAATACAGTTTTTAGGGATATTAAAACCTGCGTTTGGTATTGGTGTTGATGTAAACGTTGTTGGTTGTCCTGGTGAGAAGGAAACCCACCCATTTGACCCTACCCAAAACTGAGTATAAGTCTGACCAAAGTAACAAAAGTTAAACCCTATTTGAAATGGTCCTTGTTGTGTGTCGTCACCCATAAATAATTGAGCACCCGTATTAGTCTGATTAACATACGGTATGTTTACACAATTATAGTTTGTGGTTTGATTTGGGTTTGCCCCACCAGGTCCACACTGACTAAGATCTGCAGTTAAGGTTGTAGTTCCGACCCCACACGGAAGAATTTGATCAGGTCCTAAAGCCGGACAAAATTGTGAATAAACAAAAAGGGGGAATAAAAATAAAAGTAATAAATGTTTCATACTATAAATACGATAGATAA
>Ga0164293_10005150_pt1 | contig 11131 bp, 17 predicted proteins | sample GEODES118metaG_FD_111487 | JGI IMG/M metagenome (GOLD analysis project Ga0164293, IMG submission 111487) | Eutrophic lake water microbial communities from Lake Mendota, Wisconsin, USA - GEODES118 metaG | ecosystem: Environmental > Aquatic > Freshwater > Lake | place: USA: Lake Mendota...
AATTGCAATAGTAGTTGCGGCGGGAGCTTTAACTGGCTATCTTCTTTGGAAAATGAAACAACCAAAAGCTTAAATTAAAATTGGGTGGTAAAGACAATTGATAGATTAAGAGAAGGTGATGTAATATATACTGATTGTATAGATGTGGCTTTTTGTTATCATTTAGGAATTGTACACCATGATGGTGATAGGATTTTAATATATCATAATGCTCCCAATAATCATAATAAATATGGTGGGAGCGTTTGTGCTGAGTCATATGATGATTTTATTAAAGGCCGTAATGTTCTAAAAATTACAAAAACCACAGCTAGAAATCAGGATATAATAAGAATTACACAAAAATGTAAGCACGAAACCTGGGATTCGTTGTTTTTCAATTGCGAAGATTATGTCCTTGAAATAGTAGATGGACATAGCAGGTCAGATGCAAGGGACGCTTGGAAAATAGCTGCATTAGGTGTAGCTGTACTATTATTAATATAAAATTATATGAAAAAAGATTTACCATTTCCATTATTACTTGTTGGGGGGATTTTTATTGCTCTAATAGGTGTTAATGTATATAGCAATTATAAAATTTTGAAATTAAAAGATGATTTAATTAATGAATAAAGAAGCTTCTATACAAATTGCCATGGAATTCATAAAGAAATGGGAAAGACTTGGTAGTAAGTCCCGTTCTGGAGGTAGCTATAGCCCTGAACAAGCAAAGACCTTACCACTAGATACGATATTATATTCTTTTCCTGATGGTCGTGGCTATAGTATTGGGTGGGGGAGTTATGATAAGTTACCTGATGGTACTAAAGTAACGGCAAATACAACTATTACGAAAGAAAAAGCTGATAAATTCCATGAATTTGCAGTTAGGGATACAATTATACCCGTTATTGACAAATTAATTACTAGGCCTTTAACCGAAAACCAATATGCAACATTAATAAGTTTTGGTTATAATGCAGGTCCTTATGCATTAAGCTATAATAATTTGGCAGGTGTAATAAATAGTGGAGGTGATGTTGAAACAACACTTAAAAAAACCGCTATTACAGATTCTGGTACTGGAAAAGTTTTAACTGGGTTAATTAATAGAAGAAAAGATGAAGCCAAGCTTTGGGATGGCTCATATAATGAGCTATATTCCTATTATTTAAGAAATTCAAGTAATATTAATTATGGTTTTATAATTTTAATTGGCGTAGGCCTGGCCTTCTATATAAAATATCTTAAAAAGAAAAATATAGTTTAATGTCCCTTTCATTAAATACAATAATATTACAAGCTAAAAGTCAAGGTTATTTTTTTGATGAAAGACCTTATAAGCTAAATATTATTGGGGTTAGAAATCCAAAAAACACTAGCCCAGAGAAATTTGAAGATGAAATTGCTTATTTCTATTATGATAACAATGGGAATATTAATGGCAAGGTAGCTCGTGCTACTACAAGCCCTTCAGTTTATTTTTTAGAAAATCCTATGGTATCTTCTGGGGCAGCAATTCTAAAGCAAGGACAATATAAAGATGCTTATTCAATTGGCTTACATAGGGGTCTTTACGAAGCACTTGTTCAAAGCAAACCAGTTGAAGTAATTAGAGATAAAGACAGGAATGCAATCATAAACTTCTTAGCACCTACACAAAAAGGCTTATTTGGCATAAATATTCATCGTGCTACTATAGGGAAAGATGATACAAGTGTTATAGGATGGGATTCTGCTGGATGTCAAACCTTTCAAAATATCCCTGATTTTAATGATATGATGAAAATGGCCAAAAAGAGTAGAGATTTGTATGGAAATACATTTACCTATACTCTAATTGACCAAAAACAGGTATATACAAATTATACAATTGTAGCTGGGTTGGCTATTGCTATAGCTTTGTATATAAGATACCTAAAAAAGAAAAATATATTCTAGGTTAAAGTATTTATTTGCATAGATGCTAAACCAATTAATTGAAATCTAGGATAGTTAATCGAATAGCTTATACTTTTACCATTTCTTTTAGGTTTTACAAATCCCGCATTCCTCAAAATAGATAGATGCTGTGATGCTACTGATTGTTCAACTCTAATCTTTACATACAAATCCGTAACATTAATAGATTGTTCTTCAGCAATTACATTTAAAATCTTTTGTCTTAGCTTATTATTTAAAGCTCTGAAAATTAAAGCAGATTTTTCGCTTTCTTTCCAGTCAAATAGTTCTTTCTCTTTTTTCACTTTTTTATTTTTTATTTGTTAAAAATGTCTACGATTATAATTGTAGTTATAATATCTATATCTAAATATATTTCTTGGGTATGTATAAAAAGGAGGTTGTGGTACAATTCTATATCTTTCAATTGGTTTATAAACACTAATATATTTTCTTTGAGGGGACCTTTGCGTTTCCTGTATATAACATCCAGATAATGATACAATGATAATGATAAACAATAGTAGCTTTTTCATAATTAATTATTTTGAGGGTCAATAGGGGTTTCCACTTGTCTAGATTTAATTTCAATTATCAGCTTTTCAACAAATGCGGCTGCATCTTTTTCAGTTAAGCCATCAAATACTTCATCTCTCATTTTTTCAGTTTCAAAAACCATAGGAAATTGAATCCTAGCAACACCTACTTCTGGTATTTCAGGTATGCTATTAATCAAGAAATGTTTCTTTTCGTCATCATCATATGCTTTGCTAATAAAAAGCTCTACATCATATGATTTAAAAATTTTAGTGAAATCGTTTTTAGATACCAATTCAAATACTTTCATTTTTTTAATTTTAAAGTTTAATCTAATTTTTTTTCTTTATAGTCGTCAGTGTGTACTTTATAACTTTCAAGCAAATTTACATTTAGGAACTTCTGTAATTCGAACCCTTGTTGTTTAAAGTTTAAAAATATACCAGAATCCTTTATTAGCTTTTTAGGAAAGATATATAATGTGTCATCATCTACTCGTAAAGCTATGTTTTTTATATATAATTGTGGCTCACCTATTATTTCCCAATTAAAACCATAACTATTTGTTTTATAGTGAAGGTGCTTACTAGATTTTCTTTTACAAAAGAATATGTTTTTTTCTACATCCAAGTAACCTAGTAGCCTATACCTATCTTCTGATTTTAATTTTAGATGAAATGATGCGTGTGTATCATTATTATTATCATCTAAGTAGGCTTTCATTATAAGATGATTACCAAAATTATCTTTTCTAGTCATTGTTCTAGTTGCTGCTACTTGCATATACTATATTTTTAAACCTTTAAAAGATTCAATACCCATTTCTTCTACAATATTCGCAGGGATTTCATGAAATTCAATTGTCATATTGTGATGTGCTAATACAATAAGCTTTAAGTTATTTACACATTCAGTATCACCATATCCAACTGCATTATACAAATTATTTTTTAAGATAGCTTGTACGAAGCTACCACCTTCTGTTATAATACCATCCCTATTCATTATAACAGATGCTATAATGTGTGCAATATGATGAGATATTTCAGGAGTTGAATTTCTTTTAGCAAATTCTCTTGCTTCATTCATGTAAAATTCTATGATAGTCATTTTATTTAATTTTTATATGTTCTCTACTTAGTTTATACGAAGTTACTTTACCACATTTAGTGCATTTAACAACTTTAGCTACTTGTCCTTGTATATAATTTATAGTATGTCTAGTATTACAACCAGTACAAGTAACAAATTTGTCTTTGATTTTATTCTGCATTATTATCAAAGTTTATAACATACATACTATTAAGAGCTTTTTCTCTATATTCTTCAGAAGCTTCTTTGTTACCCCAAATTACATTTTCTAATAATTCTGATGGGGATGTTTTACAATCTATTGAATCTCCTTCATCGTCAGTACCTAAAATAATCGCATTACCTACTATTGGATAATTCCATTCAGGTAACATGAAGCAACCTTCGATATTTTCATGTAAAAGTGATTCATCATCCGCATAAATACAATCTCCATTTTCAAAATCAACTGGGCAACAGAATGTATTACATCCATTACCAATAAGTTGATAGATTTCAGTACTGAAGTTTTCTTTGTTAATGTTGATGTTTGTAATTGTTTTGTTAACTACATCAATTTTTAAAGCTTTCATAATGTTTTTGTTTTTGTTATTAGTTTTTAATTACATACCAAAGATATGTATATTATCTTACGAAATAACATTCAAGTAGACTATTTTGTTAAAAAAGTGTTAAAATATGTTAAATTTAGGGTTTTTTGGTATTTTTACGATGGTTAACGAAATTTTTAATCGGGTATTATAGTTTTTAAATTTTGAGCGGGGGTGGTTTCTACCACCCCTTTTTAATAAAATGTATTATATTATGTTATATTTGTCAAAAGAATTTTATGTCATATTTTAACATATCGCCCAATACTATTATATATAATTCTGCCAATACACCTTATTCATTAAGAAAGGGGGCTTTTTGCATTGGTTTAAACGATGTGGGTTATACTGGTTTTGGGGAAACTAATTTTTGGAATGGCATAACTCCACCTAGTTTAACGACAGAGGCGGTAGTAAGTTCATCGACTAGTGCAAATGGATTATTCGTTGGTGCTGCATCAGCATTAAGCATGGTTAAAATAGGATGGTATGCAAATGGCCCTGAAGTACCAAATGGGATAGTAACTGAAATAACAATATCAGGAGCTGATATTACTATATCAATAGTACCTGCAAATATACAAATGCAATTTCAATCTGGACAATCATATACATTTACTACAAATGTACCAACGGGGCAAACATATACAATCTATAATACTAGCGAAGGTACATCTGAACCAAGTATAAGGGTTGCAAATAACTATAATCAGGCGGTTCAACAATTTACTAATTTGGGTATGCCAAATGCTACTGCCGCCCCTTTCGTATGGGCTGCTGAAAATAATAATATTCTAGTTACAAACTTTAACTATCCTGATATTCAAATTCCTAATGGTAATACATTAGTAATGCATCTAGATTCATCTTTTATTTCATCTTTACCCGCACCATTGGTTGGGCAGGTTGTACCTACAACATGGCGTGATATTTCTTGGGAGCCTAATAACTCTGTAGAATTTACCGCCCCTGAAGATTTAACATTTGATGGTAGTGCAGTTTTTTTTGATGGTATTGGTTATGCTAATGTAATAGAAGAATCAAGTATACCTATTGGTAATGATAATTATACAATCAATGTTTGGTTTAATGCAACAAGTTTTACTGGAGAAAATGCACTTGTAGGATGGGGTAATTATGCTACAACAAATGAAGTAAATGCTTTTAGATTAATTAATAACACTGGATTAGTAAATTATTGGTGGGATGTAGATTTAGCTGTAGCTTATGGTTTTCAAACAGACACATGGTATAATGCCACTTGTAGCTTTGATGGTACAACTAGAAAGATTTATGTTAATGGGGTGTTATTAGGTTCTGATACTCCTGTGGGACATAATGTGCCAGATGCAACTAATTTAACTGTGGGATATGCAGGAATAGGCTCAGAGCCATTCATAGGCTCAATCGAAGTTTTAAGTGTCTATAATGTGGCATTGACAGATGCTCAAATATTGAGTAGTTATCAAGCCATGTTACCTAGATTCCCAGAATATCAATCTTATTTAGTTTCAGTAGATGGTTATACAACATCACCTGCTTCTTGTATTGATTCAGGTGCAACACAATCTTGCTATACTGCTCCAGGAGCAACTACATCTATAACACAAATTTTTCTAAATACGCAGCTTACTATACCTTTTAGTGGAACGGCAAATTATTATTATAAATTAATTGATGGTACTGATTCATATACATTTTTAAATGGAACTCCATCTGGTAATGTTAGTAATGTAACAATTTGTATTGGTACAACTACAACAACAACGACAACAACAGCGGCACCAACTACTAGTACGACCACAACGACAACAACAGCGGCACCAACAACTAGTACAACAACTACAACAACTACGGGTGCACCTGTACAATTCTTTCTTGGATATAATGTAGCTGGTGGCGATTCGGCTTGTTCAACTGGTGCTGGTATATATTATGCGGCAGCTGGTACAGTTACATTGCAAAACGGCACTATTATCTATACTGATACATTTGTGCCATTAACTGAACCTGCACCAATAGGGTACTATTCAGATGGTACTAATTGGTGGTATGTTTCAGGTGTTGTAGCAGGTGAACTTACTTCTGAAACAATTTGTTTTTCTGGAACAAGTACAACAACTACAACAACAACAGCGGCACCGACAACAACAACTAGTACGACAACGACAACAACTACTTCGGTTGCTACCATAGACCTTGCTACAAATAATTCGTTAGATATAGCTATATCTATATCTGGAATAACAGTGAATGGTGTAAGTGTTACAAATATTACAGGAATTGACCCAAATACAACTGGTAATGGTGGTGGTGCTCAAACAACACAAATAGGAACTTACACTATAGTAATTCCATATTCTGCTAGCACAGCAGGTCAAAGTATATCCTTAATTGATAGTGACAGCGTACCTCAGTGTCAAGGTACAAGTACTGGCTCTGGCGTTTTAACTTTCACTGGGGTTGTAGTTGGCGTTTTACAGCCTGTAACTATAACAGCTAATGAAGGGGCTTGTCCAGCTTAAAAAAATTAAAAATTATGAATACAACACAACAAATAAGCTTTACCCCTAATATTACCTGTAATACATATGCAGCTGCATTAGAAGTTGTACCAGGTAGTATAACTGGATTAATATATCCAATTCCTGCAAATACAATACAATATGCATCAACTAGCCAACCTACTCAAGATGATGTATTGGCTGGCTTATGGCTTACTTGGCCTTTTGTAATTACAGATACTTCAGAAATATATGCTGGAAATGCTGTGAATGGCACTTGTTTTTGGGGTATTAGGCTTACAAACGACACATCAAATTATTATATACCACAATGGGATGTAAATTGTCCAAATATACCTAGCATATAAAATAAATATTATGAATAAACAAGTAAAAATTATAGGGGGGTTAATTCTAGGTGGAATAGCCGCTTATTTCATCTTTAGACCTAAAAAGAAGGTAAATTTCTCATACCCTAGCAAAGAAATGTTCGGAAGGGGTGGATTTAGCTCTGACCCAAATGCACCACAATCACAACCTTATTCGGTAACTATCGCTGGAGCAGATGGAAGTTTAACAAAAGAGGCACTAAAAAGCATAAATCCTGCTAATTTAGACCCGATGAAAGTGCATGAACACTTACATTTCCATCCAGAAGGCTTTAAACCACAGCATACAATAGAAAAACATCATCAAGAGCATATTTTAAACACTTTACCATCCGAATTAACCCCCGAAACTGAAAGCTGGCGTGGGACTAGTTCGGGTAATTAATTTTTTTGATAAATCCAAAAAAAGATTAAATTTGTAATAACAACACAACAACAAAAACAATGGCAGCAACTAACTTACAAGGAATAGTTGATACCTACGGCTGTATGCCTGAGTATCAAGCAATGAAATCTTTCTTTGCTAATTCAAAAAATTCGGCAGGAATTGCAGACGCAACTTCAAAATACGGAACCCCAAAAGAGAATAGAAAATCATATAATACAGGATGGGGAATTTTCAAAAAAAATTGGGGATGGAAAGATTTCTGCGATTGGCAAAACATCGGACCATTTTATGCATTTGCAAAACTTTCTGTGCAATTCCCGACATTAAAAAGTACGAATAAGTTAGATTGTTTTAAAGTTAAAACTGCTGTTGCTTCATTAGAATCTCAAAAAGCTTCTTTAAGCTCAATTTATAAAGATGAGAATGTCAGAACATATCATCTACAAGCTATCAATGATAAAATAGAAGAATACAATTCCTTCTTCTCTACCAACGCATGTGATTTATTTATTTTAGATAAAGCAAATCAAGCGGCATTTGACCAAGCTCAAGCTGTTGCAAATACGCAAGCAAACGCTTCAAAAGAATCTGCTAAATTAGGTGTTTATGTTTTTGGCGGTGTAGCGGCATTCATAGGCCTAGCTTATGCTTTCGGCATTATTACTAAAAAAACATCTGTATAATGAATCAATATAGATTTATAAAAGATTATAATGCATTTTATTTACCAGCAGTAGTTTTCAATGAGAAAAATGCGGGCGAATTAAACTCTCCTGCTCCAAAATTTAAAAATTATAAAGTAGGTGATTTAATTATTGCATCATTTGATGAAACAACTGGTGATAAAAATTATGTATATACAACATTAGAGGGAGGTGCACCAGATTTAGCTATTATGGGACAAACTATTCTTGGTATTCCAGTTGAAAATGTAGAACAAATTACAATTGGTTCAGGATTAAGTGCCACTTCTAAATGGGGAATTTTAATTGGAGTAACATTAGTTGCTTGGGGATTAATATATTACACACAAAAAAATAAAAAATAAAAAATGGAAGACAAAAAAACCATTTGGGTTGTTTTAGGATTAGGCGTTGTAGGTCTTTATTTATTCATGAAAAATAAAGCTACTGCTGCTGTTAAAACATCACCAAAACCTGGGACACCAGGAACAGGAACAACACCAGGAACAACAACTAAACCTGCTCCCGTGTTTGTAGATGATAATAAGGTAACTGCACCTGAAGTAACTACACCCTACAATTGGTTTGAAAATGTAGTAATCCCTGACCAAAAGGTATTACCAAAGCCAACCGCTGATGGAACCACTAATTTATACCCAGTTGGGGTAATTTTAACTCCTAATCAACTAGGTAATGTAAATACTGGCGTTAGAGTTCAATTAAAAGAAGGTGATGCTATTAAAGGCATTCCAGAAACCGTTTATATCTTAAAAGGTGGCGAAAAACACCCTGTTACTGAAAAATGGTGGTTTTTTAATTATGGAGAAGATTGGACTAATGTTATTACACTTTCTAACACCACGGTGGATATGATACCTACAGGTAGTACATTTACAATTAATGGTCAATAATAAAAATAAAAAATGAACAAAAAAACAAAAACAATCCTAGCTGTTGCCTTAGTAGGTGGCGTTGGATATTATATGTGGATGAAATCTAAATCTTCTCCTAAAGTTAATGCAGCAGGTAGTTGCAAAGTGAATGTAGGATGGAAAAATAGAAAACTAGCTATGGGTAAACTTGTAACAATAGATGGAGAAACTTTTTGTCAATCAGGTAATATGATAGGAAAGGCATTATAAAAAACAAAATGGAAAAAGAAACTAAACAAGCATTGGGAGTAATAGGAGTAGGGATACTTCTATTATTGTTATTTAACAAAAAAGCACAAGCTGCTGTAAATAAAATTTTACCTAGCGGAGCTGAACCTGATGCTGGTGAGGATTCTCCAATTGAAACATTCCCAATTGATACTCCAATAGAAACTTTACCAATTGATAAAATAACACCTGATACAATTGGTGGGACATTAAAAGATTTAGGTTTAGGCGGTGGAGGTGGAACGACTGGTGGAACGACTGGTGGAACAACTAGCGGTGGAACGACTGGCGGTGGAACAACTGGTGGTGGAACGACTGGCGGTGGAACAACTGGCGGTGGAACGACTGGTGGAACAACTGGCGGTGGAACGACTGGTGGTGGTGGGACATTACAAGATTTAGGATTAGGTGGAAATACAGCAGGAAATTTAGGTGGTGGACAAAATACATCTGTTAGTGGTGTAGGTACTACAACATATGATGATTCACTAGAAAGAGCAAAAGCAAAAGCTGAAGGAGAGGCTATGGCCGCTTTAGAAGCTGCAACAGCAAAAGCTGCTGCGGATGCTGAAAAAGCTGCTGCGGATGCTGAAGCTAAAAGACAATCTGATGCAAAAGCTGCTGCTAATAAAGCTGCTGCCGATGCTGAAAAGAAATTTGCTGAATCACAAGCCGCTGCTGCTGCACAAGCTGCAAAAGCTGCTGCCGATGCTGAAGCTGCACGAAAAGCTGCTGTACAAGCTGCTATTGATGCTGAAAATGCAAAAAAAGCGGAAGATGCAAGACAAGCTGCTGCTGCGGAAGCTATAAGAGTAGCCGCTGCAAAAGCTGTTGCCGATGCTGAAGCTGCAAAACAAGCTGAAATAGCGAAACAAGCCGCTGTGAAAGCTGCTGCGGAAGCTGAAGCTGCAAGAGTAGCCGCTGCTGCGGAAGCTGAAAGAAAAAGATTAGCTGAAGCTGCTGCTGCACAAGCTGCTGCCGCTGCTGAAGCAGAAAGACTAAGAATTGCTGCTGAAACTGCTGAAGCTGCACGACTAGCAGAAATAGCAAGATTGGCTGCTATAAAAGAAGCAGAAAGAATTGCTGCTGCAATCGCTGAAGCTGCTGCGGAAGCTGAAAGAAAAAGATTAGCTGCTGAAGAAGCTGCAAAAAAAGAAGCTGCAAGAATTGCTGCAATTGAAGCCGCTAGAGTTGCGGAAGCTGAAAGACAAAGATTAGCCGCCGAAGAAGCTGCACGACTAGAGGCTGCAAGAATAGAAGCTGCACGACTAGCTGCAATACAAGCTGAAATAGATAGAAAACAAAAAGAATACGAAGCGAAGAAAGAAGCAGAAAGATTAGCACAAATAGCATTAGCAGAATTATTAGCAAGAGAAGCCGCTGCGAAAGCTGCTGCTGAAGCTGCTGCAAGACAAGCTGCTGCCGAAGCCGCTGCAAAAGCTGCTGCCGAAGCCGCTGCAAAAGCTGCTGCCGAAGCCGCTGCCGCTGCTGCTGCCGCTGCTGCTGCCGAAGCTGCCAAACAAGCTGATATAAATAATGTAGTTAATACTGCAACTGCAAATAATTTCTTTACAGATAAGAGTACTATGAGTTGGGCATATGCAGAAACTATTTTATATAATTTAGCAAACTTCGATTTAGGTGATGAATATTTCTTTGAATTATATTTACAAGAAAAATATGGGGTATTTGGTGAAGATGGATATCCATTATATGATATAGATGATATTAAACAATCATTAAGTCCAGAAAAATTAGACGATGAAAAATTAGGATTTTTAATATTCAAAGATGCTTATAAAGCAGCTATTTTAGGTAAGGTAAATTATTTAGTTGATACCGAAAAAGAAAGAAAAGCTGCTGAA
>Ga0164293_10005151_pt1 | contig 11129 bp, 9 predicted proteins | sample GEODES118metaG_FD_111487 | JGI IMG/M metagenome (GOLD analysis project Ga0164293, IMG submission 111487) | Eutrophic lake water microbial communities from Lake Mendota, Wisconsin, USA - GEODES118 metaG | ecosystem: Environmental > Aquatic > Freshwater > Lake | place: USA: Lake Mendota, Wisconsin...
AATATCCGCCGCTCCCCGACATCGAAGCCGACCGATCCATCTGGGACATCGTCTCTTGGGACATCACCCCCGGCGACGTCATCCTCGCCCACCCCGCCGTTCTCCACGGCGGCGGCCCCACCGGTCCGACCAGTTCGCGCCGAGCGATCACCATTCGCATGTACGGCGACGACATCGTCTACGCACCTCGCCCGCCGGGCAAGCCCACCGTGCCGCTCACTCCCGGTCTCTCCCTGCAACTGAAGCACGGTGACCCACTGCGCAGCCCGTGGTACCCGCGACTGCGCCCCGTGCCGCCGTGGCAGCAACCTCATTGACACATCGTCATCCGTACTAACTTCGACGGGCCACATCCACTCTGAATTTCTTTTTCGAGAAAGGCCCACCATGTCCACCCGTCGCACTGTTCTGCTCTCGGCTGTCGTCGCCGCCGTCACCGCAGCACTCGTCATCCCCAACGCAGCCTCCGGCCGCAGCCCCGAGTCGTCGAGAGTGATCAACAACATCATCGACAGCAGCATGATCAAGAACAACTCGATCACCTCGAACGACATCAGGAACAACTCGATCCTCGGCAAGGACATCAGGAACTTGTCGATCATCACAGAGAACCTCAACGACAGGGCCGTGACGTCGGAGAAAATCGCCCTCGGAGCCGTCAAGCTCGAGAACCTCGATGCCGAAGTCATGAAGAAGGTCGAGACGATGATCGATGCAAAAGTCGACGCCAAGATCGCCGCACTGAACATCCCTGCAGGTCCCCGCGCCTACGGACGCATCAAGGCAGACGGAACCGTCGACGCCGCTGTCAGCAAGAACCTCTCCGCCCGTATGTCCGGCAACAAGTACTGCGTCGCAGTCACCGGCGTGACCGATCCCTCCAAGATCACACCAGTAGTGACGGGGATCAACGAATACGTCGCAGCGTTTGCTGTCCTCACCAAGAACGCAACGTGCAACTCGAACGAGTTCGCCGTCGGCGTTTACCTCAACGGCAGCTCCGACGAACCGACGGACTTCAACGTCTACGTCCCGTAAAGCGTCTGTGGGGGTCGGCCAATCGGCCGACCCCCACAACAACACTCTGTGCGCCCTCAGGGGATCGAACCCTGGACCAACGGATTAAAAGTCCGCTGCTCTACCAGCTGAGCTAAAGGCGCAACGACGGCACAGAACCCGGAGCACAACCCGCCCGAAGCACCGAACCAACGTGGAAGAGAGGCTAGTTCCCCCGAACTGAAACCGAACTCCCTCACCTTTGCCGGGTCAACTGTCGGCAATGACATACCCGCCCCTCACGCCCGCTACCTCGATCACTCGTTCTCGATGGACCTTCCGGAAGGGTCTCACCAAACCAGTAGGTTGAGCATGTGACGGGATTGGTGAACATCACTCGACCAGCCAGCCGCGTACTGAGAGGCGTGTGCCTGATCGCGGTTGTCATCGGCCTCGCTGGATGGAGCACGGGTTCTGCCCATAGCTCGGGGCGTGGCATCGCTCCCCTGTCCACTCCCGATGGTGTGCTGGGGTCGTTCTCGGCACTTGGCACTGGATCCTCTGAAGCCGGCTGGAACACCGTCTGGTCGATCGCGAGATGGGGCAACGACCGCATCGTGGTCGGCGGGGAGTTCGAACAAATGGGTGGCGTCACCGGCACGGCCGCTATCGCCGTCTGGAACGGAAATCAGTGGAGCGCGCTCGGGTCAGGCTTTCACCCAGGAAAGGTCTACTCAGTTGCCGCTCTGGATAGCGACAAGCTTGTCGCCGCCGTGTATTCGAACATCGAAAACGCCCCCGACCATGTTTATGAGTGGAACGGTTCAGGGTGGATCAACAGGGTCACCGTGGAAGAGGGCGGCTTTGGTGAGGGAGACGTGGTCCCGTGGACCAACTCGACGATCGCCTTCAGCGGCAGTTTCGCCTGCATCACTTCGAGCGAGTGTGGCGACGTCCCGCCTGTCGGCGTTGAAGGCATTGCGCTCTTGTCCGGCAACACAGTAAGTGCACTTGGGTTGGGAGAAAGGTATTTTGCCAGGAAATATTCGCTAGCGCGTTGGTCCGACGACAAGTTGGTGGTGGGAGGTGACTTCGATCAACTTGGGGGCGTTCCCGGTACGAAAAAAGTCGCCGCCTGGAACGGGAGTGCGTGGAGTGCACTCGGCGGGGGCACGAATGACTCGGTTCGCGCCATCGCGAGGAAAGACGACGACAGCCTCATCGTGGGCGGCTTGTTCACCTCCGCATTGAATGCGGACGGGAGTTCGGTATCCGACACCGCCCGGATCGCCGAATGGTCGAATGCAACGGGGTCGTGGAAGCCACTCGGATCTGGCTTGTGTTGCGAATGGCCTGACCTCGTGAGAGCAATCGCGGTCGACAGTGAGCGTGACTTGATCTATGCCGGAGGCCGCTTCCAGAAGTACGTCGGTGGCAACGACAACTCACTGAACTCCGTTGGCGTGTGGGACGAAGGTGTGCGCGAGTGGATACCACTTCAATACAGCCCCACCGAGAATGGAATCGATAGGTACGTCGTTCAACAAGATGTGATGGCAATCCATGTCGACGGTGCGAAGGTCTATCTGGGTGGTGATTTCCGGAATGCAGGAGGAGTCGCGAATGCCGATCGAATCGCCATGTGGACATGGGATGCTCCCGAGGGTTCGAACAACATCAGCTCACTGCCGGCCACGCTCTCAGGTGAAGGTTTCATCGGAGTGCCCGCCACGGGGGGCGTGAAGTTCGGGAACGTCTCTGCGACCTACACCCGCGTGAATTCCACCACCATCACCGTCACCTCTCTTGCAGGATCCGAATGGAGCGGCAGTTCCATCGCTGTCGATGGAGTCGGTGGCTGGGGCACTGTCGGAACATGCGAGCCCCCGCTGTGTCCCAACGCACCAGCAGTGACACCCGACCCCGATGTCATCCAAAGCTTGCCCACGTTGCCCGAATCGACCCCCTTGGCACGCGCGACTGGCACAACCATGAGCCCAGGCGAGTCGATCACGGTCACCTACGGGGGATTCGCACCGAGCGAGGCCGTTCATCTGTGGGTGAACTCGACACCGCAACTGATCGGATCCGGAGACGCCGATTCGACGGGCTCGGTCACCATCACCGGTTCAATACCCCCGGGACTTACTGCTGGGTCCCACTCCCTGGTCTTGCATGCACCGCGCAGTGGTCGGGGAGCAAGACAAGCGATTTCGGTTGTTCCGGTGCCACCCCCTGCCACGGCGGCTGAGCCAACACTCCCCACCAACGCGGCTGAGGTGACACCCCCCGCCAGGGCGGCTCAGGTGAAGCTTGCTGCCACGGGGGTTGATGTGACGCTGGCCTCGCTCGCGTTGTTGCTCCTCGTTGCCGGCACCATCAGCCGACGTCTGCGCCGAAACACGTAACTGGCAGCATCGCTTGACGTTGCCCCGGACTTCTCTCAGGAGTCTCGCTGCGGCACAAAGAGATGACGTCGTGCACGCCGCGACAAGCGAAACCGTGGCTTGGCGAATGCCAGCAGCAGGATCAGAGCAGCGACTTCGACCACGTGGGTGACGTCGGTCCACGGCCCACGATGGCCCATGACGAGGTCCACCACCGTGGCGACCGAAGTGAACACCAGGAACGACGTTGTGGTCGCAGTGATGAACAACGACATTCGGAACGACACGGAAAGCGCTACCACTGCAACACCGAGACTCGCCTGCCACACCGCGAGATGCCGGACATCGTGCAAGTCCTCGTGAGAAGCGCTGCCGCGCAGAAAGTTTCCGATCGCAAGGGCCAAGAGCAACGTACCGAAGACCCCGAGCAGGGTCCTGAGAGCGCGTGGCCGACTCACGGTCGCACCTGCAAAACGTGCATCTCCGCTCACCCGCGCCGGGCGTCGAACCGGCATGCTTGACTCAACTCCGATGATTCCCCGGCACGTGGGACAGGCCGTCGCATGTGCCCGAACCATCTCCAACTCTGCGTACGGGATCTCTCCGTCGAGCGAGGCGGAGACGCGCTCGAGCCAGGGACAGTCGAAATCGGCGCTCATCGTCCGGCACTCGCCTTGGCTTTGCCGCTGAGCCCGGGACCGGACAGCAGATTGACGATAAAGATCGAGGCTCCGACGAGAACGATCGCCGGTCCGCTGGCGATGTTCCTGTGGAAGCTGATGAACAGTCCGATGGCGGAGCAAGCAACCCCCAGGATCGACGACCAGAGTGCGATCTTGCCGAACGATCGGAACGTCGTCGCGGCCGTGGCCGCAGGGATGAGCAGGGTTGCTGCAACAAGGAGAACGCCCAGCACGCGCAGTGCCGTGACCACGACGGTGGCAAGGAGAGCGTTGAACATCACTTCCATCAGGCGTGACTTCACCCCGTGCGCGGCTGCCACCGAGTAGTTGTGGGTTGCGGCCAGCAACGACTTGTAGTTGTGGAAGAGGAAGAACCCCGCTGCAAGCGAGACGACCATGACGATGATGATGTCTTCGGTTTGCACACCGAGAACGTTCCCGAACAGGAGGTTGGCCGTGTTCAGTCGCCTGTCGCGGGACGAAGACACGACGGCAACTCCGACGGCGAACAAGGCCGACGCCACGATGCCGATCGCCGTGTCGACTGGCAGACCACGGTTTCTCACGTAGTAGATCAGCGCCGCCGACAACGCCGCCGCAACGGCTGCGCCGAGATAGAGATCGATTCCGAACGACACGGCGACCGCAACTCCGCCGAGAATGCTCTGCGACATCCCTTGCCCGATGTAGGCCATCCGGCGGACGAGAACGAAGGGTCCGATCGCCCCCGCCAGAGCGCCGATCAACACCGTGACGATCAGCGCTCGAAAGAAGAAGTCGTATTCGAAGGGTTCTGTCAGGTAGCTCATGGCGCACTTCCTTCGACTGCGTCGACAACTACAGGTCGACCGTTGTGGACGAGAACGTCCATTGCGGCGCCGTAGGTCTGGCGAACCACTGCTCCGGTGAGCACCTGAAGTGGTGATCCGTCCGCAACCACGGTTCTGTTCAAGCAGATGATTCGCGGCAGGTGAGCAGCAACCCAGTTGAGATCGTGCGTCGTGAGAATCACCGTGTATCCGTCGGCGCGCAGTTCGTCGACCAGTTGGAGAACCTGACTGCGGGTCTTCAGGTCGATTCCGCTGGTCGGCTCGTCCAACACGAGGAGGTTGGGCTGCGACATGAGTGCCCGACCGATCAGGACTCGCTGGAACTGACCTCCCGAGAGTTCGTCAAGCCGCGCGGCAGCAAAAGCCGCGATGCCGAGTCTCTCGAGAATCCCGTGGGCCCGACGGCGTTCGGCACGATCGAACCACGGGCGGCGCGAACTCAGCGCTGCTCCACCCAGCAAAACCGTTTCTTCCACCGTGATCGGGAACGTCCGCTCTCCGGCGTCCATCTGGGGGACGTAGCCGACGGCGAGTGCAGAGCCCGGCGCAACGTGAATCGACCCTTGTGTCGGAACGAGTTCGCCCAGGAGGATGCGCAGAAGCGTGGTCTTTCCTGCACCGGACGGGCCGATGATGCCGACGACCTCACCCGATTCGATGGCCGCATTCACATCGTGCAGAACGAGCGGTCCGCCGTAACCGAATCCGACTCCGTCGAGATGAACCATCATGAGTTGACCCCCGGCGCAACTCCGTCGAGGAACGACACGTCGCCACCCAGTGCCGAGGTGATCAATCGAACGTTCGCGATCATCATTCCTTCGTAGGAGTGCTCGGGTGTTCCCGGCTCTCCCGGCAACTCCTCGTCCGACAAGTCGGCGTGATACGTCGCCCCGGTCTCACTGGCAACCGTCTCGAGGACGTCGGACGGAAATACCTCGCTCCCGAAGAATGCCGGCACGTTCTCACGTTCGATTTGGTCGATCATCCGCCGAATCTCCTCGGCCGACGGTTCGGCGAACGTCACCGGTTGGATCGCCCCGACGATCGGGATTCCGTAGCGACGCCCGAAATAGGACCAACTGTCGTGGTAAACGACGAGCTTTCTGTTGCTTTCGGGTATCGAGGCGATCGCCGCACGAAAAGCTGCGTCGAGCTTCTGGAGTCGACCGATGAACTTGTCGGCGCGATCCCGATACGCCGCTGCGTTCGTCGGGTCGAGAGTCGAAAGCGCTGCGACGATGCGCTCTGCGTAGGCAATCACGTAGACCGGATCGGTCCAGAGATGCGCATTGAAGGCGTGCGCGTGGCCGTGAGCCGCGATTTCTGCAGCCGAGTCGGTGCTGATGACTTCACTCGCGGGAATCGCATCCGCCAACGTGACCCTCGCAATGCCTGCCTTGGCGTTCGTGAGAACGAACTCGGTGACCGATGGATTCAGTTCGAGTCCGTTCTCGATGTACAGATCGGCCGTGGCCGCCTTCACCGCATCGCTCGGCACCGGTTCGTAAGTGTGTCCGTTCCCACCCGGCGGAATAATGCTCTCGACAGTGATGACGTTTCCGGAGATTTCCCGGACGATCGCCGTGTTCGCCGGATCAGAGACAAGAACTCGTCGACTCGACACCACCGGCGCTGTCGTGTCTCCCGTGGAAGCGACACTCGCCGACGTCGGCGTCTCCACGGTCGCGATGTCCGCGTCGCTTCCTCGCTGACCGAGAACGACCGTCGCCGCAAGAACCGCAATCACCGAGAACGCGAGACGCCCTTCGGGACTGACGAGCACACGAGCCCCGCCACGGGGCGTCTTCACTTTCTGCTGACGGGGTGCCGTCGTACGAGGTTGCTGCTGGCGGGGAGCCCGAGGGGTCTCCATCGAAGGACGGGCGGCCGCACGAAGAAGTGGATCGCCGGGAACATTCGAAGGTTCGTCTGCGGGGGGCATGCGTAAACAGACGCTCGCAACCGCCGGTTTGTTCCGTGGAACCAGAATTTCCTGCACGGATGGCACTCCCCGACCCCGAGACCTACCCTTTCGCCTCGTGGACTCCCCCGCCATGGACGATCTGACTCGTGATCTGATCCTGGCCCAAGACGGCGATCTCGAAGCTTTTTCCCGTGTCGCGCGAGTCGCGCAGCCCGATATCCGCAGATTTTGTTCGTGGTTCAATGCCACGACCGTCGATATCGAGGATCTCATACAGGAGACCTTGCTCCGGATGTACCGACATCTCGATTCGTTTCATGTCGAATCCCGAGCGATGTCCTGGATTCTCAGCATCGCCCGGCGCGTCTGCCTCGACCACGCTCGACAGTCCGCGCGACGACAGCGACTGTCGATCGCTCTCGAACGCAACCTCGCTTCTGTTCGACCGCACACCGACTCGCCGACGATCCATCTCGACGAACTCATCCATGGGCTGCCCGAGCAACTCCGGGAATCGTTCGTGCTGGTTCGCATCTTCGGTTTCGGTTATGCAGACGTGGCGGACATCCTCGGTTGCCCGCTCGGTACCGTGCAAAGCCGCGTGGCACGCGCCCGCTCCACACTTGCACTCCTCCTTGCCGACACCGATGGTCAGCTGATTTACCAGAATCACACCGGCGCCTAGTTCGAGGGCCGGAGCCCTCAGAAAGCGCGTATCGGCCGGACTCGGTACGACTCGGACTTGTACTGTTGCGAAATTGAGCCGTTGTCGAAGCTCTGTGCATCAGCGCCGTAGTCCCGGTCCTCATTGGAACTCCAGTAGGGCCCGGTCGAGAACCCCGAGCGCAACGATCCGGAACCGCCACACATGTCACCCGTATCACCGGTGGTCTGTTGCCGTGCGTACTTACACAGTTCGTTCAACTCGAAATACGATGGGAGATGCCAGTCGGTTTTTCCACCATTCACGTAATCGAAGGCATAAACCGCTGCCGCGCTGTCCGCTGTATTGCCTGATTGGTTTTTGATATCCAGTGTGTTCTGAGCGCCACCCCCAACCGTGTCGTCGTCAGCACCATCGACACCGAATGTCCGGTTACCTCCGGTTGACCATGTGCGCGAGACATCGCCACCGCCAGGTTCCGGGGCCACCTCGAGATACTTGCACTGGGTGTAGCAAGCAGAGGCCAGAGAATAGAAGGTCCGTCGTCCAACGTAGAACACGATCCCGCCTCCGGGTCCGATATCACCAACGACACACACCCCACCATCGGAGCAGGGCACGGCCGTCCACTTGGCATAAAGCGTGGTGTTTGCTGTCAGGTTGAAGACGGAAGAGGACCCAGCGGCATAGCTGGTACCCGATCCGTCCCTGGAGGTGCTCCATCCCGCAAAGTTGTATCCATTGCGGGTCAGGTTTCCCACGTTCGTCGGCGCAGTGAACGACGACCCGAATGCCACCGTTTCGGATGAGGGAACGTCGCCCGAGTTGGCCGAGTTTGCGTCGTAGGTCAACGAGTAGGTGGCAGGCGTCCACACCGCATACAGAGTGACGCCCGAAGAAACCGCGAACGTGCTTCCCGCCGAAAGCGAGACTCCTCCGCACGCCGCACCCGCTGATGGTTGCGTGGTGCACCAGCCGTCAAAAACGTATCCCGCCTTGTCCAACGAACTCGTGTTACCCGCCACCGTCGCGCTCGCCCCACTCAGAAAAGAATTCGTGTCCGTTGGCACGGACCCCGATATATGCCCATTCCCGTTGTACGTCACTGAGTACGTCGTGGGAACTGTCGTTGTGGTTGTCGTTGGCTCGGCTGCGGTGGTCGCGGTCGTACTCGGCGGGTCCGAGTTGAGTGGCGTACTACTCGGAGGAACCGAGATTGGCGGCGCAGTATTCAGCAACAGAGTCGCATCCCCTCGATCACACACGATTCCGTTGCGATTGCGATCGAGAGACCTGTTCGCCTTGAAAGCTCCGGAATTCAAAGTCGCCTTCGTCTTGCCTTTCGCCTTTTTTGACGAAGCAACTCCGTGTTTGTACGTCTTCAGGAGTGCGGCACACGACGCAAATGCCTTCGATCTCTTCGCATTGGCGCCGGATACCTGCGAAGAGGTACCGACCGCAAGACCGATCACCACCAAGATTCCCAAGACCTTCTTGCCCACGGAGTTGAATTCTAGTGGCTCACCCCAGACACCAACTTCTGGTCATCACGGCACGAGAACAATGAGGACTCGGCGGTTCTTGGCCTGAGCCACCTGTGTCTTTTTCGTCGTCACCGGGTCGGAGGCGCCTGCGGGAACGAGAGCAAAGGGGCCCTTTGCCCCGACACGGCGCAGTGCACTGATCACATTCGCAGAACGTTGACGTGACAGCTCGACATTCGCACGACTGTTGCCGTTGAGAGTTCCCGAATGACCGACGACCAAAACAGATCCGGCGGCAGCGACTCGACCACGAATTCTTTTGATGCGCTGACGCGCCGCGCCGTCGAGGCGCGACGACACTGCATCGAAGTAGATCGGAGCGATCGTGGCGATCGCGTTTCCGACACGCAGCTTGGAAATGCTCTCTCGGACCACGGTTGTTCGCAGGGTGCGCAGGACCTTGCGTGTCTTGGCATTCACCACCGACGAGACACACAGACCCTCATCGAGGAAAACCAACTCGGTGTCGTTGGGCAGGCACACCTCGGGCGTGCGGGTCTCCACGTCCATGATCTTGCTCTGGCTCGGAGTCAGAACCGAGATGGCGGAGTTCGCTGCAACCTGCACCGGCGGCGTGGTGTACACCCGCGTGTCGGTCCTCGTGATGCCGGGTACTGCATTCGCAAACATGTCACCCGACGTGCTCTTGTCCTGCGGAGAGGTTGCCGGACCTGATGTCGCCAACGATCCGGAAGATGCGCCACTGGTCGTTGTCGTTGCGATGGTTGTACTTGTGGTTGTGGTTGGTCGTGGCCCTCCACCTGACCCAGCACTCGCGGTCGAAAAATCGAACATGACGTACGCCGTGACACGACTGATCCTTGAACTCGCCGCAATGTAGACATGGTTGATCCCGGCTGTGGTGCTGGTTCCGGAAATCACACCCGTGACTGGGTCAAGCGACAAACCTCCGGGCAAGGTGGACGAGTTCGACAACGAGTACGTGACCGAACCAATCCCACTCGATGGGGTCGACACCGGCGAAATGGTGACTGCCGTACCCACGGCAGCGCGGACGGAACTGACCGGCGAAGCGTCGGCGTTCTGATAGGCCAACGCGGTCATGTACGCGCCGTTCGCCGCAGGGAAGGTTGTGTCGATGGCGCCGGTTGCAATGTTGTACCTGATCAACTTGCCATCTGCTCCACTGAACTCACCACCGGCAATGACGAAACCGGTTGCGCCGACCGTCTGGGTGGCGAGGACGGCGGGTCGGGCCGTGAGTTGGGCCATGACGGTGAGATCGGTACCTGCCTCGTTGAATCGTGCCAGCTGAAAAGCACCACCGAAGTATCCGCCGAAGATGATGTTCTTGTTTCCGTCTTCGACAGCTGCCGAGAGGCCCCCTTCAGTGGAGTCACAGGTGGCAACGAACTCACCGGCTCCTGCCGCGGTCGAGTTGAAACCGGTCACCAATGCGCCGGCCGAATCCAGTTTTCCGATGCAAGCACCAGCGAAGCCGGAACCGAACTCGCCGACGACAACCATTCCACCATCAGTGGTGGGCGTGAAGTTGTTGATCGCCGACGACGTGCCGAAGCTTCGCCCCATCACCACCGTTGCAGGCGTGGCCAAAGACGCCGATCGAAGGGAATAGGAACCTCCAGTGGCACAACCGTTGAGGGATCCAGTACATCCAGGTCCGTAATACACAACCCCGGATGACGTGGCCATTGCGTGCGTCGGATTGATTCCACCGCTGATCGACGGCGCCGCAGTGGCGAGTGTCCCGTCTGCATTGAGCACCGCAACGCCCGCTGTCGCTGTGCCGTTGTACGACGTGAAGTCACCCGCGATCAACAGTCGCCCATTCGACTGTTCCTGAATTGCGGTGATGTTGTTGAACGACACTCCCCCGGCGGGGCCGGCACCACCGGGGTTGAAGGTGGGATCGATCGTTCCGTCGAGGTTGAGTCTCATGAGACGCGATGGGGCCGCCGAGCAGTTCTCGCAGTTGAACCTGGCCCGATGACCGGTGCTCACCAAGATCTTCTCGACTCCACCAACTGTTTGCACGGCAACGGAAAACACGTCGAAGTTCGAGCCACCCAACAATCTGCCCTGTGAGTCGAAATCCGAACGACCGAACGACGGGTCA
>Ga0164293_10005152_pt1 | contig 11129 bp, 11 predicted proteins | sample GEODES118metaG_FD_111487 | JGI IMG/M metagenome (GOLD analysis project Ga0164293, IMG submission 111487) | Eutrophic lake water microbial communities from Lake Mendota, Wisconsin, USA - GEODES118 metaG | ecosystem: Environmental > Aquatic > Freshwater > Lake | place: USA: Lake Mendota...
ATTGAGATCGCGCCCCTGCGGGCTCGACCAGCCGACCTGATAAGTGGCCGCCTGACCATGAATGAGGAACATCATGGCCGCCACCCGCTCGCGGCCGAGGTCGGCGCGCAGGCTGAGCACGCACTGCGCAGGTTGCTGGCGCGACTGGATGTAAGGCTCGAAAAAGCCCAATGGCAGCCCGGCCAGGCCCTTGCTTTGGCGCTGCTCGCCTTCCTGGTCAAGCAGCCATCGGTACTGGCCAGGGTTGGTACCGATGCGATGCACGGTCAGATTGCTGGCCTCTGCAGCCACCAGCCGGTTGCGCCATTTGCCCTCCAGCCCAGCGCGCAGGGCGTCGAGCTCTGGCTCGAGGTCGATCAGCACGGTGCCGTAACCGGTCATCACGCGCCGCCAAGGCTTGAGGCCGTGTGCCTGCGTCTCTTCCGGTGTGAGCATCGAGAAGCGCAAGCCGCGCAAGGGCACGCTTGCTTTTAAGGCTCGGTAGGCGCGGGCCTTGTCAGCCGAGGCGAGGTCTGCCAGCCAAAGCGGGCCGCGTGAACACAGCGACACGCTGGCCACCGGGCCGAAGCGGCGAACGATGAATTGGGCCAAGGCCACCGGGGCGCCGTCTTGCTCGACGCAGGCGCGCAGCACCGGCACGCCCAGCAGGCGCATGGTCGAGCCGTAGGCCCAATCCTGCTGCAAGGCGCCAGCGATCTGACCATGGGCTGCGTCCCAGTCGCGCTGCGCGAAGGTGTCCCAACTCGCTTTCATCGGCCTAAAATTGAGGCACCATGGCCCATCGATGGATCAGTGCCTTCAAGAAAACCACGCCCGAGGAGGTGATGGGCCAACGCATTGCCGAGCCGCGACCGACGCTTTGGGCTGTGGTCTGGGCGGTGGTGTATCTGGTGCTGCCGGTCATGATTTTGGGCATGTGCGTCGATGGCCTGGTCCAGTTGCTCACGGGGCATTGCACCGGTTTTTGGTGCTGGTTCTGATCCTGCGCATGAGGTCGATGTTAGCGCGGCTTGCTTGCGGGGCGCTCGGGCTGGCCCTGATTGGCACGCCAGCGCTCGCCCAGGGATTTTCGTTCGTGGCTTTGGGCGATCTGCCCTATGGATCGCCTCGCACTGCCTATCCGCCGTACCGCCAGCTCATCGGGTCAATCAACGCACACAAGCCGGTGTTCTCGATTCATGTGGGCGATATCAAATCGGGGGGCACGCTTTGCTCGGACGAGGAGTTTGCTGCCCAAAAGGCGCACTTCGATCAATTCGATCCGGCTGTGGTCTACACACCGGGCGACAACGAATGGACTGACTGCCACCGGCCCAGCAATGGCCGGTATGCACCGCAGGAGCGGCTGGGCGCTTTGAGGGCGCTGTTTTTCCCTGCGCGGCGTTCATTGGGAATGAGGCCGATCACGCTGCAAAGCCAGGCCGACCTGATGCCCGAGCAGGCCCAGTTTGTGGAAAACCGCCGTTGGATGCACGCCGGCGTGCTCTTCCTGACGGTCCACGTGGTGGGCAGCAACAACAATATGCAAGCGCAGGTGCCTGGTGCCATGGAGGAGTATGCGCGGCGCGACGCGGCCAATGTGGCCTGGATACGGGCCGGCTTTGAGTACGCCCGGCGCAGCGGGGCCCGGGCGATCGTGCTGGCCATGCAGGCCAACCCGCTGCTCGGGCGCAATCTGCTCGAGCCTTTTCCCGCGAGCTCAGGATTTCGCAGCAGCATAGGGCAGACCTTGCTGCCGCTGGCTGCGGATGTGAATGTGCCGGTCTTGTTGATTCACGGGGACAGCCACCGACACCGCATGGACCGGCCGTTTGATTTCAACGGCCAGCCGCTGCAACACGTGTTCAGGCTCGAAGTGCCCGGTGCCAGCGACGTCCAGGCCTGCCTGGTCAGCGTGGACCTGTCGCAAAACCCGCCGTTTGCGGTGCGACTGATAGAGCCGGCCAGCACGCCCTGATGGCGCGAGACCGGAGGGGCAGGCGGTTGATAGACATCAACCGTCCGCCGACCCTCAATTACTCAATCTTGGCTTTGGCGCGCAGCTCTTCTTGGTACTTGCCAAGCTTTTGCTGGGTCATTTGCTGCTGCAACTGGGGCTTGACCTGGTCGAAGGCGGGCAGTTGCGGCGTGCGGACGTCATCGAGGCGGATGATGTGCCAGCCGAACTGGGTCTTGATCGGCGCATCGGTGATCTGGCCCTTGTTGAGCTTGGTCATGGCCTGGCCGAATTCAGCCACGTAGTTGTCTGGGGTGGACCAATCCAGGTCGCCGCCGTTGGCGCCCGATCCGGGGTCCTTGGACTGCTTCTTGGCGATGTCTTCAAATTTGGCGCCCCTCTTGAGGCGAGCGATGATGGCCTTGGCCTCAGCCTCCTTCTCGACCAGGATGTGGCGGGCCTTGTATTCCTTGCCGCTGTTGGCCGCCACGAACTTGTCGTACTCGGCCTTCATTTCGGCTTCGGTGACTGGATTCTTCTTCTGAAATTCGCTGAACAGCTCGCGAATCAGGATGCTTTGGCGGGCCAGTTCCATCTGGTTGCGAAAGTCGTCGCTTTGGGCCAGCCCCTGCTTGTCGGCCTCCTGCATGAAGATCTCGCGGGCGATGACCTCGTCGCGCAGCTGGCCTTGCATCTCAGGCGTGACCGGGCGGCCAGCACGTTCGATTTGGGTGGCCAGCGCATCGAGCCGGGTCTTGGGGACGGCTTTGCCATTGACGATGGCCACGTTTTGAGCCAAAGCGGTGCCGGTGGACAGGATCAGAAGGCTGGACAAGGCCAGGGCATTGAAGGCTGTGTTTTTCATAACGGTTTGCAAGGTCTAGAGGTTCGGAGGGGAGGCAAAAAACGTCGAGGAAAGCGTGGAGTCGGGCAATTTAGGATGCGTTGGATGGTGCGTCGGGGGCTGCGCTCGGGGATGCTTGAGCGGCGTCAGGGTGCCGATCGATGGTTTCGATGGCCAGGGCGTGCAGCCCGCGGTCCAAGAATTCTCGCAGTGCATCATACACAAGGCGGTGGCGGGCGAGACGGCCCATGCCTGCAAAGCACTCGCAGGCGATGCGCACCCGGAAATGCGTACCGTAGCCGGCCTCGCCCGCGCCGGCATGGCCGGCGTGAGCAGCGCTCTCATCGATCACCTCGAGCTCAAGGGGGGCCAGCCGCTCGATCAGGCGCGCGCTCAGTTCGCTCGCCCTGGGCAAGGGCGCTGCCGCTGGGGTCATGGTTTGTCCTCGCCTGGCGGCTCATCGTTTTGCAAGTATTTGTTCAGGTACAGGGCCTGGGCCAGGATGAAGGCGAACATCAGTCCCATGCCGCCAAAGAGCTTGAAGTTGACCCAGACGCTGGTCGAGAACTGGTAGGCCACCCACAGATTGAGGGCGCCCATGAAGCTGAAAAATGCCATCCAGGCCTGGTTGACGCGCAGCCAGACGGGATCGGGCAGGCTCATTTGCGAGCCCATCAGAGCTCGGATGCCGTTCTTGCCCAGCAACTGGCCGATCAGCAGTCCGCCCGCCATGGCCCAGTACAGCATCGTCGGCTTCCACTTGATGAAAGTCTCGCTGTGAAAGTAGATCGTGGCGCCGCCGAGCACGACCACCAGGGCCAAACTCACCCAGAGCATGGTGTCGATCTTCTGGCCGCGCGCCATCAGGATGCCAATTTGAGCGAGGGTGGCCAAGATCACCACCACGGTGGCCAGCAGCACCGGCGCCTCGGCCGGGCCCACCACCGAGCCGGCCACCATGAAGCCCAGGTAGTGACTGGCGGTGGCTGCGGCCCATTCGGGTTGGCCTTCGGCATACTTGAACATGCCAAAGAAGAGCAAGATGGGTAAAAAATCGAGCAGCAGTTTCATGGGTCGCGATGATAAGGGTCCAGCTCAGCCCGCCGAGCGGGGCTTGAAGTCCAGCGAGGCCGAGTTCATGCAATAACGCAGGCCCGTTGGCTGCGGCCCATCTGGAAACACATGGCCCAGGTGGGCGCCGCAGTCGGGGCAATGCACCTCGGTGCGCACGCCCAGCCACAGAGATCGATCTTCCTGGGTTTCAACGGCATCGGGTGTGAGGGGGGCAAAGTAGCTCGGCCATCCCGAGCCGGAATCGTATTTGGTGCTCGAATCGAACAGCGGCTTGCCGCAGCAGATGCACAGGTAAGTGCCATCGGCCTTATGGCCTTCGTATCTGCCGGTGAAGGCGCGCTCGGTGCCCTCCTTGCGCGTGACGTGATAGGCCAGGGGCTCGGCATTTTTCTCGGCCAGCAGGGCTTTCCATTGGGCTTCGGTTTTTTCGATCTTGACGGGCATGGCGGGCTTTCTAGGAGCTGCAGCTGATTTCAATAGACGCCGCCCAGTCCGGCGGGAAACCGGCCAGCGCCGCGTCCTGGGGATGGTCTTCGAAGGGCGCATGCAGCACCCGCAGCAGCTGCTGCAGCGGGGCATGATCGCCCGATTTGGCTGCGGCAATTGCCTGTTCGCCCAGGTGGTTGCGCAGCACGTAGCGCGGGTTGCGCTGGCGCATGAAGTCGCGCTGGCTATGCTGCTCCAGGTGCGCGCAGCGGGTTTCATAGCGCCCGGCCCAGGCGGCAAATGTGGGGCGGTCGATAAAGAGTTCGTGCACCGCCGTGGGGTGCTGGCGAAAGTCGCACAGACGCCGCCAAAAGATGGTGTGGTCCACCCGCTCGCGCGCCAGGAGCTGCAGCAGGTCATCGACCAGGGCGAGGTCTTGACTCTGCTCGGCATCGAGCAAGCCGAGCTTGCCCCGCAGGGCCTGCGTCAGATCGGCTTCAAACTGGCCCTTGTAGGCCTGCAGTGCCTGCAAGGCCGCGTCTTCGCTGTCGATCAGCGGCATGAGGGCTTGGCCCAGACAAAACAGGTTCCAGTGTGCAACGCCGGGCTGACGCTTGAAGGCATAGCGCCCGCCGCTGTCGGAGTGGTTGCAGATGTGGTCGGGGTCGAAGGCGTCGAGGAACTGAAACGGCCCGTAATCGAGCGTCAGCCCCAGGATGCTCATGTTGTCGGTGTTCATCACGCCGTGACAAAAGCCCACGGCCTGCCACTGCGCAAGCAAGCTGGCGGTGCGGCGGCTCACCGCCTCAAGCAAGGCAGCGTAAGGGTTTGGCGCCTGCGCGCAATCGGGGTAATAACGGGCGATCACGTGGTCGGCCAGTTGCCTGAGCAACTCGTGCCGGCCCCCATGGCTGAAATGCTCAAAGTGCCCGAAGCGAAGAAAGCTCGGTGCGGTGCGGGTCACGACCGCTGCCGTTTCGACCTCCTCGCGCAGCACCGGGCTGGGCGAGCCGGCCAGACACAAGGCCCGGGTGGTGGGAATGCCCAGGCCGTGCATGGCCTCGCTGCACAGGTACTCGCGGATCGACGAGCGCAGCACCGCACGGCCGTCGCCCATGCGTGAATAGGGGGTGCGACCGGCGCCCTTGAGCTGAACCTCGACCGGTCCTTGCGGCGTTTGCAGCTGGCCGAGGATCAGGGCGCGCCCATCGCCCAACTGACCGGCCCACACGCCAAACTGGTGGCCGCTGTAGACGCTTGCCACCGGCTGTGAGCCTGGCAGAACCGCGCACCCCGCAAAGCCGAACAAGGCCTCTTGCGAGGCCAGCCATTGCTCATCGAGGCCGAGCTCTCGGGCCAGGGCGCCATTGCGGGCAATCCAGTGCGGCTGGCTCAGGGGCTGGGGCTCGACGCGGCTGAAAAAAGCCGGTCCCAGTTCGCCCAGCGCAACTTGCCACGCGGGCGCGTCCGAGGCGCTCGCCTTAGGGATCAATGTGGCCGACATGCAGCGATTGTCTCGCACCGCGCCCGCCTGGGCCGGCGGTTGGGGGCAATCCCCATGACGCGCCTGCGGCCGGTTGGTGCATCATCCGAGCTACGCCACTTTCATGCTTACTTTCGACAGGACACGCCCATGCTAGGTTTGATGCAGAGCCAGCCCTTGCTGATCTCCAACCTGATCACTTTTGCCGAGCGACACCATGGCGATGCCCAAATCGTGTCGCGCCGCGTGGAGGGCGATGTGCACCGCTACACCTACCGTGACGCAGCCCAGCGCTCTCGGCAGGTGGCCCGGGCGCTCGATGGCCTGGGGCTGGCTTTTGGCGACCGCGTGGCAACGCTGGCCTGGAATGGCTACCGCCACTTCGAGCTCTACTTTGGCGTCAGCGGTTCGGGCCGGGTGTTGCACACGATCAACCCCCGCCTGCACCCCGACCAGATCGCCTGGATCGCCAACCATGCGCAAGACGAGGTGCTGTGCTTTGACCTGACCTTTTTGCCTATCGTCCAGGCCATCTGTGGCAAGGCCAGTATCCGGCACTACATTGCCCTGTGCGACGCCGACAAGTTGCCCCAGGACAGCGGGATTGTCGGTCTGCGCAGTTACGAAGAGTGGGTTGGGGCCTGCGACGACCGCTACGACTGGCCGACACTTGATGAAAACACCGCCTCGAGCATGTGCTACACCAGCGGCACCACGGGCAATCCCAAAGCCGCGCTGTACAGCCACCGTTCGACGCTGCTCCATGCCTATGGCGCGGCCCTTCCCGATGCCATGGGCCTGTCGGCGCGCGATGCGGTGCTGCCGGTGGTACCAATGTTTCATGTCAACGCCTGGGGTATCCCCTACAGCGCCGCGCTCACCGGCGCCAAACTGGTCTTCCCAGGGCCCGGACTTGATGGCAAGTCGGTCTATGAAATGCTCGAGGCCGAACAGGTCACCTATGCGGCGGGTGTGCCCACCGTCTGGCAAATGCTGCTGACCCACATGAGACCAGCGGGCCTGCGCTTTTCCAGCCTCAAGCGCACGGTCATCGGCGGGTCGGCCTGCCCGCCGGCCATGATCAGCGCCTTCAAGGACGACTACGGAGTCGAGGTGCTGCACGCCTGGGGCATGACAGAAATGAGCCCTCTGGGCACAGTCTGCACGCTCAAGAACAAGCACCTGGCCCTGAGCGAAGCCGAGCAGATGAAGATCCGCCTCAAGCAGGGGCGGGCTGTTTTTGGCGTCGACATGAAGATCGTCGGCGACGACGGCGTCGAATTGCCTTGGGACGGCAAGACCTTTGGCAACCTGCTGGTGCGCGGGCCGTGGGTGCTGGGCCAGTATTTCAAGGCCGAGGGCGGCGATCCCTTGCAAGGGGGCTGGTTTCCCACGGGAGATGTGGCCACCATCGACGCCGACGGCTACATGCAAATCACCGACCGCAGCAAGGATGTGATCAAGTCCGGCGGCGAATGGATCAGCTCGATCGACATCGAGAACCTGGCGGTGGCCCACCCGGCGGTGGCCATGGCCGCCTGCATCGGCATGCCGCACCCCAAGTGGGACGAAAGGCCGATCGTGTTGGTGGTCAAGAAGCCGGGCGCCGACGTCACGCGCGAAGAGCTGCTCGCCTTCTATGAGGGCAAGATCGCCAAGTGGCAGATTCCTGACGATGTGGTGTTTGTCGATTCGATCGCGCTTGGAGCGACGGGCAAGATCCTCAAGACGCGCTTGCGCGAGCAGCTCAAAGGCTACCGCCTGCCCGGCGTGTAAGGCGCTGGCTATCGCTTGGGTCTGCCCGTATAGGGCGCGACGCCGTGATTTTTGGCGCGCCATCGAACGACAGCAGGGGCCGGCAGGCCCCGATTAAAACTTGTACAAACCCCGTATAGTGTGCGGCTTTTCGGTCGGCCCGAGACTTCTTTATTACTGAATTTCCAGTCTCGCGGCCACTGCCAGTGACACCATGAGTGCATCCCCTACACCGCGAACCGATGCGGCCGAACGTTTTTTCTACGAGCCGGGCCGCTCACCCGTTGGCTTTGTCGACTCGGGCCTGGCGCGTGTGCTCGAGTTCGAATTGAACCGGGCTCTCGAGCAGATTCGCCAGCTGGGCGCTGAGCTTCCGCCACCGCTCGACGAGAGCACCCAGGCCCAATTGCGCTCACTCCAGCGCCCCAAGCGCAACGTGCTCGGCCAGATTGCCAGCAACGCAGCGACCGCTGCCGCGCCGCCGGCCTCCGCACAGGCCCAGCTGCTCGGCGCGGCCATCGCCGATGCGACCTTGGGATCGGCGGGCCAGTACGCCGACGGCCAGGTGATGTTTCGCCGCGGCGAGCGAGCCGAACACCTGTTTCTCGTGATCGATGGCCAGGTGGCGGTCAGCCAGCGGCAAGACCAGGGACCAGACTGCACCCTTGGCCCGGGTTCGGTGTTTGGCGCGCACGCCCTGTTCGAGGCGAGCTTGCACCACATGACGGTGCTGGCAAAAGGCCCGGTGTCAGTCGTGCTGCTGGACGCAGGGCCCTGGCGCGAGCGTCTTGCAGCCGACACGGGCATCTTGCCGGTGCTGCTGATGGCGCTGAGTTTGCAGCAGCAGCTGGTGACGCAGCTGGCCTGGCAGCAGGCGGCCGGGGCGCTCGCCCCAGCCTATGCCGTGCTGGGTGAACGCACCTACACCGGGCCAGAGTTGCAGCGCGTGCTGCTCGACGACAAGGCGCGGTTGCCAGGCGAGCGCATGGGCGCCGAGCAGACCATGGCTTTGCACCTGCAAGCCAGCGATCACCTGCCCGTTCGTGCGTTTCGCTCCGGCCAAAGCCTGGGCGCACCGGGACAGGATCATCCGGGGGCGGCGGTGATGGTGATCTCTGGCAAGGCGCGGGCCAGCTGGGGTGGGCTTAGCGTCGAGCTTGGCCAGGGGGCTGTGATCGGTCTGGCCGAAGGGCTCACGGGCCTGCCTTTTGAGTGGGAGTACACCGCCATTGAAGACCTCAACACGCGCGTGCTGCCGATCGAGCGCTGCCTGCAACAACTCGAGCGGGCCGATGGGGTGCTGCGCAACCTGGCCAGCCATGCCTGCGCCGCGATCATGATGCGCCAAAGCCAGGCCCGCGCCGCCGCAGCGGCTTGAGGGGTCTACCGAGGCGAGCGGCTTGAGCCTGCAGCATGAGGAACAATTGGGGTCTCGTCACCTCTGAGGCAAGCTGGGCCTGACAGGCTCTTGCAACCGGTATGGATGTTTTGCTGGTCTCGCTCGTCAATGGGCTGAGCTATGGCTTGCTGCTGTTTCTGCTTTGCAGCGGCCTGACCCTCATTTACAGCCTGATGGGCGTGCTCAATTTCGCGCATGCCGCCTTTTACGTCTTGGGCGCCTATCTGGCGTACAGCCTGAGCCAGTTTCTCGGATTCGCCTGGGCCCTGGTGCTGGCCCCGGCCCTGGCGGCCGTTGGCGGCGCGCTGTTTGAATCGCAGCTGCTGCGCAGGGTGCGCACGCAAGGCCATGTGGCCGAGATGCTGGTCACCTTCGGTCTGTCCCTGGTGCTGCTGGAGGCGGTTCAGTTGGTGTGGGGAACCGGTCCAGTCAATTACCGCGTACCGGCACAGTTCGATGGCGTGATTTGGCGCGTCGGCGAGGTGGCCTTGCCGGCTTACCGCGTCTTCATCATGGCGGTAGCCTTGCTGGTGCTGCTGGCACTGGCCGCATGGCTGCGCCTGAGCTCGGTGGGTTTGGTGATCAAGGCGGCGCTGACCCATCCGCAGATGGTGCAAGCACTGGGTCATAACTTGCCGCGCGTGCTCACCAGCGTCTTCGCCCTGGGCTGCGCGCTGGCCGCGCTGGCCGGCGTGCTCGGCGGCAACGCTTTCGTGACCGAGCCGGGCATGGCTTCGACGATCGGATCGGTTCTCTTTGTGGTGATTGTGGTCGGCGGTCTCGGCTCCCTGGTCGGCGCGCTGCTGGCCAGCCTGCTGATCGGCTTGCTGCAGACGCTGGCCGTGGGGCTCGATGTCAAGCTGGGCCCACTGCTCGGTTTGCCCGCGGGCAGTGAGATGGCGCAGGTCGCGCTCAGCCAGCTTGCCCCCTTGTTGCCGTTTGCGCTGATGGTGCTGGTGCTGTTGTTGCGGCCACGCGGATTGCTGGGGCAACGGGCATGAAGTCCGCGTTGGCTCTTGCTGCGGCCTTGCTGCTCGCCCCCGCGGTGCTCAGCAGCCAGGCCCTGGGCCTGCTTAGCCAGATGGGCATTGCCGTCATCTTGTGCATGAGTTTTTGGCTGCTGATGGGACAGGGCGGCATGGTCAGCTTTGGCCATGCGCTCTACAGCGGTCTGGGCGCTTTTGTGGCCATCTACGCCATGCGCGCGGTTGAGGCGGGCGCGGTCTGGCCTGTGGCCCTGGTGCCCTTGCTTGCTGCGCTGGCCGTTGCCGCGCTGGCCTGGCCGCTGGGTTGGCTGGCTACGCGCCATGATTCGGCCATGGTGTTTGCCATGATCACACTGGGCCTCGGTGAGTTGGGCTGGGCCATCGCACAAATGCTGCCGGGGCTCTTTGGGGGCGAGGCGGGGATTGCGGCCGACCGCACGGCCGGTTCGGCCCGGGCAGGCCTGAGCTTGGGGCCGGCCTGGCAGGTCTACCTGCTGGTGCTGGGCTACGCAGCCGCAACATTCGCTTTGGTGCGCGGGTTCACCCGCACGGCGCTGGGGCGACTGCTCAACGCCGTGCGCGACAACCCCTTGCGCGTGTCTTTCATGGGCCATGATCCGCGTCGAATCCGCCACGTGGGCTTTGTGGTGGCCGCTTTTTTTGCCGGCCTGGCCGGTGGCCTTGCGGCTTTGTTCAATGAAATCGTCAGCACCGAGGTGCTCAGCAGCCATCGCTCGGCCCTGGTGCTGGTCTTTACCCTCATCGGCGGCCTGGGCAGCATGGCCGGTGGCGTGATCGGCGGGATGCTGATGGTGCTGGCCACGGTGATGCTGTCGTCCTGGACGCCAGCCTGGCTGCTCTACATGGGCCTGGCTTTTGTTCTGGTGCTGCTGCTGATGCCAGGCGGCATTGCCGGCGGATGGCCAGCGATGGTGCGCGGCGCCTTAAATCGGCCCCTGGGCACCCTGGCCCTGGCTCTGGGCGTGTTGTCCGCCGGTGCGCTGGTGGAGATGGCCTACCAGTTGCGACTGGCCAGCACCCTGGGGCCTGAGGTGGGCTATCTAGGCTTGCGACTCGATGCCCACGCGATTGGCCACTGGGGTGGCGGGCTGGCCTTGCTCGATCTGGGGATTGCGGGATGGCGGCTTGCGCAGCGCGAGCCGGCAAGGAGCGCGCCATGACAGCGCCCTTGCTTGAGGTGCAAGGTCTGCACCGCAGCTTCGGTC
>Ga0164293_10005153_pt1 | contig 11129 bp, 12 predicted proteins | sample GEODES118metaG_FD_111487 | JGI IMG/M metagenome (GOLD analysis project Ga0164293, IMG submission 111487) | Eutrophic lake water microbial communities from Lake Mendota, Wisconsin, USA - GEODES118 metaG | ecosystem: Environmental > Aquatic > Freshwater > Lake | place: USA: Lake Mendota...
AGCATAGATCACCGGCGCGTCCGGCAGCACCGCGCGCAAGGCGTCATAGACCGTCAGCCCGCCAACGCCGGAATCGAACAACAGGATGGGGGAGGATGGGTTGCCCGACAAAAAAACTCCGATCGGGCTGAGCTTGTCGAAGCCCTGTCCTTTTCTTTTCGAGGTTGGCCATTAGAAGAAAGGACAGCCCTTCGACAACTGCCTTCGCGGTCGCAGGCAAGCTCAGGGCGAACGGGAAGGGCTTAATGGAACTGTTTTTCGCCGCGCTTTTGGGTTTCGCGCTCGGCTCGATCCCTTTCGGCCTGATCCTCACCCGCGCGGCGGGGCTGGGGGATGTGCGCCAGATCGGCAGCGGCTCGATCGGGGCGACCAATGTGATGCGCACCGGCAACAAGGGGCTCGCGGCGGCGACCGTGCTGCTCGATGCGGCCAAGGCGGCGATCCCGGTGCTGGTGGCCAAGGCGTTCTGGCCGGGCATGGAAGGCATCGCAGCCGTGGCGGCCGTCGCAGGGCATTGCTTCACGCCGTGGCTCGCCTTCAAAGGCGGCAAGGGCTTTGCCAGCGCTGCCGGAGCACTGGGCGCGCTCGCATTTCCGGCGTTTTTTGTCTGCGCGATGATCTGGGTGGCGACGCTCGCGATCAGCCGGATTTCGTCGGTGTCCTCGCTGGTGAGCGTGATCGCCGCGCCGCTGGTGGCCTGGGGCATGGGCTTTGGCCAAGTGATCGCGCCGCTGGTGGCCATCGCCGCCATCGTCATTTTCCAGCACCGCGCCAATATCGGACGGCTGATGCGGGGGGACGAGCCCAAGATCGGCGCCTCTGCCAAGACATGACGAGAGCGATCATCTGGTGGAGCAAATGGGGTCGCAGCCGGTGCTCTCGCAAAACGAAGCCTTCGCGCGCATCCGCCTGCTGCGCTCGCCCAATATCGGGCCAGTGAGCTATCGCCAGCTCCTCGCGCGCTTCGGCAGTGCCGGCGCGGCGCTCGATGCACTGCCCGATCTCGCCAGCCGGGGGCGGGGGCCTTATCGTCCGGCGAGAGCCGAGAGCCGAGAGCATCGAGCGCGAGGTGGCCGCGGTGCGCAAGGCGGGCGCGCGCTACCTGTTCCACGATCAGAGCGATTACCCAGCGCTGCTGGCCGAACTCGATTCCGCCCCGCCGAATATGACCTGCCGCGGGCGGCTGGCACTGGGGCACGCGCCCTGCGTCGCGCTGGATGGTGCGCGTAATGCCAGCGCGGCGGCGGTCAAGCTGGCGCGCGATTTCGGCGCGGCGCTGGCCGAGGCAGGCTTCACCGTCGTCTCGGTCCTCGCCCGCGGGATCGACGGGGCGGCGCATGAAGGCGCTTTTCCCAACACCATCGGCGTGATCGCCAGCGGGATCGACATCGCCTATCCGCCGCAGCACACCGCGCTTCAGGAACGCAACGCCAGCGAGGCGCTGCTGATCGCCGAGCAGCCCCCCGGCACCGAGCCCGCGCGGGCGGCATTCTCCTTCGAGGAACCGCATAATCGCCGGCCTCGCCTTGGGCACGCTGGTGGTCGAGGCCGCGCCGCAATCGGGCTCGCTGATCACCGCGCGGCTGGCGGGCGAGGCGGGGCGCGAGGTGATGGCGATCCCCCGCTCCCCACTCGATGCGCGCGCTGGGTTGCAATCAGCTGATCCGCGAAGGTGCGGTGCTGGTGCAGACCCCCGAGGAGGTGGCCGAACTCCTCCAGAGCTTCACCGGCGCGCCGCGCTCGCGCTTCAGGTTGAGCGAGGGCGCGGCCGGTTTCGACTATGCCGAACTTGCCGAGGCCGAGTGGGACGCGGGCGATACCGAGGCGATCGCCGCGCTGCTCTCCAACGCGTCGGTCGCGATCGACGAGCTGATCCGCCAGTCGGGCATGGGCACGGCGGCGGTGCACATGGCGCTGCTCGAACTGGAACTGGCAGGCGAGCTGGAGCGCCACGAAGGTGGGCTTGTCAGGCGCGCCGGGTGATGCTCAAGCACGGATAAACTGTTTGGGATCAGATAGATGCAACGTGAAGTGCGGTTCAACGACCTGTTCAATGCCACCTTCGAGACAATTTTGGCCAATCGCACCGCGACGCTGCTCTTCCTAGCGGTGACGGTGCCGATCGGCGGGGCATCAGTGGCTCTGCTCGACACCGCCAGTGGCAACCCTGCCGTGCTGTTTTCCCCCACCTCGCGCAGCCTTGGCACGGTTGCGGGGATCGTTGCGATGATCCTGTTCGGGATGGTGGCCCAATACTGGTTCATCATGGCGATGCTGCGCCGCCCGCTCCACGGGGACTTTGACCGGCTGCTGCCCTATCTTCGCATATCACTGCTGAGCACGATCGGTCTGGTCCTGGGGATGCTGCTGCTGGTGATCCCGGGCTTTATCTTTGCCACCCGCTGCCTGCTGGTCACGCCGATGGTGCTTGAGCGCAAAGTGCCGGCGATGGACAGCTTCGTGGAAAGCTGGGAGCGCACCCAGAGCAACGCGTGGTCGATCTTCTTCGTGATCGTGGTGCTGTTAATGCTGATCTGGATCCCCAACGGCTTGGGCCAGTTCCTGTCCGACCGGCTGACCGGCAATGCGCGCATTGCAGGCTGGCTGATCGAATCCCTGACCTCGCCGATCTGGACCACTGTAGGGACCGGCATGATGGTCGGCGCCTATCGCCTGCTGGGCGATCCCAACCGCGAGTTGGAAGAGGTGTTCGCTTGAGCGCGGCTCCGCGCGCGCCTCACCGGCGGTTGACCGCACCCGCCGCGCACCGCAAAGCCATGCCGATGCAGCCAAAGGACGCCCTGTGAACGCCCCCTACGCCTCACGGCAGGAACTCGATTTCGGCGCGCTGCTGAGCCGCACCTTCGCCAACCTGTGGCTCGTCTGGCGGCAGGTGCTGGCCTATCTCGCGGTCGCGGCGGTGGTGGCCTTTTCCATGCCGGTGATCGGGCGCGAGCCGACCGGGCTGGTTGGGCTGGGGCTCTATTTCGGCGGGCAATACTGGTTGTTTCATGCGCTCATGAAGGCACGCGGGCTGTTGGAATCGCCGCGCATCCGGTTCCTCACGTTTGTGGGGCTGGCGGCTGTGCTGATTGTCCCGATCACCTTCGGCCTTGTGCTGCTGGTGCTGCCGGGGTTGTTTCTGGTGGCGCGCTGGATCGCCGCGCCGGCCTTTGTCGTGGCGCGCGGCGAGGGGGTATTCCGCGCCGCGGGCCATAGCTGGCAGGCGGTGCGCGGGCACACGGCCAAGCTGGCTGGCGCGGTGGTGCTGATATTTATCCTCACCAGCGTGATCGGCTCGCTGACCGGCGGGATCGACACGACGCTGGCCGCGCTCGATGCCTATGACAAGGTGCGGCCCGGCCAGCTGATCGAGGCGCACCTGCTGCCGCTGCTGCTGTTTGGCCTCTCGACCGCGACCTACGAGCTGCTCGGACCGAAGGACACCATGATCGAAGACGTGTTCGGCTGAAACCAAACGCCTTTCGCTTCACATAACCCGCTTGACGGCCTAAGCGGCGCCGCTCCACCCTCGCGCGTACACACGTAAGGGACACCCCGGCACAGTCATGCAGCTTGTTATCGTCGAATCCCCCGCCAAGGCGAAGACCATCGAGAAATATCTCGGCAAGGACTTCAAGGTCCTCGCGTCCTATGGTCATGTCCGCGATCTGCCGCCCAAGGATGGCAGCGTCGATCCGGAAGACGATTTTGCGATGGAGTGGGAACTCTACCGTGACAAGCAGAGCCGCTTCAAGGAAATCGCCGATGCGGCGAAGGGCGCAAGCCGCCTCGTGCTGGCGACCGACCCTGACCGCGAGGGCGAGGCGATCAGCTGGCACGTGCTGGAGCTCTTGAAGAAGCGCAAGAGCGTGCCTTCGCTGGTCGACCGCGTCACCTTCAACGCGATCACCAGGCAGGCGGTCACCGAAGCGATGGCGCGCCCGCGCGAGCTCGATCAGCCGCTGATCGACGCCTATCTGGCGCGGCGTGCGCTCGATTACCTGTTCGGCTTCACGCTCTCGCCCGTGCTGTGGCGCAAGCTGCCCGGTGCCAAGAGCGCGGGCCGCGTGCAATCGGTCGCGCTGCGGCTGATCGTAGAGCGCGAGCGCGAGATCGACGCGTTCCGTGCGGACGAATACTGGAGCGTCGTTGCGCGGATGCAGCACGATGGCACCGCATTCGATGCGCGGCTGGTCAAGTTCCGCGGCGAGAAGCTGGAGAAGCTGAGCCTCGGGGCGCAAGGCATCGCGATGGAGGCCAAGGCTGCGGTCGAGGCGGGGCGCTTCACGGTCGAGGGCGTCGAGACCAAGCCGGTCAAGCGCAACCCCGCGCCGCCGTTCACCACCTCGACGCTCCAGCAGGAGGCCGCGCGCAAGCTCGGCTATTCAGCGCAGCACACCATGCGGCTGGCCCAGAGCCTCTACGAGGCGGGCGCGATCACCTATATGCGCACCGACGGCGTGCAGATGGACATGAGCGCGATCCTCGCCGCGCGCGATGCGATCGATGCGCGCTTCAGCCCCGAATACCGCCCGGAAAAGCCGCGGATGTATTCGACCAAGGCGAAGAACGCGCAGGAAGCCCACGAGGCGATCCGCCCGACCGATTTCACCCGCGACCGCGTTGGCGTAGGCGACGAGGGCAAGCTCTACGACCTGATCTTCAAGCGCGCGATGGCGAGCCAGATGGCGACCGCGCAAATGGAGCGCACCACGGTCACCTTGCGCGATGCCACCGGCCAACACGAGCTGCGCGCCACCGGCCAGGTGATCCGCTTCCCGGGCTTCCTCGCGGTCTATCAGGAAGGCTTCGACGAGAAGGCCAATGGCGATGACGAGGACGAGGACGGCCTGCTCCCCGTCATGAAGGCGGGCGACTGCCCGACCAAGCGCGCGGTCGATGCGACCCAGCACTTCACCCAGCCGCCGCCGCGTTTCTCCGAAGCATCGCTGGTCAAGCGCCTCGAGGAGCTCGGCATCGGGCGTCCCTCAACCTACGCCTCGACCATTCAGACCCTGCGTGACCGCGCCTATGTGCGGATGGAGAAGAACCGCTTCTTCGCCGAGGAAACGGGCCGGCTGCTGACCGCCTTCCTCGAACGCTTCTTCCCCACCTATGTCGCCTATGACTTCACCGCGGGCATGGAGGACGAACTCGATATCGTCTCCGACGGGCGCGAGGATTATAAGCTGCTGCTTGCCCGCTTCTGGAAGGACTTCAAGCCCAAGGCCGACGAGGTGATGGAGAAGCTCCCCTCGGAAGTGACCGAGGCGCTGGACGAATACCTCACAAACTTCCTGTTCCCGCCCAGGGACGACGGCAGCGACCCGCGCGCCTGCCCGCTGTGCGCCAGCGAAGGCCGCGCCAATGGCCGCCTCAGTCTGCGCGGCGGCAAGTTCGGCGCGTTTGTCGCCTGCGTGAACTATCCCGAATGCAAGTTCACCCGCCGCTTTGCCCAAGGTGGCGGCGAGGGCGCGGACGGCGCCGATGACGGTGTGATCGGGCAGCACCCCGAAACCGGCGAGGACATTCACCGCAAGACCGGCCGCTTCGGCCCCTATGTCCAGATGGGCGAGGGCAAGGAAGCCAAGCGCGCCAGCATCCCCAAGGATCTCGGCGATTTCGATCTCGATTGGGCGGTGAAGCTGCTCGATCTGCCGCGCATCATCGGCGCGCATCCTGATACGGGGCTCGAAATCGAAGCCAATATCGGGCGTTACGGCCCCTATCTGCGGCACGATGGCAAGTATGGCAAACTCACCAATACCCGCGAGGTGTTCGAGGTGGGTATGAACCGTGCGGTCGATCTGCTCGCCCAGGCCGCCAACCGCGGCGGCGCAGGGCGCGGCACGGCCGCGGCGGCGATCGCGACATTGGGCGCGCACCCTGTCAGCGGCGGCGAGATCAAGGTCATGCCGGGGCGCTACGGACCTTACGTCACCGACGGCACCACCAACGCCACGATCCCGCGCGATGCCAAGCCCGAGGATGTGACGCTCGAACAGGCGATCGAACTGATCGACGCGCGCATCGCCAAGGGTCCGGCCAAGGGCAAAGCCAAGAAAAAGGCTGCCCCCAAAAAGGCTGCCCCCAAGAAGGCTGCCGCCAAGAAGGCTGCCGCCAAGAAGAAGGCGCCCGCCAAGGCCAAGGCTCCGGCGAAGAAAGCGGCAAAATAGCCGCGCCCTCGCGCCCTCGCAGAAGGCGCGTTGGTAAATCATAAAGCATTGCCGCCTATCACGGTTATCCCGAGACCAAGGGCTGCACCGTGATTGAAATCGAAGTCCAGAACGAGACGCACCAGACCCAGACCCGCATCCGCTTTGCCGCGGTCCCGCGGATTGGCGAAGGCATCCGCCTGCGCGAGCCGGACGGGCTGTGGGCGAGCTATGACGTGCTCGACGTGTGGTACCAGAAGGCCGAATTCGGCGATGTGTGGATGCCCTATCTGCATATCCGCATGACGCCGGGCGAAGGCACCGTGGTGGACGAGGATCCGTTTTCGGACGACTACGCCGCGCGCGCCTATTTAGACGGTTTCGCCACTCTGGGCGGGGAGCACGAGCCGTGCAGAATCTGATCAAGCGCAATTCCGGTCCCAACCGCCGCACCGGCCTTGAAGGCAAGACGCTGGCGGAAAAGCTCGCCGCCGGCGAAAAGGCCCGCGAGGCCGCAGCCGAAGCTCCGGTGCAGGTGGCCCCCCGGCCGCTCGCCGAGGCCCGCGCCGCGATGCACTCGCGCCCGGCGGCCGCGCCCCCCCCGGCGCTCGAAGTGGACACTTCCGAAACCGACGCCATCGTCGCCGCCGCCAAGGCGATGCGCGATCGCTATGCCGTGGGCGTCGCCCCGTCGGCGACCACGCGCACCTGCCTGATCGTCGATGACAGCCGGGTGATCCGCAAGGTCACGAGCAAGATCGCGATCAGCCTGGGCTATGTTCCGGTCGAGGCCGAAAACGGCGAGGAAGCGCTCGCGCGCTGCAAGAAGTCGATGCCCGATCTGGTGCTGACCGACTGGAACATGCCCGAAATGGACGGCATCACCTTCGTCGAGAAACTGCGCGCCATCCCCACCCCGCGCGAGCCCGTGGTGGTGTTCTGCACCTCGAACGGCGAGGCCAAGGACATCCACGACGGCATCGCGGCCGGCGCGGACGACTACATCGTCAAGCCGTTCGACGAGGCATCGCTGAAAGCGAAGCTGGAGAAGCTGGGGCGGGGGTGATCCCGCGCGCCCCAGCGCAGAAATCGGGTTTGCCGCCTACTTCGCCGCAGCCTTTGCAGCCTGCTCGGCCTGATATTGCACGTAGCGGGCTTCCGCACCGATATAGCCGGGGTCGAAGGTGCCGAGGATGACGTATTCGCCACCGGGTTGCCGTTGCAGCACGGCGAATTCGCCCTCGCTCAGGCGCATCCCCGTGGCGAAATAGATATTGCCGATGTGGCTGACCAGCACGGTGTTGTCTTTGCTGTCCCCCGGAATATCCGCGAGCAGCGCATTCATCTCCTCGCCGGCTACTGTCACGGTCCGTTCGGCTGTGTTGTCATGGTGCATCAGGCGCGGCTCGACTTCATAGCGGCCGAAAATGAAGCGCGCGGTCTCCGTCGCGCGGCACATTTCGCTCGATAGGACTCGGCCGATCGGCCAGCCAATTGCACGGATGGCAACGCCGGTCTCGGCTGCCCCCGCCACCCCTGCGGGCGACAGATTGCGCTGCGCGTTGCAGTCATTGGCCGGACGCGAATAGTCATCGCCGCGCGAGGGCACATTGGTGCGTTCGTGCCGCATCAGGATGACGAGCCCACCAGCGCTCAGCTTTTCGCTGAGGTCGCCCGTCGACATATCGCGGTTCTCGAGCGTCGCGACCGGTTGCGGGCCGCCTTCCGCGGGCTGGGCCAGCAACGGAGCGGCGAGCGCGAGAGCGAGACTTGCGAAGGTAACGGCAAAGCGCATGAATGGTGACCTCCAAATGATAAGGGTAGGGCTTTACCGCACCCAGTCCAGCCCGATTTCCTCGAATAGTTCCTTGTCCTCGGCCCAGTTCTCCAGCACCTTGACGTGCAGGAACAGGTGCACCTTCACGCCGAGCACCTCGCACAATTCCTTGCGCGCGGCCTCGCCGATCGCCTTGATCTTCGAGCCGCCCTTGCCGAGCACGATCGCGCGCTGGTTGTCGCGGGTGACGACGATCTGCTGGTGGATTTCCACGCTGCCGTCCTTGCGCAGCTCGTATTTCTCGGGCCGCACCGCGCTGTCATAGGGCAGTTCCTCGTGGAGCTGCTGGTAAAGCTGTTCGCGGGTAATCTCGGTGGCGAGCAGGCGTTCGGAGACGTTGGAGACCTGATCCTCGGGATACATCCAGTCGCCCTCGGGCATCATGGCGGCGAGCGCGTCCTTCAGCTCGGGCACGCCGTCACCGGTCAGCGCCGAGACGAAGTAGATTTCGGCAAAATCGACCTTGCCGCCCAGATCCTGCGCCAGCGCCAGCATCGGCTCCTTCTTGGCGCGGTCGACCTTGTTGAGGACGAGGATCTTGCGTTCGGGGCGGCTGGCCAGCGCTTCCAGCAGCGGCTCCAGCTCATGGCGGCGCTGCTTGATCGGATCGACCATTAGCAGCACCGCGTCAGCAGCCTCCGCGCCTTCCCACGCCGCGCTCACCATCGCGCGGTCGAGCCGGCGCTTGGGCGCGAAGATGCCGGGGGTGTCGACCAGGACCATCTGCACCGGCACGCCGCCGAGTTCATGCAGCGCGATGCCGAGCATCCGCGCGCGGGTGGTCTGCGCCTTGGCGCTGGTGATCGCGACCTTCTGGCCGACCAGTTGGTTGACGAGAGTCGATTTGCCGGCATTGGGCGCGCCGATCACGGCGATCATGCCGCAGCGGGTGGGGGGAGCGAGGGGTGCATCGGTCATGGCTGGCCTATAAGTCGCCCCGCGCCGCTTGTCGAAGGGTTGCGCGCGGGTGATGGCGCGGTCATGCGCAGGTCATTTTGGCGATAATGCGTTGCATTACCGGAAATCACCCGCGGACACGGCGATGTTTCACGTGAAGCATTTAGAGAACAAAAAAGGGCGGCGCCTCACCCGAATTGTTCGAGAAAGGCCTTGGCGGCGAGCCTCTCGGCCTCGCCCTTGCTGGTGGCGACCGCCTCGGCCTCGCCGACATTGCGGATGCTGACGCGCACAGTGAAGCGCGCCGCATGGTCGGGGCCGGCGCGTTCGACCACCTCGTAATGCGGCATGGTCCGGCGGTTGCCAGCGGCCCATTCTTGCAGCGCGCTTTTGGGGTGCTTGGCCTTGCCGACATCGCCTTCAAGCTCGCTCGCCCAGAGCCGGTAGATCGCATCGCGCGCGGTATCGAAACCGTGTTCGATGAAGCACGCGCCGATCAGCGCCTCCATCACATCGCCGAGGATCTTGTCGCTATCCGCCCCGCCATCATCGCGCGCCTGCTTGCCGAGGCGGATGTGCGTGGGCAGGCCGATTTCGCGGGCGATGCGCGCGCAGGTCGCCCCGCTGACGAGCGCGTTGAGGCGCTGCGAAAGCTTGCCTTCCGGGCCGTCACCCGCGCGGTAGAGCCAGCTGGCGACCGAGAGGCCGAGCACCCGGTCCCCCAGAAATTCGAGCCGCTGGTAATCGGTCGCCCCGCCCGCGCCCGCGCCGTTGAAGCTGCCATGGGTCAGCGCTTCGATCCACGGGGTTTCGCTGGCAATGGCAAAGCCCTGTTCGGCGAGCCATTCGCGTGCGGCAGGGTCAAGCCCGCTCACAGAGTTCCGCCGATCCGCGCCCAGCGTGCGGCGGAAACCCAGGTCCACGGCTTGACCCATTCGGCGCTGCCATCGGTTGACCACACGAGCACGCCTGCGCGGCCCACCAGCCGGTCCTGCGGCACCATGCCGACCGCATCGCCCGCCGCCGCCTGCCAGCGGCTGTCGCGCGAATTGTCGCGGTTGTCGCCCATAACGAACATCGTCCCCTCGGGCACCCGCACCGGGGCATAGCTGTCGCCGGTGGTGAGCCCGAAATCGAGCACGTCGTAGCTTGTGCCGCCGGGCAGGGTCTCGCGGAACCGGCGGTAGCGGCAGGCCTCGCGCCCGTCAGCCAGCCGGGTCGCCTCGCCGCCCCATTCGCAGCCGGTATTGGGCGAAAGCGGGACGAGAAAATCGGCGATCGCCGCCCGCTCCACCAGCTTGCCGTTGAGCACCAGCTGCCCGCCCATCACTCCGATGGAGTCGCCCGGCAGCGCAATCACCCGCTTGATATAGTCGCGCCCGTCGACCGGGTGCTTGAAGATCACCACATCGCCGCGCTCGGGCGAGCGTGCCAGCAGGCGGCCCTCGGGCAGCGGCAGCGCAAACGGCAGCGAATGGCGCGAAATGCCATAGGGCCATTTGGCGGCGAGCAGATAGTCGCCGTTCATCAGCCGCGGCAGCATGCTCTCCGACGGGATCGAGAAAGGCGAGAAGGCCAGCGTGCGCAGCAGCAGCACCGCCACCACCAGCTTGACGAGGAACCAGGCAAAGCTGCCCCCTCCATCCCTCTGACGCGCGGTCTCGCTGGTGGTCTGCGCTTCGGGGCGCATCATTGCTGCTTCGAGAGATTGGCTCTTAACATCCATCGCCTCTGCCCTTACTCGCCGCGGCACAGTTGCGCAAAGGGGAACGGTGATGAGCGGATCGGGCTGGGCACAGGACAAGGGCGCGGTGGTTGCCGCGTGGAACAGCTTGCGCACGCTGGCGCCGCAGACGCTGGCCGCGCAGTTTGCTGCTGATACGGTCCGGGTCGAAGCGATGACGCGCCATATCGGCTGGCCGGTAGCGCCCGGCAGCGCGGCCGAAGCCGGCATGCGGATCGACTTTTCCAAGACCCATCTGGGCGAGGCCGAACTCGCCGCATTCGAGGCGCTGGCCGAGGCGGCTGGCTTTGCCGCGGCGCGCGCGGCGCTGTTCGATGGCGGGATCGTCAATGTCACCGAAGGCCGCGCCGCCACCCACGGCGCGCTGCGAGGTAGCGGCACGGCGGCGCAGGTCGACGAGGCCGAAGCCCTGCTCGCCCGCATGGGGATGCTGGTCGAGGCGATTCACGAAGGCGCGCTGGGCGAGATCCGCCATTGCATCGCGATCGGCATC
>Ga0164293_10005155_pt1 | contig 11127 bp, 10 predicted proteins | sample GEODES118metaG_FD_111487 | JGI IMG/M metagenome (GOLD analysis project Ga0164293, IMG submission 111487) | Eutrophic lake water microbial communities from Lake Mendota, Wisconsin, USA - GEODES118 metaG | ecosystem: Environmental > Aquatic > Freshwater > Lake | place: USA: Lake Mendota...
TAACAGAGGATGGTATTTATGTTGATGATAAAAGACAAAGATATCAAATGTTTAAAGAAATTTTTCCATCAACCGAAACAAATTCTGATCATTATTGTAAATATAAAAATATTAGAGTATTGAATAATAGATACAAATTTTACGATTCTATAAATCATACATTTTAAGTTAAGACGATGAATATAATGAATTATGCATTGTGTTATTATTTTGAAGTACTTCTGATATAATTTTTTGGTTATTTAATAATGTTACTACATCTTTTTGTAATGATGAATAATATTGATTTAAATTATATATTTCTTTACCATAATTATTTTGAATTTTTGTTATGTCTTCATCTAATTTATCTGTCTTATCACGTAAAGATTTTATTTCAACTTTGAATTTATTATTATCATCCTTTAATTTATTTATTTCAAATTTTAAAGGTTCAATTATACTACTAATGCTAGCACCATTATAAATTGATTGATTATATTCTTCTCCTAGAAGACGTTCATCATTATTACTATATTGATTTTTCTTATTAGATGAAAATAAATGTCCCATTTGATATATTATTCTAATTTTTTATTAAGTTTTATTAAGTTTTATTTATAAAAAAATTGATTTTTTTATAATAGATAATTTGAAATAGATTTGTACACATAAATCTTTTTACACTTATAAAATGTTTCTAGTTAATTCTTTTAACAATACTGAATATGCAGATTTTATTAAACATTATAAACTTGAAAATGAACAAATTATGAAGTGTTTTATTTCACTTTCACTCTATTTCATATCATTGTTTATATATTTATATTATGCATTCTACTATATTATAATGATTGATGTTCCTAAATTAAAAAGGCGTTAGTAATTACGTTTTCTATTTTTTGAACAAAAATTGGTATAAAAACAATAAATAGATTACATATTTAATTAAAAGAATGATTAAGATTAATCTCATTACCTATAATAATCAATATGGTTTAACAAACGATATGAGATTATTAGCAAAATTATTGGAAAAACACTTTAAAAATCGTGTTGAAATCAAATTAGTTGATTTTTTTCATTATGCTGCACCTCGGGCTGATATTAATATTTTTATTGAAACAATTTCTAAAATTTTATGTCAATATGCTGATATTAATATACTAATTCCTAATCAAGAATGGTATTATCGTAATTGGATTCCATATTTATCTGAAATAGATTATATTTTTACCAAAACTGAATATGCCGAAAACATTTTTAAAAGTCTTCTTTCAGAAAAAAAAGATCATACCAAAATTAAAAATATCGGTTGGAAGAGTCTTGATCGACGTGAACAATCTGAAAAAGATTATAGTAAATATCTTCATTTATGTGGACGATCTAAAAACAAACAAACTCAAGAAATTATTGATTCATGGGAAGAAGATTTTCCAAAATTGATAGTTGTCTACAGTCCAAATGATGTTCATATTAAAGTTCGTAATTTACCTAATATTGAATATATTACAAATCGACTTAATGATCAAGAGTTAACAAAATTAATGAATCAATGTGGTGTTCATATTTGTTGTTCAGAAACTGAAGGATATGGTCATTATATTCATGAAGCAAAATCATGTGGTGCTGTTGTTATTACATCTAATTCACCCCCAATGAAAAACTATATTGACCCATCAATGGGTTATCTTGTAAATTCTCGGTCAAAAAAACCATTAAAGAAAACATTGGGTTCTCGTTATCTAATGGATCCAGAAGATTTTAAAAGAATTATCAGAGATATTCAGTCGCAAGATATTAAAACATTAAAAAAAATGGGTGAAAATGCTAGAGACAATTATTTAAAAGAAGCCAAATATTTCGAAGACACCTTAAAAGACGAAATGGTTGAAATTTTTAAATTGCAAAAAAAGGAAAAAACAATCCAAGAAGAAAAAGAACGAATGGAATTCTTGATGAAAGATGAAAATCTTCCAACTGTAAGTATTATAACACCAACCTACAATCGTCGTCATTTTTTTAAATTAGCAATCAATAATTTTATTAATTTTAGATATCCCAAAGAAAAACTAGAATGGATTATTGTTGATGATGGCACTGATAAAATTAGAGATATTTTTAATGAAATACCTGAATTAAAAAATGATTCCAGAATTAAATATTACGAATTAGATGAAAAGAAACCGGTAGGTTTTAAACGTAATTATTGTATTGAAAAGGCAAGTAATGAATATATAGTTTGTGTCGATGATGATGATTATTACCCTGCAAATAGTATTAAACTTCGAATTGTTGAACTTCTTAAATCTGGTAAAGACTGTTTAACATGTTCTGCAATTGGTTGTTTTGATATTAATCGATATGTTTCAATGGTTAACGTACCTCCTCATCGTCTACCTTTTTCAGAAAGAATCTCAGAAGGGTCTCTTTGTTTCAAGAAATCATTCTGGGAAGAACAAAAGTTTAATGATCAATCAATGTTTAGTGAAGCCAAAGAATTTTTATCCGGTCGTGAAAATCAAACTTTAGAAACTTCATGGGTAGGTATTCTAGTTGCACTTCTTCACAATCGTAATACATCTGATAAAATTATGATTGATCAATCACCCAATGGATGTCATTATGGATGGTCTGATGAACTTTTTCTGTTTATTACTGCTTTAGATAAAGAACTAACTGAAGATGAAATTAAAAATAAAAAGACGCGTGTTAAGGTTGAAGATCCCGATAATGATGGACATCTTCCAAACTGTTAGATTTTAATTTATTGTTTATTGTTTATTTTTTTATTGTTTAATCCACTTAAATTATTATTTATATTACCCATATTATTTATTTCTTGGCCATTCATTGTATTATTATTTACAGTGTTATTAGTTTCAGTATTATTAGTGGTTGTATTATTTGATCCTTTAGAATCAGATTGTAATTCATAATATGAAAGATATTTTGGATAAAATGTATTAATAACGAATTTTGGTTCTATTTTATCTTCCATTTCACCTCGATAAGTTGAAAAACCTGGTTCTCGTAAATCTTTCATTTTCATATTTAATGCTTCTTCTTTGCTTCTATCCATTTCAGGTGGATATGAAACAAATAAACCACCTCTTTCTTCTTGTATCGCCTTATCTAGTAATGATACTGGTTTTTCTTTATCTGGATTATTATAAGCACCAACTAATGCCTTTTGTTGTTGTTGTTGTTGATTGTTACCCTCACCAATTTCTTCAGAATTTTGATTATTTCCAGGTACTTCTTCAAGATTATTAACTTGTTGATTATTACTGCCTTGTTCAAATTCCGATAAATTATTCTGTGGAGGTTGTTGTTCCTGGTTAGATGTTTGCCCACCTTTTTGATAATGATTACGACGAGTCTTTTTTTTTGATAAATTTTGATGACGCTTGATTCTTTTTTTTATAAGTGATTTTCTAGTACTGCTTGTCATAGTAATATTTTTATTCTATTTTAATATTAAAAGAAGAAAATATCTATCAAATGGATACACGCTTTTGGGGACCTCCAGGATGGAAATTATTACATCAAATAGCATATCAATATCCAAAAGAACCAACACCACAAGATAAATTAGAATATGGAATTTTTTATAGTAATTTAGCCAATGTATTACCATGTAAATATTGTCGTAATTCATATACAAAATACATAAAAAATTTACCAGTGGATGGATTTTTAGATTCCAGAGACAAATTAACCGAATGGGTTTATTTAATTCACAATAAAGTTAATGGTAAACTTCGTCGTCAAGGTTTTCTAGATACACCAAATCCATCTTTAAAAGAAATTAATGAACGGTATGCTGATTGTGAAAAGGTTAAATGTCAATTACCTGGTTGGGATTTTATATATTCCATTGTTTTTAACTACAGCAAAGAAAATCCAGCACCTGTCCAGGCAGCAGGTTATTTAACATTTTTTACTTATTTAGGTAAAGTTATACCATGTCCTGAATATCGTAAGTATTATAACGAATTATTTTCAAAAGATCCAGTTGAAAAACATTTAATTACCCAAGAATCATTGCTTAAATGGATTTATAATGTTAATTGTCAAATTAACAGTAAATTAGATGAAAAAAATAAAAGTTTTGGAAGATTATGTTCTTTTTATGAAAATTTTAAAGCAGGTAGTTGCAAGAAAAAAAATTATAAAGGAAAAACATGTCATCGTAAGACATTAAAATTACCAACAAGTCATAAAATGTTCAAAACACCATCTAGTAAATAAAAATTTTGTTTATTTTGTAATTTTGTAAAAAAAAATTTGTTGATTTTAGATCAACAGACATTTTTAGGAAACGCCCACAAAACCTTTTGAAATGCAAAACTGGAAAACAATCTACACTTCTCAACCAATAAAACTTCTAAGACACACCATTGAGAAACAGCGGTCAAGTAATTATCAAAACTAGTGCATGCGAGCACTAGAAGCCTCAGTGGTGAGAGGCTTTTTCAGCAAAATCTTCGACTGGTCATAGTTGGAATTCCTCTTGTGCAACGCATTAGTCAATTCCCACAGAACATCATCCGCGCTAGTCTCATCATCCTCCGCAGTATCAAACGCCTTAACAAATGCATGATTGCACTCTGTTTTAGGCAGGTTGAATGTTGAAGAAGGTACGACAGCAGATGAGTACGAAGACGGACGGGGACGATCAAGGACTGGCATGTGACGTGTGAGTTCTGAAACGACATCCGAGATGTTCAGCAAACTCGGGACCACCAATTTTGCAGATTCCACATTGACAGTAATTGCGTTCAGAAACACCGCTACGACAGAATGTGACGCCACAACTGCGAGTTTAGCACGTATCCTTCTCAGCATCAGCCTTCTGACTGGCTTCTGCTTTAGACCATGTCTTAAACGCACGCATGGGAGCACTGACAAACGTTTGGTAGTAGGTGTTTCGACCAGGTGGCAAGACGAACTTGGTGCTGAAGGCAATTGACGGATCATCCATTTGTAACGAAACAAGTTGACGAACAAACGCTACTGCAAAGGTATCAGCCATGCCATGGGGGTCACACTTACCATCTTTCGCGAACTGACACGACAATCCACTGCGCTTGCAACGAAAACACGCAGTCTTATCAATCCCTGATGGACAGAAGAAGACTGTGTGACGCAAACCACAGTTTTTGCACGACTCCTTGCTGGAACCAAGCATATTTGATGGAAATTTGTCAAGCGCCTTGACTTCATTAACCAGCAAATTGCATCCATTAAGGAACGGGATGTCGCTCTTGGTGACAGTACGAGTGGTCATTACAATACCATGCGTCAGAATTAATCCTTTATACTTTGCAAGCAAAGGAGTAATTACATCGAGCATCTTAGTATTAATTTCCACCAGCGTATTATCACACTCGTCACCCTTCTCAAGACGTTTAACCAAACTCTTGAGCAAACTGATGAGGCCAGTGACCGGAGAATTTTTCGTCTTATTCTCTTCCTGCAGGAAACGAAGCATGTCGGAGTGAACATCCGTAAGATCAATGTCGAAAGTGATTGGTCCAACACCATTCCACTTTGAAGAAACAATTTCTACAGGGGTAGAAATTTTTTCATCGACAGGTATCTCTTCATCTTCGTTGGGAATCGCAACAACATCCGAAGGCAGCGGGGACCACATGCGAGCCTTAACGTACAATGTTTCCTGGAAACCAGAGACGCTACTCAGCATTTCTTGCATCCAATCGTACATTTGGTCGTCATTGTACTCGAAAAGGTAAGGATCATCCATGTACTTCACACGAAACGTCTTGGTGTGAAAGGCTTCAATTAGAGGGGACATCGTGCCACACATCTTGCTGATAAAGTTGAGGTCAGTAAAAATGACCCTCAACTCATTGAAACCCTCGTAAAGGATCTTCAATTTCTCACGCAATTTGTTTTCGACTTCGTAACGCGCCGCCCGCTCAACAATGAAACACTCATGCAGATCCATCATCTGATACCCAAGACTCTCGATCATCTCGTACGACCGCTTAGTTTCCGGATCTTTGACACTGTTAAGTAACTCCACACACATGGACTTCATACTAACAATGTTCCCATAGATCGAATGTACCTCGCTAATGCCATGTCTCACCTCCACTAAGGTCTCGCCCATCGTTTTGTGTGTCTCACGAATTGCCTCAATCATCATAGTGATACATGTCCAGTATTCGTCAGGCGTTGACTCATCCCACATGTAGAAAATATGACCGTCGACAATAGACCCCCAAAACGCACGCATTTCTTTCCCCCAATTCGGATAACCGTTGATCAATTGAAAGAAATCCTGAGCCATGTCTACCAGATGTAAGTCCTCGTCGATGGACGTATTCTTAAGACTGTCCGCACAATAGATGATCCAACTGGTTTTTTTCTCAATGTACGTCTTCACGTTGAGAAACTCCTTAAACGTTTCCAAGTCGTTGCGAGCCTTGCGAACACGTAATTCGGCATCACCACACTTGTCCTCAGCGATGCGATATTCGTTGCGATTTTCTTTGTTCTCAGTGGAAGACAGACGATCTACCACTGTGATTGAAGATGAACGAAATTTGTCGGCAGCCTCTGAGCGCATACGGTTCGCCCCACGGCGAAACTCCTCCGCCTCGCGGAGTTTCAACTCAAGCATATTCAAATGCCCGTTGCTTGTGACCATTGGTTTACCCTGGTCATGGGTAGCGTCAATCAGATACTTTTCTTCAAAGTCATCCAAACGCTCGAGTAGCGTACCTCCCGTTGAAGAGAGATTCGGGCAGTCCTCGATGTAACATGCCTGATTATCGCGCTCAACCGCAGTGATGCTGCGGCAATGTCCCATCATGATGATAGGACCAAGAACACTTATGCAAAGGGTCCAAAATGCAAACTTCTATAATAATTAAAAAAAATCAATTTTTATGATAGTTACGTTGGTAAAATATATTATTATCCATCAGTTTGATTAAGATATTTTGTTTCTAAAAATCTTTGTAAAACTGTTACTTTAAATACTACATAATTAACAGTTTCTGTATTAGTATTATTTACACCTCCAAAATTATATAATTTACCATCTGGCATTCTAAATCGAATAGTCATTTTATTGATTGTAACACGTGGATTAAATTTATTGATCATTGGTTTATCATCATACATAACTTTATAATATTTATACTTGTTCTGTTTTTCGAATGTATCTAGAATAGCCAATGATTTATTTAAATATTGATTAGTACCATTATGATTTGTACCAAATTCTTCGACTTCTAAAATAATATATGCTGGATCGTTATTACCACTATCACTAGAATCAGTTAAATCAGATGTATCTAGAAACCCACATTTAATTAATTCAATTGATTTAACATTATGAAGGATACGATCAACAAACCCAGTTCTATTATCATTACTATTAAAATTAGGTGGAGAAAAACGTATAGTATATTCATTTGGTGATTTATAAATATTCATATCACGATCCTTACTATCAATAACTAAATAATAGGTCCATTCACTTGTATCTTCTTTTAATAATTCTTTTTGTTTGTCCATTAAAATAAAACGATCAGTTTGGTTTATTTCATCTGGAATATTGCTTAATACAGATAATAAGTTGTTCTCATTTGGTTTATTGTTAATATTTGATGGAAAACTTTGATAATTATTTGTTCTTTCAGAATTCTTACTTTGTATATGATTTAAATAAATAGTTCCATTGTCTTGAACCATACCTGAATCAATAATTAATGGATTCGAATTTATATTTATAAATTCTTTTTTAGAATTATCATGAATTTGTTCTGGAATTCTAACTGATGTAACTAAATTTTGTAGAGGACCTTGATTTTTTACTTTTCTAAAATCGATGCTTGAATCATCTATACCAATCTTATTATTTTTTTCTTTATCCTTAATCATTTTTGATCTTAAAAGATTCATATTGTGGGTCAATCCTGTAATAATTTGTTGAATACCTGATTGTTGTTTAAAATTTATATTAGATTTCTGTATATAATCTTTAATAAATTGTGGAGCATAATGATGATAATCAATTTCAGGATACTTTCTTTTGAAGGCTTGAGAAATATTAATACTTAATGAATCAATGTTATTATTTGACATTTACTTCTTATAATTTATATAATCAAAAAGAAGATAATCACAATTATTTAACTCATATCTTTCCATTTTTTTTCAAAATGTGTTGAAAAATTTTGTTTATCAAAGAAATTTGCAACCCATCTTCTAAATGTTGGATGATATATACCATATTTTCGAATTGGATTCTTTTTATTGTATTCCATTAATATATCTCTACAAATTTTGCAGGGATATAAAAATATTAATTTTTCCAATAATTGTGCAACTAATAACATATCTGAATGAAAATATAATGCTCGATCAGCATGATATTTAATGAATTGATTTAGAAATAAATGATTGATTTCTTTTAATTGAATTGTGGTATTTTCATCAGTTATTGACGTTAAATAAATTTTATTAGAATCTTCAACTGTCAAAATAGGTTTTTCTAATCTTTTATTTACATAATTATGTGCATTGACAAACCACTCAATCATTGTTTCTTTACCGGTAAAATCAATCGGCGTATCTTTTAAATATAATTTAAAATGACCATAACATTTTTCGCAAGGTATTAATTTAGTCATTAAATAAATAAAATCTCTATAAAATTTTTTTACAGGAATACCTAAAGTATCGGGTGATGTATAACTAACCAAATGATACCAATACCATTGACGATTTCCCCAATATTGAGACATAATATTTATAATCTAAATAATAAATAATTTATAAAATTCATACTTAAAAATAAGAATAAAAATAAAAATAAAAATAAAAATAAAAAATAAATTATGCTCTTCTTGTAGGTGTAGGCATAGGTGCAGTTGCTAAGTCTTTGGCTGCAGATCTACATGTATCTAAATATCTATTAAAATCAGCATCTAATTTTTTATCAAAAGAATCATAATCAAAATCATCTGGTACAGATTTTGTTCTCATTTCTAAATCAGGTTGTTTAAAATAACGTTTATCCCATCTTCTGCTGCTACGTCCTGGATTTTTAAGATACATATAGTAAATAATATATAATATTAATAATGTAAATATGACAAAGATTAGATACACAGTTTCAACTGGTAAGAATTCTTTTTGTATTAAAATAGATAATATTAAACATATTGATAATACAATACCTATTACTTTCATAATAACTAATTGATCATTTCTTCTATTATATTCATATAACGCAATTTCTCTTTGACGACTATATGTGCTTTTATTGTTAGTTAGTTTTCTGTATTCAGTTATTTTTTCTTTTAATATTTTTTTTTCTGAATCTAATTGTTTTTTATTTTGACTAATTAATTTAGCATTTGTGAATTTATCCTTAGTATTACTTATAAACTCATTTGTTAAAAAATCCCATACTTCTTTACGATGAGATTCTAAATTGTCTATTCTAGAACTAATTAAAAATTCTCCACGATCTTTTAAATAATTATCTGGATTTTGATATTGTGATTTAGATTGATCCAAAAATTCATTTTGTCTTGAATCAAAATAAGTTTTTAAATCATTTGTTAAACCAGTGTATTGTATTCTAAGTTCATTATCTAAATCTGCACTTACTGAAACTGTTGGTGTAGTCATTCTTTTGATTATTATTAAGAAAAATAATCAAGAAATCAATCATCATAAAAGAATAAAAGAATAAAAGAATAAAAGAATTAAATGAATCTAAAAGTTGTTTGAAGAACTACCACTATTAAACATTGATAAATTTTTGTAAAACAAGACACCAAATAATATAAATATTATAAAGTTAAGAACCATAAAAACATAATACCACCATGTTGAATTGTTAAATTGAAGTTCTAAATCTTTTACACCATATTTACCAGTATCATTAGTATCATTAATTGAACTTATTAACTGTTCTAATTTTTTTATTTTTTCATCAACCATATCTTTTTCTTTAGAATCAATATCTAATTGTTTCTTTTGTTCATCAATATTTTGTCTTATGGTTTTATTATTATCTAGAACAACTGATTCAATATATATTAACTTTTGATTAAAGTTTTTTATTTCTGGTTTTATTTGAGAATCTACTCTGTCTTTATTATTTTGAATCTCAGGATTATTTGGATTATTTGCTGCTTCAGTTTTAGCAGTTAAATAAGTTGCATAAGATCCAGTATATTGTTTAAGTAAGTTATCATATAATTGTTGTGTTTTTTTTAAATTTTCATTGCGAATAACTTCATAATTTTGAGTTGCATATATATCGCTTTCGCATTTTTCATTTTGGCTAGAACTCATTTATATTATTTGTTTCTTTTATTTTTTGTAAAGAAAAAAAATAAACAAATTATAATATTAAATAAATATGTCCATAACTGTTGCTACATTTAACATTTGGTTCGATCAATATTACATTTTTGAAAGAACCAAACAAATAATATTTGAAATAATGGAAACTCGTCCTAAATTATCGGTTATATCACTACAAGAAGTTACATATGAAGTATATAAAATACTTAAACAATGTCTATCTGTATATTATTTTTTTACAGAATATAAACCAAATCAACAATATGATACTGTTATTTTAATTGATAAAAAATTCAAAATAAACCATCAATTTAAAGAGTCTTTTACACATACCAAAATGAAAAGAAATATCGAATTTGTATGTATTACAGATAATACTACCCATAAAAACTATTTAATTTCAACTGCACATCTAGAAAGTGAATTTACAAAAAATAAAGATCAAACTAATCGTTACAAAATAGATCAATTTAATGAATCTTTTGATATTTTGGAAAAATATATTGAAAACTCAAAATTTGCATATGAATTAGTTATTTTTATGGGAGATACTAATATTTCAAATGAAGAAAATCAATTATTTGAAACTAAGATACCAACTGATTGGAAAGATTTTTATCTAGAGTTCGGTTCACCAAAACATTTGGAATTTACTTATGATCATACAAAAAATAATAATACTTATTTTCCTATCAAATCTAGATTAGATAGAATTTATTATAAAAAAAATAAAACATCAAAAATGGAACCATACATGTTTAGTTTTCTTGGTCAAGAACCATATAA
>Ga0164293_10005156_pt1 | contig 11127 bp, 7 predicted proteins | sample GEODES118metaG_FD_111487 | JGI IMG/M metagenome (GOLD analysis project Ga0164293, IMG submission 111487) | Eutrophic lake water microbial communities from Lake Mendota, Wisconsin, USA - GEODES118 metaG | ecosystem: Environmental > Aquatic > Freshwater > Lake | place: USA: Lake Mendota, Wisconsin...
ACGACCGGCACGATCCCCTGGAGGATCGTCGGGACGGCACGCGGGGCCGGCCGGGCAAGGGCGCCGGTGGTGGCATCCGGACCGCGGAAGAGGATGTCCTCGTCGGTGAGGAGATGGGCCGTGACCCGCAGCAACAGCGCGGTCAGCGCTACCGATGAAAGGAGCGTGAGGAGGAGCGGGACGATCGCTCGGCCGATGTCACCGCCGGCGTCGGGCCCGACCCCTGCAAGCACGTCCCGAGCCACGCACACCTGCCCCGTGAAGGGCACGAGGGCCAAAAGGCCTTCGCCGCGGAGCCCGGGCACGAGCGCCGTCCCGGCCAGGGCCGTGACCAGGAGGATCACCGGCGTGAGGGTGTTTTGCGCCTCCTTGTTGCTCTTCGACGCCGTCGTCACCGCCAGGCAGGTGGCCGCGGCGAGCGCCGCCAAGCCGACGAACGCGATCACCGTGACCACCGCCCCGGCCCCCAGCGACGGCAGCCGGGAGGCGGCGCCAGCCGGGATGAAACGGAGGCCGACGGCGCTCGTCAGCGCGATCGAGAGACAGTTGGCCGCGAGCGTGGCGAGGGTGACTGCGTAGACGGCAAGGAACTTCCCCAACACGATGCTCGCGGTGCTGCAGGGAGCCATGAGGAGCGTTTCGATCGTCCCACGCTCCTTCTCGCCGGCGATCGCGTCGATCGCCGGGTAGAAGGCGCCGGTCATCGTCAGCACCGCGAGGAGCACGAGAATCGAAGCGGTGAGCGCGGGGAGGATCGTCTCGGTGGCCACCGTCGGCCCGCCGGTCGTCTCGCCGAGATAGCGGAGGCGGATCGGCTCGAGCAGGCTGTCCGGCAGCCCGGCCCGGCTCACCCTCGCTCCACGGACCGATTCGGCGAGCCCGCGGATCAGCCCCTCGAACTGTTCACGCGACCGCCCGGACGCGCCCCGCGTCGGGAAGCGGGCCTCGAGATCGACCGTGCCGAGTGCGTCGAGGGCCGTCACGATTCCGTCCGGGGCATTGATCCACACGTCTGCCGCCCCGTCCTCCACCGCGGCGATGGCGGTGTCCGGCTCACCATGGACGAACCGGGTGCTCGATGGCCAGGCCCCTTCACCGATCCCGGCCGGTTTGCCGCGATTCATGGCGGCGTCGATGCGGGCCGCGAGTCGACCCGCATCCGGGCCGCTCATCGCCACGGTGAGGGGGGTGGGGGCGGCGCGGGCCTCGAGGTCGGTGACCGCGGTCCGCAGACCGAGGGCGCTCGAGAGGGCCACGAGGGGGTAGGTGACCATCGGCAGGAGGAGCGTGACAAACAGCGTCCTCCGGTCGCGGACGAACTCGAGAAGGTCGCGGCGGGCGATCGCCAGCGCCGCACCGAAGGGCGTGTTCGTCGCCGTGCCATGGGCGGGGGGGGGAGTGGTCATTCGGCCCGTGCCTCCCCGATGGCTGCGAAGAAGGCCTCCTCGAGGCCGCCTGACTGCCCCACGAACGCGTCCCGCGTCCCCTCGGCCACCACATGCCCGCCGTGGATGACGACGAACCTGTCGCAACGGTTCTCGATCTCGTGGAGCCGATGGGTGGAGAGGAGGATCGCCCGCCCGTCGGTCCGCAGGTCGGCGAGGAGCGCGAGCAGGTCGCGGGCCCCGAGGACGTCGAGGGCGTTGGTCGGCTCGTCGAGAATCAAGGCGGGCGGATCGTGGACGAGGGCGCGACCGACGCTGACGCGCTGCCGCTGCCCGGACGAGAGCCGGCCGGCGGGGCGATCGGCACAGGCCTCGAGCCCGAGGACGTCGACGAGCGTCGCCACGCGGGCCTCGAGGGCTTCGCCACGGAGACCGTGGAGCGCGCCGAAGGAGCGGAGGATCTCGCGGGCCGAGAGCCGGTCGGGAACTCCCGTCGTCGCCGAGACGTACCCCAGCTGCCGGCGGGCGCCGACCGGGTCGATGGCGACGTCGCAGCCGCCGACGCGGGCGGTGCCCGAGGTCGGGGCGAGGAGCGTGGCGAGAATCCGCAGGGTGGTCGTCTTGCCGGCGCCGTTGGCACCGAGGAGCCCGACCATCTCGCCGGGTCCGACGGTGAACGACACCCCGTCGACCGCCGCGACGACGGCTCCCGACGACGAGCGGTAATGCTTCACGAGCCGGTCGACCTCGATCACGTCAGGTCTCCTCGCTCGGGGGAAACTGACGCCATTCGAGGATCGCCACCGCGATCGCGAGAAACACCGCCGCGAGCACGAACACCGCGCTGATCTGGAACCAGGGGGGGCGGTCGTCGACGAGCAGCTGGAGCTCGATCGGCATCACGCGGCGCCAATCCATGAAGCGCACCAGGAGCGTGCGGAGGCGGAGCGACACGGTGAGTTGGTTGACCACCGCCGGGATCAGGCCGGCGAGATACTCGACCACGAGGGCCACGCCGACGCTGGCGACGAGCGCCCGCTTGGGGACGATCACCGCCGGGAGCGCGAACAGCGCCGCCCGGCCGATGCACGACAGGCAGACGAGAATCGAGAACGGGCCGAGCAGCGTCCAACCATCCCGGATCGGTCCTGCGAGCAGGGCAAGCAGCAGTCCCGACAGCGCCACGAAGCCGGTCCAGAGCACGGCGGCGAGCCATGTGCCGAGGAGGAGCGACCGGCGGCCTCCCGGTCGGACGGCGACGTGCACCCAGGTGCCGCGTTCGAGTTCGTCGGCGACCACCGGGCACATCGTCACGAGCAGACCGAGCATGCAGACCGCCTCGGGCACGAGCGCATAGAGGAGTGTCGCCCCCAGGTCGGTGTCGAGCCACGTGCCCCGAGCCTTCGACGCGGCCAGGAGCACCGCGGCGGGGAAGACGACCCCGATCACCGCCAGGGCGATCCGCGGAGGGGTGAGGAGTCGTCCGATCTGGAAGCGGACCACCGCCACGATCGCCGACAGGGGGGGGAGGGGCGCCGCTTCGTCCGCCCGCATCGGCGCGGGTTGCATCCGCGCGGGTTGCGTCTGGGATGGGGGGATCGGGCCGGTCATGGCGTCACCCCCCGATGCAGCTGCACGAGCCTGCCGAAGATCCCTTCGAGGGAACGGTCTCCCGGCACGAGCTCGCGGACGAGGATCCCGGCGGAGATCGCCGCATCCCCGACGCGTTGGGCCACGAGGCTCGGGCTCCGCGTGTCGATGACCAGCGTATCGTCGCCGACGAACCGCACCGACTCCGCCTCCGGAAAGGCACAGGCCACCTCCGCCAGCCGTCGGGGCGCCGATGACACGACGCGGACCTCCGAGGGGAGCGTGTCGATGAGCCGGCGGATCTCGTCGACGCTGCCGCTGGCCACGAGGCGCCCGCCGAGGATCACGGCGAGCCCCGCCTGGAGCGCCTCCACCTCGTGGAGGAGATGGCTGGCGACCAGCAGGCTCCGCGACCGCGCCCAGCTGCGCACGAGCGTCACCAACTCGTACCGGGCGACGGGGTCGAGGCCGTCGAACGGCTCGTCGAGGACGAGGAGATCGGGATCGTGGGCGATGGCACCGGCCAGCTTCGCCCGCTGCCGCATCCCCTTGGAGAGCGTCGACAATGGCCGGCGCGACGCCTCCCCGAGCCCCACCTGCTCGAGCGTCTCTTCGGCGCGGCGGAGGGCCGCGGCGGGGGTGTAGCCGGAGAGCTGCACGAGGTAGCGGACCCACTCGAGCGGCGTGGCCGACCGCTCGGTGAGATCGGTGGCGGGGCAGTAGCCGATCCTCCGCAGGACGCGCGCGTTGAAGGCGGGACGCTCGCCGAAGACCCGCACCCGGCCGATCGAGGGGCGGAGCTGACCGGTGACGAGACCGAGGAAGGTCGTCTTGCCGGCGCCGTTGGGCCCGAGGAGGCCGTACGCTCCCGCGCCGAGCTCGACGGTGACGTCGTTGACGCCGATGACGGAGCCGTAGAGTTTGGTGACGTGGGTGAGGGAGATCATCGCAGCGGGGGCGAGCGGGGCGGCGGAGAAGGCACACCGGCGGAGGATGCCGGAGAAAAGGTCAGACGCGGGCGGGAGAGTCGACACGCCACCAGAGGACGACGGCCGAGACGATCGACACGATGCTCAGGGAAAGCAGCGGGGGAAGGATCGCTTCCCACCGTTTCTCGATGCCGAACACCCAGGCCTGGATGACGCCGAGGGCATGGTAGGGGGAGATCCAGGCCCAGCGATCGATGGTGTTGTCGATTCCGGTGGCGCGGGAGAGCCAGCGGAAACGCCGGACGTCGAGGGGCGATCTTCTTTGTGGCGATCGCCCCTCGACGAGATCGAGGAACTCGTCGGCGAGTGGCCGCTGCGGCCCACCAGGCCGGACGTTGCCCCGCCGCGATCGCACCGGGCCATCCTCGACCGAGAAGACGGTGCCGGAGTCGCGGATCCGGGGGGATGTCTCGGTCGATCCCTCGATCATCTGCTCGTTCGCGGCCCGCACCGCGTCGGCCGTGGTCAGCGACGCGTGCGCGATCCAGCAGGCGGCCCAGGTGGCAAACCATGCGAAGCTCGCGATCCGGCTCTCGGCGGTGAGCGACGAATAGGCCAGCGCCATGAACACCGTGGGGATGGCCAGCGCCACGCTCGCGACGACGATCCTCAACGGGAGATCCCACGTCGTCACCGCCACCCACAGGCTCGGGCTCACCGCCACCCCGGCCACCCACAGCGCGAGCGCCGGCAGCATCGTGATCGAGGCGACGAGCAGGGCGAGGATCAGCAGCTTCCCCCCGACGTACTCGAGTTTCCCGATCGGGCGCGTGAAGTAGATCAGCCAGGCTTTCGCCCGCAGGTCTCGCGAGACGAGCGCCGGGGCCACGAGCCCCACCACGAGCGAAAGCAGGATCGCCTGCGGCGAGCGCATGAAGGCGAGCATCAGCCGCGACCACACCGCCCGGCGCGTCCGGTTGGTCTCGGCCTCGGGGCCTTCGTGGGGATCGGCCGGTGGCTCGTCGGTCGAGCCGAGGGCGTCGGCGATCGCCCGACCGAGGATTCCCACGCCATCGACGTTTCGGCCGACGCGGGCCGAGTCGCGGATCGACCCCAGCCGTCCCTCGTCGACCGCCTGCTCGAAGACGAAGAAACTCCCGGCGAACACGAGCGCCGGACTCCAGGCGAAGAACACGGCGCGGCGCAGCCAACGGCTCGTCCACGCCAGCCGGATGCCGGTCGTGGCGATGACCATGATCGCGGCCAGCGAGCCGCTGCGCTGCCCCTGCCAAGGGCGGTATCCGACGTCATGGAGCGGCATGAAGGGGTTCCGTCGGGGGAGCGTCGGTGGACCGGAGGGCCTCGAGGAAGACCTCCTCGAAGGGCCGGCGGGAGCTCTTCAGGGAACGGACACGGACCCCGAGGGCGCCGACCTCGGCCCACATCGCCGCAAGCGCCTCCGGTGAGTTCACCTGGAGCAGGACGGTCCCTTCGGTGGCCGACCCGGCCACGGCAGCGCGGAGATCGAGCGCGACGGCGCGGCGGGCCGGGATGCCGCGGGCGACGAGACGGCCGACGAGCTCGTCGACCGGCCCGATCACCTCGAGCTGCTCCTCGGGAACCGCCGGGTGGGTGAGCTGTCGGATCGATCCCGACAGCCTCACCCGGCCGCCGGCGAGGACGATGACGCGCTCGCAGATCGACTGCACATCCGGAAGCACGTGCGTGGAGACGAGGATCGTCTTGCCATGATCGCGGGCGAGGGTGGTGAGCCGGCCGAGCATCGCGCGGCGCTCGATCGGATCGAGACCGTTGGTCGGCTCGTCGAGGATCACCATCCGGGGATCGTGGACGATCGCGGCCGCGAACGAGATCTTCTGCCGCATTCCCACCGAGAGCGTCTCCACCGGGCGGTAGCGTTCCTGGCCGGCATCGCACCAATCGAGCACCTCGTGCGCCCGCCGCAGCGACTCGATCCCCGGGATGCCCGAAAGCCTCGCGGCGTAGCGCACCATCTCCACCCCCGACAGCCCGGGCACCGCGCACTCGTCCTCCGGGACGACTCCCACCTCGCGGCGAACCCGATGGGGCTCGCGGCGCGGATCGAGGCCGAACACGGCCACGCTTCCCTCGGCGAGCCGCACGAGCCCGAGGATCGCCTTCACGAGTGTGCTCTTTCCGGCCCCGTTGGGGCCGACGAGCCCGGTGATTCCCGGTTCGACGGCAAGCGACACGTGGTCGAGGACGGTCCGCCGCCCGTAACGCTTGACGATCCCCGTGGCCAAGACCGGCTTTTCCACGGGCGACGATCCGATCATGCGTGCGGGCTACCCAAGGGCTGCGTCGACTCGTGCGTGGCTTCCAACCATCGACCTGACCGGCTCAGCCGTCCATGACTTCCGCTTCCTTCGTCCGCGCCAGATCCCCCACCTTGGACTCGTAGGTCTTGGTGAGCTCCTGGACCTCCTCCTTCGTCGAGTCGCAGTCGTCCTCGGTGAGAGTGCCGTCGGTCTTTTCGGTGTCAGCGGCCTTGTTGGCGTCGCGGCGGACGTTGCGGATCGCCACCCGGGCCTCCTCGGCGAGCTCCTTGATGCGCGCCGTCATCTTCTTGCGGACGTCGGTCGACAGCGCGGGGATCGTGATCCGGATGACACGGCCGTCGCTCTGCGGATTGAAGCCGAGGTCGGAGGCCTGGATGGCCTTCTCGATGTCCTTGATCGTGCCGGGATCGAAGGGGCGGACGACGATCTGGTTCGGCTCCGGGGCGCCGACGCTCGCGAGCGCCTTGATCGGCGTCGGCGAGCCGTAGACCTCGACCCGGAGCGAATCGACGAGCCCGGGGTTCGCCCGTCCCGTGCGGATGCCGGTGAGCGCGTGGCGGAACACGTCGACGGCCTTCTCCATCCGCTCCTCGGCGTCCATGAGGATCTCGTCGGCCGGCATGCAGGCACACTCCTTCGTGGGGCTCTCTTCGGGTTTCGCAATCGTGTCGTCCGGCCGCCACCAGCCAGGGTGCGGCGGGGTGGATTTGTCGGTCACGAAAGACACCGCCACAATTCTCGCGGGGTGGCAGCGGGCACGCAAGCGGACGGCCGCCCGCCGCCAACGCCTCCCCGACTCCCCGCCCCCGCCATCGGATCCCAGCCCGTCATCCGCCCCGAGGCTTTCATGCGTTCCCGAGCTCCCTGCTTTCCTTCCGCGACCTGCATCCTGGCCCTTGCCCTGTTCTTCGTCGTGTCGTCCCCGGCATCGGGGCAAGCGGTGATCGCCCGCCGTCTCCCCCCTCCGGCGCCCGCGCTTGCGGACCTCGTCGCCAAGCTCGACGACGCCAAGCGCGACGCCTGGGAACTCGTGCCGAAGCGCCTCGAGAAGCTCCGGGAAAGGATCGCCATGACCACCTTCCCCTCCGACGCGGTCCGAGCGGAGGTCGAGGTGTTTCCCAAGGGGGTGGACTATGCGTTCGAGTGTGGCGAGTGGTGGGATCCAGAGCACTTGGAGCGGGCGACCTGGGCGCTCGACGAAGCGGATCGACGGCTCGACGCCCTGGCGGCGGGGCACGCGGGCTGGCGCGACGGTGACTCGGTGGCGCTTGCCTACCGCTCGCGGCTCGACGGCTCGGTGCAGCCCTACGGGATCGTCGTTCCCGAGGGGCTCGACCGCTCCCAGCCGGTCCCGGTGTGGATCTGGCTCCATGGCCGCGGCGAGCGTGACACCGATCTCCACTTCCTCCGAGGCAAGTCGCGAAAGTCGGGGGAGTTTTTTCCCGCCGACGCCGTCGTCCTCCATCCCTTCGGCCGGTACTGCAACGGCTGGAAGGGACCCGGCGCGGTCGATGTCTTCGAGGCCCTCGACGCCCTCGACGGCGTGATCCCGGTCGACCGCGATCGGGTCGTACTTGCCGGCTTCTCGATGGGAGGGGCCGGGGCCTGGGAGATCGGCGCCCGCCGTACCGATCGGTTCTGTGCCGTGCATGGCGGCGCCGGATTCGTCGACACGTCGCGCTTCATCGGCATCGATGCGGCGGACGTTCCCTGGTGGGAGTCGAGGCTGTGGCTCCTCACCGACGTCCCGCCGGTGGCCCGCAACCTCATCAACCTCCCGGTGATCGCCTACTCCGGCGAGAAGGACGGCCAGCGGGCCGCAAGCGAGATCATGGTGGAGACCCTCGCCGCCGAGGGTAGCGAGATCCCCCACGTCATCGGTGCCGGGATGGAGCACCGCTACGACGATCCCTCGCGTGCGGCGATCGCCGCGTTTCTCGCTCCCGCCGTGGCCGCCGGCCGGCCCCGTTCCCCTGACACCGTGCACTGGGCCGGCACGACGCTCGCGGATGGCGGGGCGTGGTGGGTCGAGCCGCTCGGCCTCGGCGAGCACTGTGCGCCGGCGCGGGTCGACGCCGTGCGCGATCCGAAGGCGTCGAGCCTCCGGGTCACGACGGCGAACGTCACGGCCGTCCAGCTCCGCGACATCCCGGCAGGTTGCCGGATCGTCATCGACGGAACGGTGATCGGGCACGACCGTCCGGCGGGAGATTTGGTGATCGCCCGCGCCGACCTCGCTCCCGAAGGCACCTGGGGCATCGTCGACCGTGCGGCGCTACCGCTCCATCGCAAGCGGCCCGGGCTCACCGGCCCGATCGACGAGGCCTTCGATGCGCCCTTCGTCGTCGTGCCGCCGGCCGGGCCAGGCATCTCCCCCGCGGTCGATCGCTTCGTGGCGGAGGAGTTTGCCCACCTCCGGCGCCGTTGGCACGACCTCTACCGCGGTGAACTGCCGGTCGTCGAGGCGGCCGCGGTCACCGACGAGATGCTCCGCACGAAGAACCTCGTGCTGTTCGGTGACGAGCGATCCAATCCGCTCATCGCTCGCGCCCTGCCCGGTTTGCCGCTCCGCTGGACGCCCGACGAGATCGTCCTCGGTCCGGGCGGTCCCGCCGAACGCCGCTTTCCCGCGGCCGGGCGGGTGCCCGTCCTCATCCATCCCAATCCGCTCCTTCCCCCCTCCGCCGAACCGCGGTATCTCGTCCTCAACTCCGGCTTCACGTTCCGCGAGGAGCATGACACGAACAACGCCCTCCAGAACCGCCGGCTCCCCGACTGGGCGGTGATCGACACCGCCATCCCCGCCGACGGCCGCGACCCGGGGGGGATCGTCGCCGCCGACTTCTTCGACGAGACGTGGGAAGTGAAGCGGGCGGAGTGAGCCCCGTGCCTCACCCCACGAGGACGGTCGGTCGTCGTGCCGGATCGGCCACGGCCTTCTCGACGAGATCGTAGACGACGTTCGGCACGTCCCCTTGGCCGAAGAGGAGGAACTCGAGGGCCAGCTTCAGGCTGCTCCCCTGGCTCCATCCGAAGACGACGTCGAGCGGCGTGCCCGACTTGCACATGTCGATGGCGATCTGGGCGATCGTGTGCGACACGCTGACGACGTCGCGGGCCACGATCACGAACCGTTCCCCCTCCTGCTTGGCGGAGATGATCGGGGCATTGTGGAACTCGCTGGTGTCCCCGTAATGGACCTCGAGAAACACGATCGGCACCTCGGCGGGGATCCGGTGGCGGTGGCGGATCTCCGCCTCCTTCTCGTCGAGGGAGCGGTGGCCGGGGCGGTGCGGTACGAGCACGCGAAAGGCCCCTTCGGCACAGATGTCGGTCCAGAGCATGCGGGCGGAATCGTCGGCGAAGCGAAACTCCTTGTGACGCAGTTCCTGGCTCCGCCACACGCGTGACACGATCGAGATCACGAGCACCGAGGCGATGAACATCGAGGCGATGATGATCCCGTCGGGCCGTTCGGTGATGTTCGTGATCGTCGTGTAGATGAAGACCAGCGTGATCAGCGCGAAGGCGAGCCGCTTGAGCGGATGGTGGTCGGCCCCCTGCGACGCCTCGTGCTGCATGTGCACCAGCGACGCGATGCAAGCGCTCGTCATGAGGACGAGCACGCCGGTGGCATAGGCTCCACCCTGGGCGGTGACGTCGGCCTTGAACGCCCAGGTGACGAGAAGGTTGATGACGGTGAACGCGATCACGAGGGGGCGGTACGCCGCGGCCCACTCGGGGGCCATGCCGTAGCGCGGCAGGTAGCGGGGCACCATGTTGAGCAGGCCGGCCATCGCCGAAGCCCCGGCGAACCAGAGGATGAGGATCGTGGCGATGTCGTAGAGCGTGCCGAAGATCGGGCCGAAGAGCGGGCTGACCGGTTCGGGAAGCGGACTTTCGCCGTGGGCGACGTAGGCCAGCGCCCGGTCGAGGGCCTTCCCCTTGGAGACGATCCCGCCGTCGGCGTCCTTCTCCATCCGCAGTTCTTCGGCGGGGATGATCGTGTTGGTGCCGGTGACGAGCGAGGAGCCGATCAGGAAGAACGACATGATCAGGGCGGCGGTGAGCATCAGGCGGCGGGTGTTGGTGATCCTCGCCTGGTCGTCGTCGGGGTTCTCGTCGCTGCCGCGGACGAGGTGGATGAGGAGCACGCCGGTCTCGAAGCCCGACAGGCCGAGCGCGAGCTTGGGGAAGATCAAAAGCGAGATCCCCAGGGCCACCCACAGCCCGTGCCCCTGGAGCGGCGCCTCATGGAGGTGATAGGTGCCCGAGGCGATCTCGGCGAACCACTGCTGGAGGAGGGTCGGATGGGTGAAGAGGTACCACAGGCTGCTCGAGATGATCAGGAACGACATTCCGAGAAAGACGATGACGAGGACGGTGGCGATGCTCACCACCTCGGAATAGCCCTTGAGAAACATCGCCCCCAGGAGCAGGAGCAGCACCACCGCCATGGCGATCTGGTTGTGGGCCCATGGCGGCGCGTGCTCGACGAACAGCGTGTTGCTGATGAGGTGGGCTGCGGCGTCGGCTGCGGAGAGCGTCTTGGTGATCACGAAGTCGGTGGCCGCGAAGCCGATCAGCACGAGGACGCCGAGCTTGCCCTTCCACCCGCTGACGAGCCGCTCGATCATCCCGATCGAGCCGACGCCATCGGGAGTCTGCCCGGCGACGTAGCTGTAGACGGGGTAGGCCCCGAACAGCGTCACGAGCACGAGGACGAGCGTCGCCAGGGGGGCGAGCGTGCCGGCGCCTTCGAAGGCGATCGACGGTTGGTAGCCGAGCGTGCTGAAGTAGTCGACACCACACAGACACATGATCAGCCACCACGCGTAGTGGTGATGCTGACCGTGGGAGGACTCACTCACGGAGGCGCATCGCTCCTGATGGGGGATCGGA
>Ga0164293_10005157_pt1 | contig 11126 bp, 8 predicted proteins | sample GEODES118metaG_FD_111487 | JGI IMG/M metagenome (GOLD analysis project Ga0164293, IMG submission 111487) | Eutrophic lake water microbial communities from Lake Mendota, Wisconsin, USA - GEODES118 metaG | ecosystem: Environmental > Aquatic > Freshwater > Lake | place: USA: Lake Mendota, Wisconsin...
AGTCTTCTTAGTAATCATAACTCACGCAGCTCCTCTGCGGAGTTGGAACGCAAGTTCTCTAGAAATTTTTGCAGCAAGTTCTGTTTCGTTCATGCCAGGCGACGGATAGACGTTCATCGTGATGCCGCTACCTTTTCCGCCAGACAGCAACGTGATCATTGCCTTGTCGCGCTTTGAGAGCCCGTCTGGGTCAAGAGGTTCAACACGCTCGGGGCGACCGGCCTCAGCAAGAAGTGCAAGTGTCCCGTTGCGGCTTGCCGGAACAATTCCGCCTAAAGCCATCGGTCTTGCCCTACTCTCGTATCTTCCGCTATCGTTGGTGCCGCCTCCGCCTGTGCCTGCGTTGAACTTTGGAATGTCCGGTACGTCGAAACCTTTGCCGCCAATGCCAGGTACCCAGCTTGGAATCTCAAAGCTAAGCGAACCAACTGTGTTATTCCAGATGTCCGCTACAAAGTTAAACGCGCTCTTAAAGGCGCCTACTATAGCATCTTTAACACCGAGAACTACGCTCTTAATGCCTTCTATCGCCGACGTAATTCCGCCCCACACTAGGTTAAAAGCGGTCTTAATAAGATCCCACGCAGTTTCAAAGGCTATTCTAATGCCGTCCCACACGGCGTTGATTGCTGTTTTTCCGACTTCTATAGCGAGCTTTATGGCGCCCCAGACAATGTCAAAGTAGAACTTGATCCCACCCCAAACAAACTCAAACGCTATTCTTATTAAGTCGAACGCCGTGGTTATGACAGTGATTCCAACGCTGATCGCAACTTGGATCAGACTCCACACTATGTCAAAGTAGAACTTGATCGCACCCCAAACCGCTTCAAATACCGCCTTCATTAGATTAAAGACTGGCATAATTACGTTGTTCCAGTAGAACGAAATTACCTGGGATATAACACCCCAGACAAACTTAGCAATCGTAACAAACGTGTTAAACACGAACTTCCAATACCCAACAATAAACCCTAGAACTGGCTTGAACACCTTGCTCCATAGGAATCCAACGGCTGCTGTGATGACTGGCCAAACAGTGTTGAATACGGCCATGATCGCCTTAAACGAATACTTAAAAGCAAAGTATATCGCCCCAGCGGCAACAATGAGCGGCACAAGTGCTATTGCAATTGCGATCATTGCAACCTTGAACGCGACCTTGATTACAGTCCACACCTTCATAAAGACTTCTTTAAGAACGTTTAGTGCAATCTTGACTGCCGCAAATGCAACTTCAAATCCAAACTTTAGAGCTGTGATGACTGGCTTAATTACGCTATTCCAGACAAACTTAAAATACGCGCCCATAAACTTGAACACTGCCATAACTACGGCTTTGATTACATTGAACGCTGTCACGACGATGACTTTAATTACTGCAAATTGTATTTTGAATATTGGCATGAGTATAGCAAGTTTTGATTTGAATATGTTAATTACACCTAAGAAGATCTCTTTGATCGCCTTAAACGCAAAACCAAACGCGTCCGCTATCGCTTGAAACTGCTTGCCAAAGTTCTTTTTTGCGCCGTCTACGTCTCCGGTGATCAGTGAGAACACGCCGCGTATGAAAAAATAAACACTCTGAAATATCTTGATAAGTGCGCCAATGATGTAGATAATCGCTTTGAATGCGTTTCCAACCGCTTCGATAAGTGGCATCAATGTTTTTTCAAGAATTGGCACTAGGTACTTAGCAATAAAGTCGCCGATGGCCTTAAATACGTTCTTGAACGTCTCGCCAACACCTTCAGTGCTGCCCATAGACGCCATGACTTCTTCAAGAACTTCTTTAACCTCGTTAAAGACTTCTATAATTTTTGCTAGAACTTTTTCGTACAGTTCCTTTAGCGCGTTTCTAAGTTTTTCACTGTTCTTGTACGCAAGATAGAAGATAGCGACAAGTGCTACGATCGCAGCTACGGCCAAAAGCACGGGAGTTGACAACGTTACAAAGTAGTATTGCACCCGAAACATTTCAAATTTTAGCGCTGCGAACGCTTTCTTTGAAACAGTAGCAATTGTTGTCGCCATTGTCATATACTTTGATACAACTAGCATGGCGAACTTACCAACCCTACCCATCAAAGACATTGCCTTAGCGGCACCCATTATCGCCGCTGTAAAGAGAGCAACTCTCTGTATAATGGGATTGCTGAAGATCGCAATTAGCACGTCAAGAGCCAGTTCAAGCGTGCCAAAGAAAATCTGTATTGACTTTGACTCGGTGAAAAGTCTTATGAACTTTCCAAGCTTGACAACAAAATCAGCAAGATACGGCCCGGCTTCTTGAAGAATTGCAAATATTTCGCCAATGATCGGCGCGAGGCCGCCGAGCGCCTCAGCGCTGTCGCCAATGGCAGGGTCGTCTCCAAGCTTTAAGAACTCTTTGACTAGATCAACAGCAAGCGTTGAGATCTTTGCAAAGTTGTCAGATGCGTCAAGAAAGAACTTTTCAAGAGAACCGTCACCGAGCATCTTTGCAGTGAACTCGTCGAACTTTTTCATTGACTTTTCGAACGTGTCAAGCAGCATCTCGCCGCCGGAACCAGGCCCAGCTGCGGCCTTGCCGATGTTCATGATCGCGCCAAATAGACCGTTCTTACCAAGCGCTCTTCCAAGCTGCGCGGCGATGTCACCGGCGTACTTAAACGTGTCAGCAAGAGTCTTGCTCTCTTTATTTGCCTCGTTTGTTGTCTTCCACCCTGTTGTAAGAACTACAACCCAGTCTGTAAATCGTCTAATCAACGGGTCGGCGGCTGAGAGAACGGTTAGAAAAACGTCGTACAGGTTTCCAAATATTTTACCGAGCTTGCCGATGGTGTCGGTGTTAGTGCTTGCAACTTCGTTTAGATTTTTTAGATTGTCTTCTGCCGTGACGATATTTGAGAAGTCAAGAGCTGACTTACCAAGAGCGGCGCCAGTTTTTTCAAGAATCGGGATTAGAGCTGGAAAAAGTTTCTTGACTATGTTGTCAAGCGCGTCTTGCATCGGCTTAAACAGTTCTCTGCCAGCCGCATGTCTAAGTTTTACAAGCTCAGGTTGAATTGAGACAAGATATTCGGCAAAAGCTCTGGCTTCTTTTGAAAGCTTGCTTAGGGCTTCGTCGTCTGCGCCGCCTCCGCCTGAACCTTTTCTTGAATCATTTAGCGCTTCCTGCGCTTCAAGAAGCGCGCGCAACGCTTCAAGTTCGGCCTTCGCGCGTGCGTCAACGGCTTCCTGCACCGCCTTGGTTGCGTCAACAACTTCTTCAGAACCTTCAACACCGAGCTTGTTTCTTTTTTCTGTTTCCTTAGCAAGATCAGCGTTTGTGTCTTTAGCGCGACGCATGTTGAGGTCAGCTTCTTGATACGCGAGTTCTGCCTCACGACGTGCGCGAGAGTTAGGTGGAAGGTCTTGAACTCTTGCTAAAGTTTCGCGCGCCTTCTCGAGCTCAATCGCCGCTTTCTTCTCAGAAATAGCCGCGTCTTCGGCGTCAAAGTTAAGCTGTTGCAGACTCTCTGACGCATCTATTCTAGCTTTTGTCAGACGCTCTTCGGCTTCTGTTAAACGATCGTTGGCGCGAACAAGCGCCTCTCTATTTGACTCAAGAACCTGCGCTAGACGTTTTTCGGCTTGTTCAATTCTTTTTGAATTGTCTCCACCACCACCGCCACCTTTCTTGGTAAGAGCTTTCATGGCGGCGCCGATGCCACTGAACGCCATCTTAGCAGCTATTGCTGCTTGGCCGATTGCAGAGAAAACGCTTGGTAGAACAATCAGTGCAGGTAGAGCAGCGGCGATCTGTGAGCCAAGAGCGACAAGGCCCGACACCATCGAGGAGATGCCGCCAACTGCAGTGGCAAGGGCAGGCCCAATGGCGTAGCCAGTGGTGACCATTCTAAAGAATTTTTCGTAGGCTTTATCTGCTTCTTTTTGGAAGTCAGTCGTAATAGCCTTGATCTTTATATACGCTGTACCAACAATTGCCACGTGTCGTCACCTCCTCACATCGTATTGCATCAGTATGATTTTACAATGGTTTCTAGTGCCCTAGTGGGGCCTCAAGGGCAGTGCCAAATGGCAACCTTGAACCACTATCTACGGACGTAGCCGGAACAAACGGCTTAACAACTGGAGAACCTTGCGATCTTTCAAACGGGTCTACAGGAGTTGGCATATCGTAGTCCTGCATCTCAGCTGCGATATCAGGGGGCAGTTGATTGGCACTGCCACCTTTAGAAGCGTACTTATACACTTTCCCGTAGAGATTAGAGTACAGCATAGATCTTGACTTATCTTTTGCCTCGGCCTGCTCGCTTGTTGAAGACGAGTGCATGTCCTCCTCAAACAAGAAGTGAATAACATCGAGCATGTCGGGAGCGGCTAGAGACTTTAGGTCTACACCGCAGGTTATTGATTTGCCGTTTACATACGGCCAAAGGTCTACTGCCCAGTCTAGGAGAGCTCTGGCCGCTTCGTAGGGCGTTCCGAGTACGTTTCTACCAACCATCCGATGATGTCCATCAACGTCTCCATATGGACGATTCTTTCTGGATCGTCGCACAGAATGTTGAATCTTGCTAGGCTCTCAGGCACGAGAACTGTCGAAAAGAACTTCTCGATGACCTTACCGGCTTCGCCAGGGTTTTCTTGATCTGACGTCTTAGACGCAAGATCGAGCATTGTCTTACCAGGGATCTGCGGACGACATACAAAATCTTCCTCGCATAGTTTGAATGAAATCGGTTCTGCGTCAGAAAAGTCTGGGGTCCCAAAGTCTTTGAATTTTGCCATTAGGTATCTATATCTCCATCTATGTGTTAGGTATCTTTTTGTGTTACGACACTATAAAACTATAACATATTCATCTATAAATTGGCGCAGTAAGGCCACTAGACTTGGCCCTTTATCTCCTCATCACGATCTTAAGTGCTGTTGTGAGATACGGATTTGGTCTCGTGCCCGGGTGCTTGACTGCTCTCTTATAGACCATCGTCCCTCTACTGCCTCTAAACCTAAGAATTCCGGGCGGCTTAGCAACAATTAAGTGAGGACGAGTCCCAGCGTGATGTAGGTAAGCGATGCTTAGACTAGAGCCAACCTCAAACTCCGGGCCCATCGACGTTCTATTGTACGAAACCCCGATAGACGCCGCAAGCCGACCTGTTCGTTTTCCAACAAGTGTCTTTGCTATATCTCGAGCTCTGTCGGCTTTTTTCTCAACGTATTGACCGACCTCACCATTCCGAGATTTCAGCATTCTGTCGATCTCCATCTTGTGCCAACGCATGTAGACAACTGTTCCATTTGCCATGACGGTCTACGGAATCGCCATCGTTAGTTCAAGAACAACAAGTTGAAATCCACCCTCAGGCGGCGGTGTCTCAACCGTGCCGACTACACCGATACCGTATCCGCCTTCTTCCCACATATCAAGAAGGTTAAGCGACTGCAGCAACACCCACGTATCAATTGCAGAGATCTGCGCCGCCTCTTCAATGTGCGTGGCGGTCGGCGGTCTTCCATTTATAGAAATCGTTGGTATCTCTCTAGCAACGGTCACAAGAACGACCGCCGTTCTTGGCGCCGTGCATCTCTGCGGTGTCGTTAGTTGATTGCCAGGAGAGCCTAGGTACGTCTGAACCAACGTCACCGTTAGCTGCTCACAGTCAATCGATGACTGCCCAACGGTCCAATAGCGACGCGTCGGCAGTGGCACGCTGTACGACTCAAACGTTGTCACGACCCTAGAGAGAACGCCGTCTAGCATGTCAACGATGTTCAAGGCATCTTCTGATACTCCTGAGATATCTACAATTCCCATGAATTACCCGATCGTGTATGCGTTGATGACGGACGATGCAAGACCAATTTTTAGGTTGCCCGTGGCGATAAGAGTGGTCTCAGTAGTGGCTCCAACCGTGCGTGTGCCGTAGAGCTCCCATGTCCCGGGGTCAATCATCTTGAGAATGCTAAGGGCGTCTTCGTATGTCACAGACACCGTGATTCTATCGTCTGTTGTTGATGAAGCCGTGCCGGTTGCAGCGGCTGACACGACGTTGGCGTTTGTCTTAGCGTACCTAAACGTCGTAGGCGTTGGTACCTGGGTAATGGTGTATGTTCCATTGAACGTTGCATCAACACCGGCAACTACTACGCTAGTGCCAACGTAGAAACCGTGCTCCGTGCTCGTCGTAAGCGTGGCGACGTTAGACGTCAATGACTTATTAGACACGGTGCGTGCCGTTGTTGTCGGGTCCGTAGTCACAGCGGCGCCGTCTATTGTTTTTGACGTTGATTCTCCGTAGTTTCTAATGATTACCTCGGGTGCCCAGCCACCAGAAAGAATAAATAACCCGTTGATTGAAGAGAGCGATACGTTCGTGCTCCCGGTTCCGCCGGCGGGAACAACGATGTCAAGTGCGCTAGCACCGAGCTTTGTTGCCTTCGGTGTGTTTCTTCTTGCTCGTGGAGTGTCGGTTGAAAAGACTCTTGCCTTTGCTCTAGCCTTGTCAGGGTTGACTGTTTTTAGGAATAGGTCAATAGCGTATAGACCGGTGCGCATTTCATCGATGAAGTCTTGACTGTCAAGTAACGTGTACGACACACCTTGGCGCGAGATAGACGTGACTCTCTGAGGTAGCGCGCAGGTGTCGTCACCAGACCAAAGTTTTCCAAATTCAATTGCAAGAGTTCTTGCAGCCATCTTACCAAGCGTCGGTGGCTCAACACCGTACGAGTACGTGACCTCAACGTTGCACGGAGTCCACGCTGTACCTACGACCGATTGAATCGTCGAGTGATCTACTAGGTAGTACTTGTCAGGGCTAATGACATTGCCTACTCTGTCTCTTATATTATGTATCTTAGTCACAGGACGCCCACGGAGACGAATACGAGACGAAGACGTCATGCCGTCGGACGTCATGTCTTCATAGAAGTCAAGATCGTCGGAGAAGAAGTTTTGCACGTCGCCATCAACAAGAATTGCCTGGTCGTTGCCGACAGCCGGGCCGTAGCGATACGTACGACCGGCGCAGACGTACCGCTCGGTGACCGTGGTGACGCCGCTGTACTTACGACCAGATAACGACCATAGCAGATATGACGCCGCCTTGGCGGCTTCGTACGCAAACTCTGATTCGGCGTAATCGCCGAGTTCTTCCGGTGTAATCCATAAATTGGACATCTTGCCTCGTCTCTATGCGCGTAAACTACAATGGCGCGTCCTATGTATTTTACACATAGAACGCGCCATTGACAGTTAGTTAAATCAGGCTACTGGATCTTCTGTCGACGCGATGATGAAGTCGATGGCTTCATCTTCGTTGAAGTCAATATTTCCAGGCATGTTGTAGGCAGTTGTTGAACCTTCCGACGTGAAGTCTGTAACTGCGCGGCTGTCGGCAGCAACTACTGCTGTTCCAGATGCTACACCAGAGGTGATTGTTCCAGACGTGCTGGTAGTGTACGTAAACGTTGTCGTTGTCGGGACAGCGGTAATCGTGTATGTACCGTTCAATGGAGCAAACGTTGAAGCAAGACCGGCAACTACAACACTGTCGCCGACCGCGTAGTTATGAGCAGCTGCAGTCGTAAGAGTAGCTACTGCGAGGGCTCGAGCGCCGTTGCTTACAGTTGCTGAAAGATCGCCATGCCAGGTGTAGAAACCCTTGCGGCCGGTCGGTGCCCATGACGAGCGTGCGTACGAGTACGGGCGCTCTGTAGCTGTTGGGAACTCCCAGCGATCGTCGAGGCCATCGCCGAACAACGAGTTGCCGAGGCCATAGCCTTCGAACGTTGTTGCGATCATGCCGTTTTCAATCACGCGGTCACCTGATTGGCGAAGACGTGCGTACGGGAACACCCAGTGGAAATAAGGAAGAGTCGCGGCACGCTTGCCGTCAGCAACTGCAAACGACCAGCATTCAATAGCGACACCAAAACCGGCCGGGTCGTCGCCGACGGCAGGTGAAGCCCAGCCGATGCTCTTACGATCAGGCGCAGCATATGTTCCGGTGTTCTTACGAAGCAACAAACCACCAGAGATGAGCTGTGTCAATTCGGGGTCTGGCTCACAGATTGCAAGTTCCATTGTCACTCTCTTCAGAGTGTCAGGCGCACGGTACGAAACGCAGATAACTCCGTTTGCGGACTTTTCTACGATTTCATCGCCTTGTTCGTATTCAGGAGTGAACGACAGGCGCATGAAAGCACTTGTAGTGTAGCTGTCTCCCGGGTCTGTTCCTAGGTTACCTGCTGCATCAAGACGTGTAACACGAATCGACGCGCCTTGAATGCTGGCTGCGTAATCTTGAGTTGCCATTTGGTTTGCTCCTTATTAAGAATCTGCTGATACGACTAATTTTATACCGTCAAATCGACCTTGATAGCAAGGTGAATTGATGGGTCGAAGTAGGCAACTGCTGGGCGCATTGCCTTAACTCTGATGTCATTCTGGTTGCCAGAAACGTTATATCCTTGTGCAAGACTTTCGTTGGTAACAACTATTTCACCAAGAAGAACGTCTACACGCCCTGTAGCATAGATCCACTTGGTGCTGTCAGAACCCTGCATCTGGACATTTCCAGGTGTTGCAGTTGCTGACTGATTGCCTGCAGTGATATCTGCGGTAAACGTTGTTGTGTTTGTCACTGCTTTAACGGTCCATGAACCGTCAAATGCTGTACCACCAGCAGTGGTGGTAAGTGTAAATATTTCTCCGACTTTCATGTGGTGAGCGCCGGTAGTAACAATAGTAGCAACGTTAGTAGCAACAGCAATGGTGTTAATGTTAAAACGCGGGCCGTCTCCACTGTATCCTGAGCCAATTACGATCTGCGTGCCAGACGCTGTCTGCATGTGCTGTCTATCTTTATTGTCTAGGAACACGCCATTATTCGTCATCAATAGAACAAAAGCGTCACGTGTTAAGTGAACTACACCATGCTCGCCTGCCGGTGACATTTCGCCTGCGTAGTGCTCAAGCAAAGAAAGCGCTCTACGCGACGGGTACGCATCTCCATGCGCAGCTTCCGAGTGAATTACTGTCACGCCGGGCTTAGATAAAAACATGTTTGGCAGACCTTTGGCACTGGAGATGCCGCCATTCCAAAGTTCGTACTCAAGAGCTTTTTGTGTTACGCCTTCAAGCTGCGCTTTCACACGAGCAAACTTATTGTCTGCTGGGAGATCGAATGTCGAACGGTAGTCTTCAACCTCAATAAAAATAGGCTTGAGCTCTTTGTATAGAGCTGAGCCTGCGTTTGACGAAGACACATAGGATTTAGAGTCAGTGTCGTCCCAGCTACGGACGTAGTTTGGCAGAGTGTCGTACATTTGATAGAAGCCGCGGACCCACTCTTCGCCCATAGACTCCGTAAGTTGACTATTAGGCTTAGCAACAGCAAAAAGACCGAACTCTGTTGGTTCAATCTTTGGTGCCGGGAATACTCCTCTAAAAGCCATATTTTCTCTTCCTAACGTAGAAAACTAATTATACTTCTTGAAGAGGGGGAGCCTGTTGCCAGACTCCCCCTCAACAAAATGATTACTTGGATCAGTATTCGATCGCAGCTGCGGTGGCAGCACCGGTCGTGTCACGGAGGGCAGCAGCCACACCGTTCACACTGATGGTGGATGTCACGACGAGCGATTCAACACCAACCTTGGCAACACCTTCGAAGGTTTCAACGAACATCTTGTAGTCGTTGGTTCCGACGAGGGTCGAGTCACGGATGATACCAAGATCCAAGGTACCACCGTCGAGGAACAAGAATGTTCCTTCGGAGAAGATGTACCAAGTAAAGGTGTCTGTAAACTCGTTCATTGCGGCAGAACCGCTTTGTGTGCCGTAAACGTTCAGGTCAGGCGAGAACGTAATGCTGACGCCACGAGCCGAGAGGTAACCCTCGATCTCAGCAGCAGCAACGTTCAATGTGCCATCGCCGGGCATTGACAATGTCAAGTCGGCAATCATCGCGTCGCGGATCCATGTAGGTGCAATGACCTTAAGGTTCTGCGAAGCGTCGAGACGGTGACGACTACGGTACTGTGAAGCAGCGCGGCCAACCTGCACGAGGAAGTCACGAGCAACGCCGATGAGGCTTGTTGTCGTGATCGCCGTCGAGCCTGAAGTAAGCTTGCTAGCCAAGTACTGCTCGGCCTCACGGGCGTGCTGAATCAGAGCGAGCTCGTTGTGACGAGCGATCAATTCTGGGTAAGCACGTGTCATGAGGTTACCGAACTGGAGCTGCAAGGTGACGGCGTCGGTGGCGACGGTCAACTCGGTAGCTGCTGAAACGGTAAGGCTGGTCTTGACGTCGGTACCGGGGCTGGTGTCTGTGGCGTTTGTCCACACACCAACGGCGTCACCGTAGCTGCTCAACACGGGAGGCTGAATGTAGCGGATACCGCCACGGTCGGCCTGGAATGTCGGCAACGAGTCACGGATCGGGCGAACCGTGGTGCCAAAACCGAAGATGTCATACTTGACTTCAAACGGTGTACTGTGTCCACCAGAAGCGACCAATGCGCCAGGTCCGGTGACGTTGTTGATTTTCGCAACGTTGCCATCGGTGTCCTGATTGAGCATTCTTGATTCTGGGTAACGGGTCGTGATCGACGCAACGATATGCTGTTCGCCGTCTCCACCCTTGACGCGGCGAAGGCCGTGCAAGCGTGAAGCCATAGCTTCAGCAATTTCCTTGTAGTCGCTCATTTGGGCGCCGGCTGTGTAGCCAGGGATGTCTGCGCCAGCGGTGATAACCGTTGGTGCAACTTCCTTGGCTTGTGGGCGGCGATCTGCGGGTGCCTGGACTTCGATATCCAAAGCGCCATCTTCTGCGGCGGCGGTCATAGGTGCCTCCTGGCCTTCCTGCTCCTGTGGAGCTGTTTCTGTGAGTGTGGTTAGTTCAGCCACTTCATCAACCGCAACTGCGGCTTCTTCGACGGCTTCTGTGTTCTCGATTGTTGAGAGTTCTTCTGTTGTTGAGAGTTCTTCTGTTGTTGAAAGTTCTGAAGCTTCCACGGTCTCAGTTGATGCTGACGACATAGCAGGCATTTCCTTTTTCTCTTCCTCGGCTTCAACAGCAGGGGCTTCGGCCGGAGCCTCTTCCTCTGTGTCTTCTTCCTCGGGAGCC
>Ga0164293_10005158_pt1 | contig 11126 bp, 7 predicted proteins | sample GEODES118metaG_FD_111487 | JGI IMG/M metagenome (GOLD analysis project Ga0164293, IMG submission 111487) | Eutrophic lake water microbial communities from Lake Mendota, Wisconsin, USA - GEODES118 metaG | ecosystem: Environmental > Aquatic > Freshwater > Lake | place: USA: Lake Mendota, Wisconsin...
AGATATTAAAATTAGTAGCGTCTGATTCTTCCATCACCAAATATTGGTTCTTTGTTGCAGATTCGTGAAGATTTAATATTCTATCTTTTTCTTCGTTATTAACTGAAAAATTTGTTTTAATCATTTTGTGTTTTCTTTATAAATATTTATTTTTTTATTAAAAATTTTTTGAAATCAGTTGTTGTTGGTTTTTCATTTTTGAAAAAGTAGATTTCTTTTTTATCTGAGTAAATAATGGTTTTTGTATAAGAATCAGGTACGGTTGCACCACTCGGTAAAACTAATGATTTTTTTGAAAAATTACACTTAATTTCAACCTCGACAGGTGTTGTCTTTGCCAGCTCTCTCTCATGTGCCTCTAACAATCTCCAAGTTGTTCTATTCAAATTTTCTTGTTGTAAGGTACAGTTCAAATAACTAAATGTTTTAAGTAACATCTCTTTGGTGCAGTTAAAATCTGCCGCAGGTGCCATATGCCCTTTATCATATATGTTATTTTCGTAATCTTTGTGGTCTGATGTTTTTACACTATCAACAACAAAAAAATCCATACCTTTTCTTGGGTAAGACCCGTCACCACATAACACTTTATACTTAACCCACAAAGGTTGTTCCAAGACCTCAGAGTACATTACTTCAAAGATGTCACTTTTTATGTAAACACTATCTTTCAGTTTTTGTGAAAAACTGATGTGAAACATAAAAGTAAATAAAAAACATAAAAAGAATTTTTTTAGCATAATTATAAATATGGGGATTGTATTTTAATTTTTAGGTACAGTTTTTGTTAAAAACAAAATAAAAAAAATATGAAAAAATTACTAACTCTTTTTCTTTTCTTGTTACCGTTTGTAACTAACGCAAGGAAATTTTATTTCAGTACGTCAGGTAGTGATTCTTATACTACCACACAAGCACAAAGTCCGAGTACTCCTTGGCAAACACTTAGAAAGATAACCTCACTTACAACAGGGACTAATGGTCCTTCGGTTTTCAAACCGGGTGACACAATCCTATTTAAGCGTGGAGATGTATTTGCAAACGGTCAAGTGAATGGGTACTGTTCATCATTTTGGTGGAATGATGGTGGAACTTATTGGACAGCACCAAGTGGAACTGCGACTCAACCAATAGTCATATCAAATTATGGAGACCCAAACTTACCTTTACCTAATTGGTTATATCCAAGTGCAACATATCCTGTATCTACTTGGAAAAGTAGGGAAGGTAGAGGGGTGATTGAATTTGCTGGTGTTAGTAATATCATAATAGATGGTATACAATCAAACGATATAAGACAACCTGAAGTAGATAAAAAAAATCCTTCATTCACGGGTGGATGGATTATAGGTGAATGGTCTAATTCAAGAACAGTAAATGGTGTTGTAGTTCAAGGAAGTAATAATCCTGCTAACAGAAAAAACATGGTTACCAATTTTATAATTCGTAATTGTGTTTTCAATAATGTTTCTTATGGTTTACAACAATTTGCTGGGGTTAATTCAAAGATAGTTAATTGTAGATTTACCAACCTAAAATCTACTGCTGATACTTCAGGGGTTAATGATGTAATGGCAGGAGGAATAGAGGCGTTATATGGTTTTAATAATGAAATAAGTAATAATTTCTTCAAAGGATGTTGGGCAAAGTCAGGTCGTATAAGTTCAACAAGTGGTGTTGGTGGAGTGGCGATGGATATATTTAATTTGAAAAATAGTAGAATATGTTATAATACCTTTATTGATTGTGGTGGGGTATTTGAAATAGGTAATTTGGATAGGTTAGATTCCACTTCTGGTGCACAATATGATACATTCGCATTCAATAAAATAATCAATTCAAGTCAGTTTGGTTATTTACATGGTTCAACAGGTTCTTTTATAGGTAACAACCATCACTTATCATTTTGGAATAATGTTATAATCTCAAATAATAAGGATAGACATAATGGACCTGGTTATGGTGATGATTTATATAACGATGGGCAAGGTTTTAGTCAACAGTTTTGGTTTTTCAGAAGTAAATTTAATACATTAAATGTTGCACCGATGGGTCCCACCGCGAATACAACAAGGGGTTCAAATGTAATTACGGTAAGTAGTAATGCGGGTATACGAATAGGTAGTGTTGCATTCGCCAACAACGATACAATACTCGGTATTCAATATAAAACCGTTACGGTGACAGCAATAAACGGCACTTCAATAACTTTAAGTGATACAATTTTATCAACAAGGACTGCCACGGGTGCGATTGATTTTTATTTGCCAGTAAGTGATACGACTTGGAGTAATCCAACAAATAGCGCAATGGCAAATTATGGTGGTGTTAGATTTTTATTTCAATACGCATCAGACAATACAACTTATGGTAGTTATATCGACACCATGATTGATTGTAGAAATAATGTTGTTTATTGGACTACGGGAGTACAAGCACTTTATGATAGAAATAGATATAAAAGAATAAGTAATCTTTATTATCCAAGAGGTGGGATGAGATATACTACAACACTTGGAGGTACTTTAAGAACAAATGAAAAACAATTTACAACAGGAAAATTATTTAAAGATACAAGTTCTATATTTCCTGAGAATTGGGATATATCTTTAACCGATAGTGTACACTTGAATACGGTTGCAACACCCATACAAGGGTTTACAAAAGATTTTGCAGGGTTTCCAATCGGAGATGTGCCATTTATTGGTCTGTATAAACCAGTTATTGGTCCACCACCACCGACACCATGTAACTTTACTTACGGTAATTGGAGTAATTGTGTTAATGGGACTCAAACAAGACCATATACTTTATCACCGAGTGGTTGTATTGGAACACCACCACAGGACAGTATACAAAGAACCTGTGTTATTCCTTGTAATTTTCAGTATGTGAGTTGGGGACCATGTATAAATGGTCTTCAATATAGAGATTACGTTTCATTCCCTGATAGTTGTATTGGAACTCCACCACAAGATAGTATACAAAGGGCTTGTAATAATATAGTAATAACTAAATTTTATTATGACCCACTTAGAATTGCGATATACATAGAATGTAATGTTTCAGGACAAATGATTATTACAGATGTTTTGGGTTCTAGTGTTAGAAGATTTAATTATAGGGCTAACGGTCAATGGATTGGGATAAGAAATTTCCCAAGAGGAATTTGTTTTGCATCAACATATGGACAAACAATTACATTTGTCAGGTAAAATTATAGAACTATGAAAATAAAACATCCCAATTCGGGATGTTTTTTTTTATTCAAAGTATTTAATAAGTAAGGTATGCTCATTACAAAAAATTATAATTAATGGAGTTTTATATAAGAAAAAATGCTACACTTCCAATTCTCAAAATGAGAGCGGTGAACGACGGAAGAGGTAGTTACAAAGATTTTATTAGTTTTTTAGAGGTTTCCTCCATTTATTTCACGATGGTGAATATTGAAAATGGTATTCCCAAAGTTATATCTCAGCCCGCATACTTGGTGCCAATTGATTTACCTGCAGGTTCAGACCCTGAATATTATATCTATTACGAATTCAAATCGACTGATATAAACAGGAAAGGTAGATATAAGGGTGAGTTTTTATTAAAACACGATTCAGATAATTTAATATTACCAATAAGAGAAGAGTTATTTATAAACATACTCGAAAGTGTAATTGATGACCCAATCCCTGTTTATGTACCTACACCTACTCCAACTCCTCGTATAAATCAGATTACGATTACGGGTAATTATTTTGAAAGTTCTATTGGTATAGGATATTCGGCGGTCGCGGACTATAATGTAGATGAAAATGTGCTTATAGAACTTACAAATGTCCTTGGAACTATAACAGGTTCAAGTATAACAATCACAACTGGAATAACAATATCTCAAGGGTCTCGAAATGGTTTCACGCAGTGCTTCGTAGATGAAGATTATAATAATTTGAATAGAGTAAGTAGATTCCCAATAGTAACTATTTCATCTCAAACGACCTCAAATTGGACTTATACATATAAAGCTCGTTCTAATTTTGATGTTACACCAACACCTACAAACACTACTACACCTACGTTAACACCAACAAATACTCCTTCAAATACATTAACACCTACAATCACCCCTACGTTTACGGAGACACCAACAAATACTCCAACGAACACTCAAACAAGAACAAACACCCCAACAAATACCCAAACACCGACTAATACAAGAACTTCAACTATTACACCAACTAACACGGTCACTAACACAGCAACGCAAACTAATACATCTACAAATACACCAACAACTACACCGACAAATACTGAAACTCAAACTCCAACTGTTACACCAACTATTACTCCAACAAATACAAATACACCAACTAATACCACTACTTCAACACCGACACAAACCGTTTATGAACCTATAATCGCTTATTTCAGTGCTTGTTGCTTCAATCAATTATTTGCGCTTCATGAAATCCCGGTAATTGCTGCACCAACAGTAGGTGTTACTTATTATGTCAATTCTGATGGATTTGTGGGTTGTGCAACATGTATAATAAATCCGGGAACATTTGTACCGAATTATAATTACAACGCACTTTCAACGTATTCAAATTGTATTGATTGCATTAGTGCTAAACCTTGTCCTTCACCTACACCGACCGTCACATCTACAAATACTCCGACAGTAACACCTACCGTCACAAATACATCTACAAGTACTCCTACGAATACACCTACAAACACTCTAACAAATACTATTACTAATACTACCACAAACACAAATACCCCAACATCGACACAAACGAAGACACCAACTAATACCACTACTTCAACAAACACTCCAACTTTAACTCAAACCCCAACTAATACAACTACTTCAACAAACACTCCAACTTTAACTCAAACCCCAACTAATACAACTACAAGAACTCAAACCCCAACTAACACTCCAACTAATACGACTACAAGAACACAAACACCAACGAATACTTCTACAAACACCACAACTCCGACACCAACAGCTACTTTACCCGAACCTTTAACGGCGTTATTTAGTGGATGTTGTGGTACAGGTATAGTTTTCTTAGTTGAAGATTTACCGTTTACAGTAAGTGCTGGAGAGGTATTTTACCTTGAAACGAGTAATTTTACGGGTTGTACTATTTGTGTTATAAATGAAACACAAACAAGACCTAGGGCGACATATATTTCAAACATAGTATTTGATGATTGCCCTAATTGTCAATCATTCTACGCGTGTCCTACACCCACACCAACACCTACGGCAACTGTAACACCAACCTTAACACCTGTGGATGCCCTTTGTGGAGAGTTTGAATTTATAACTCCGTCGCCAACAAAATCGCCAACACAAACCAAAACACCTACACCGACAGTTACACCTGTTATCTGTAATGGTGATTATAATTATATTTTATTGCAGCAACTTATAGCTCCCAATAATCCAGGACAAATATTACTTTATAATGGTACACTTTTTACCTATTCAAATAATTTTGATGGTTTAGGTGGAAATGATTTCACAATATTTTGGAATTTTTTGGATTCTTCATCAGTTGACACATTCAATTATATTGATAGTTTAAGAAACCAAGAAACACAAATTACTTTCTGTCAAAATGGTAAGTCGGCGGTTTATAGTGTACCATCAGACACAATATTTGTAACTAACCCTATATTTTACTTGGACACTCTTAATTTAACACAAATAAGTTCAGCTAATACTGTTTTCAATTATACTGACATAATAGAGATTAAGTTAGAGGCATTCGTTACACCAACGAGTACTCCAACAACTACTGTCACTAATACACAAACACCAACAAATACAAATACACCAACTAACTCTATTACACCAACAAATACACAAACAAGAACACAAACACCGACTAACTCTATTACACCAACAAATACGCAAACAAGAACACAAACACCAACAAATACTAATACACCAACAAGAACAAACACACCATCAATAACTTCAAGTAATACACCAACAAATACTCGTACGCCAGCAATAACTTCAAGTAATACTCCGACTAGAACGGAAACACCAACTATAACACCAACACAATCTAAAACACCTGGATTATCCCCCGAACCAACACCAACTACAACCCCAACACCAAGTACAACACCAATACCAACATTAAGAATGACATTCCAGTCACCTGATGCAAACCCAACTGTTGCGGAATTACCTTTAGTTTCGACAGGTGATTATAACTTTATTGTAAATTGGGGTGATAGTACAAGTGATACAATTACTGATTGGAACGATGGTGCTAAAGTACACACTTATGGTGATAATTCATTGTATGAAGTTACAATTGTTAATGGGACTATAAGAGGATTCAGTTATGGTAATGCGGGCGTTAGTTCTGAAAATAGGGCAAATTTAAGAACAATAACCGAGTGGGGAGACTTAGCAATTTCAGGTAATACTTCAGTTTTAAGTGGTTGTGTGAATCTAACAAGTTTTGCGAGTGGAGGACCTAGATTATTAACAAACAATTGTTTAACAGGATTTTTCCAAGGGTGTAGTTCATTAAATAGTTTAGACCCAATTTCAAATTGGGATATAAATAATGTATTCACTAATATTGATACCTTACAAGACCTGTTTAGTGGTTGCACGAGTGCGGTTGCAGATAGTATTACTTGGGATACTTCAAATATAACAGGTATGACAAGTGTATTTGAAGGTTGTACAGCGTTTAACGGAAGTATTAGTTCTTGGAATACAAGCGGTGTTACAAGGATGGACTCTATGTTTAAAGACTGTTCTACATTTAATGTAAACATATCATCTTGGAATGTCTCAAGTGTTACACTGATGCGTGAGATGTTTAGAAATGCAACGTCATTTGATTTTGATTTGAGTAATTGGGAGAGGGAGGATTCTTCACTATCCGCAGTGACATCTATGGCGGGTATGTTTAGAGGTGCGACCGCATTTGTAAGTAAACTTGATGGATGGAATATAAATAATGTTGAAAGTTTACAAGAATTTATGATTGACGTAAACTATCCATCGGTCAGATATGATAGTTTATTAAATTATTGGGCCGGAATACCATTACAATCAAACGTTATTGCGGATTTTGGTACAATACAATATACGGGTGATGGAGAAGTCGCAAGACAATATATAATAGATACGTACAATTGGACCATAAATGACGGAGGAAGAGCTTAATAATACATGACAGAATTAACATTCATATCAAACGGTTTTTATATCGGTTTCCCAAGTTGGAAACACGATACGGGAACTGTTATTTATTATATAAGGTGGAATTCATTTGGATATTGGGAATTTATAAACTGGCCTTATGATGGAGAACCAAGAAGTTACACATCACCTGGAAGTTTTCCCACAACAGGTTGGCAGTTATATAATAACATAAACCCAGCAAATTTTAATGTAACAGAAGGTGCTTGCTAAAATATAAATTATGACACGATTAACTTTTACGCCAAATGGTTTTTATAATGGTTTTCCAAGATGGACTACCGTAGATGGTGTATATACATATGTCATAAGGTGGAATGGTGTAGATTATTGGGAATGGACTGGATGGCCTTATGGAGGAGAACCAAGAAATTATAATCCACCACCAACATTTCCAACTGTAGGATGGGAACTATACGACGGAACTTTAACTGCGGAATTTAATTTTACTGTGGGTCAGTGTAATACACCAACCCCAACCCCGACTATGACACAAACACCAACAACCACACCTACACAAACTGAAACACCAGGACTCACAAGGTCGTTAACCCCAACCCCAACCCAAACTCCGACTAATACCACGACTTCAACCCAAACTCCGACTAATACAGTTTCACCAACAAGAACAAATACTCCAACACAAACAAGAACTGCTAGTCAAACTCCAACCACCACTCAAACACCTACAAATACTCCGAGTAGGACTGCTAGAGAGACACCATTACCAACACAAACTCCAACAACAACTCCTACAAACACTGCAACACAAACACCTACAAACAGTCCAACAATAACACAAACACCTACAAATAGCGTTACTCCAACTAGGACAACCACACCAACACCTACAAACCAACAATATATTCCATTAAGAAGTTTTTACGTTTCTTCTAGTTATACAGGTACAACACAAAATGGAGGACTCAATACCCCATGGACAGGTTTAACACAGGTTGAAAATTTTAACTCATTCCAAGCGGGAGATGCGATTTTATTTAAGAAAGGAGATACATTCTTCTGTCGTGATAGAGGTTCTACTTGTTCATTCGCTTGTGGATTTAGATGGTGGGGTCCTACGTATGGTTCAAAACCAAGTGGAACTGCTCAAAATCCAATTATATTTAGTTCTTATGGTACCGCAACAGAAAAACCAAATTTCTTATTCCCCGTAAGTTCCGCGTATGTTGGAGGTAGGACAGTATTACATTTTGAGGGTGCTAGTTACATAATAATAGATGGACTCCAATTTAACGACCCAAGAGACCCTGTGGCAAGTCTACCATACCCAAGTAAAAATTATCCAGGAAACCCATATACGACGAAAAAAATTGGTGAGGCAATAACCTCAATGGCGATTTTTATGGGTGAAAATAGTGTTCCTTGTAATAACGTAATTGTTAGGAATTGTTATATGAATAATGTTGGTATGGGAATTTCCTTTAATGGTAACAATAATGAAATTTACAATAACGTAATGGAGAATTTTGGTAATGTCCAAGCATACGGCATAAGTGCATATGCTGCAAATGGTATAACTGCAACAGGTGAAAACAATTACATACACAACAATTATGTTAAAGGTAGTTGGTGCTGGTCAGATGAATTTGGAAATGATGGAGGAGTTTGTGAGTTTATTAACACAAATATCAATAATAGAGTTATGTATAACACATTTGTTGATTCATTGGGTATTGCAGAAATGGGTGCAAATACTCAAACACCTAAACAAGTTAGTAGGGATAATGTATTTGCGTATAACAAAATTATAAATTGTAGTTCAGTTTCATATATTTCTGGGTCTGGAGATTTTGTTATAGATGCATATAATAATAGTTTTTATAATAACGTATTTGTTCAAAATGCGAATTCAAGATTCTCAGGTCCAAATTTTGGAGATGGTTTTGAAAACTTCCCAACATTTACTGCTTGTACGATAGGTCCACCATACATAAATGCGACAGGGCCTTGTAGTCCACAACCATCAGATGGGGTTTTCAATTGGAAGGATGGATTAACGGCAACTACTGTTTGGAATATTAAAAACAATATCATTTGCTTACTCAACCAACCAACTCTGTTCCAAAAAAATACAAGTGTTGCTCCTTTTACTGGTACACAACTTTATACTATGGCGTTTCTTAAAAGAACTGACCAACAAAGTAAAGTTAATCACGACTATAACAAGTTTATCCTTAGTGGAGGAACGGTAGGTTATACTTTGAGTGCTAATGAAACGACAGCAACTACAGTATCATCAATTTTTGTAGATACAATTAATCAAGACCCTGAAAATTGGGACTTCCATACATTACAAGCGTACTTGGGAGAAGATGTTGGGTTAACTTTGGATTTCTCAGGTAACACGGTGACTAACCCACCATATATTGGTATTTTCAACACATTAAGTTAAAATGATAATAATTAAAAACCCCACTCTTTGGTGGGGTTCGTTCTTTTAGAACTTTGGAATTGGAAGTTTCAACTTATACATTCTGAGGTAATACGCTCCCCAAGATAAAGCCCCAATCAAGATTGGAACAATAACTCCTGAACCACCCATATAAGATAGGTGAATCGAAACGGCACCACTCATAACAGAGGTGATAAGGATTGCGCCCCATAGAGAAGTTTTCTTCACACATAACATTACAACGGCAGCAACTTCAAGAGCTCCTACGAGACTCAAATAATGCGTCATATTTGTATATGTGAAATTCTTAACCATCTCATCAGTTGCAATCAACTTTGAAATTCCGCTGGGACCTAACATTAAAACAACAATCGCTGTTAGTAACCAACCCAAGTTTCTTTGTGTTAAATATTTCATCATGATATAAGGTTAATAATTAAACTTTGTATTGTCAAGAACTAAAAATAGAGATTCTTGTTTGATGCAAAAAATCTATCTACTTCACTTAATTTAACATTTCTGATAGATTCTAATTTTTTAGGTTCACCATACTCAGTTAAGTAGCCATGTGTATTTGTGTAATTAGGTAATACATTTACCCATATATTGAGGGAGTCCGAATATAAAGTTTGGTCTGAATAAATGATGTTGTATAATTTAAGAAGTGTTAGATACATGTTTTTTCCATGTCCTTGTCCTTTTGAATATTTGTCAAGTGCGCTGAACTCAACCTTAGCTGAATTTTTTTTGGAAAATGGGGTGTCAAAATTTATTTTAGTGCCTACATCCATTCTACCAACAATCTCTTCAATTTCTGGGTCAAAGAAAAAATAGGATGTGTCCCACTTATTTTCAATAATGACATATTCTAAATCAACACCTTTTTTTAATTTGAAAAACTCTTTCGATAAGAAGTAACATAAGTTGGATATTGTGTCAATACTAGCAAGTGATGAACTAAATAAGTCAGTATCAATATATCCATATGTTAATCCATCGATATATCTTACCACATCATTTTTTTTATATTTTTCAGCACCTAAGACCTTTTTGAGATACTCTTTGGTTTTTTTAATAACCTTATCTCCCGATTCTCGGTTCATCAACATTTGAATAAACTTGGGATATACGCTATCATCCAAGGTACCACTTCCGACATAGATTTCGTTAATACTCATGTAAATAAATATCTTACAACTTTATTTCGAACCTGTTTCGCATAAGTTCTATCTTATCACTTGGTACTCCGTGTTCGTTTACTCCTTCATGTCTATTTTCAATTATGACATAGAATATTCTGTAACCATATTTTTTTGCAATTACCCTATAAAATTTCATTTCCCAATCTTGGGTAAAAGTATTTGAGACAACTATTGTGTTGTAAAGTAAACCTCTGAATAAACTTGGTCTCATGGCGTTACGGACTCTATTTTTGCAATCTTGGTGTGCGTCTTTGATTTTGGTATA
>Ga0164293_10005159_pt1 | contig 11125 bp, 9 predicted proteins | sample GEODES118metaG_FD_111487 | JGI IMG/M metagenome (GOLD analysis project Ga0164293, IMG submission 111487) | Eutrophic lake water microbial communities from Lake Mendota, Wisconsin, USA - GEODES118 metaG | ecosystem: Environmental > Aquatic > Freshwater > Lake | place: USA: Lake Mendota, Wisconsin...
CGCATGACACGCAGACTCCTTTTCACTCTCTGGCTCACCACCACCGTCCTCCACGCCGCCGATTGGCCCCAACTCCTCGGCCCCACCCGTGACGGCGTCATCGCCGCGCCAGCCAACAAAAAACTCATCTCCCCCCAGCCCGTCTGGGATCGTGCGCTCGGCACCGGATTCGCCGGCCCCGTTGTCGCGAACGGCAAGGTCATCATCTCCCACCGCCTCGGTGATGATCTCGTCGTCGAAGCCATCGACGCCACCACCGGCATCCTCCTCTGGTCCTTCAAGCGCCCCACCGATTACGTCGATAGCTTCGGCTTCGACAACGGCCCCCGCGGCGTTCCAGCCATCGCCGACGGCCGAATCTTCATCCACGGTGCCGACGGCGTGCTCGACGCGCTCGATCTCGAAACCGGCAAGGCCCTCTGGCAAGTCGACACCGTCAAGGACTACGAATCGCCCCAGGGTTTCTTCGGCCGCGCATGCTCCCCTTTGGTGCTCGGCGACCGCGTCATCATCACCCCCGGCGGCACCCGCGATGGCAAACCCGCCGGTGTCGTCGCCTTCGATGTCGCCAACGGTCAACCCGTCTGGCAAAGCGTCGCCGATGAAGCCGGCTATGCTTCCCCCATGGCCATGGGTTCCAGCCAAGTGCTCTGCTGGCTGCGCAACGAAGTCTGGTTGCTCGACGCAGCCACCGGCCAAGTCACCGCCCATCATCGCCTCCGAGCCGACATGGAAGCCAGCGTGAATGCCTCCCAACCCGTCCTCCTCAGCGGCAACCGCATCATGCTCTCCGCCGGCTACGACGTCGGCCTCCACGTCCTGCAACTCCCCAGCCTCACGCCCCTCTGGACCAAAGAAGGCCTCCTCGACTGCCACTACGGCACCCCCGTCATCGAGGGCGAGATCGTTTTCGGCTTCGACGGTCGCCAGGAACGCGGCCAAACCCTGCGCTGCATCGACCTCGCCACCAAAGACAAACGCTGGCAATCCCCCCCCGTTCCCGGCGGCACCCTCATCCGCGTTGGCTCCCACCTCCTGGCCGTCACCGAACAAGGCGAACTCTGGGTCATCCCCACCGCCGCCGCTTCCTTCGAACCCCTCCACCAAGTTCAAATCCTCCGCTCCGGTCACCGCGCCCACCTCGCCTTCTCCGACGGCCTGCTCTTCGCCCGCGATGGCGAGCAACTCGTCGCCATCAAGGTCTTCGAGTGACCTCAAGTCCCGCGCTTGTTCCCAAACAAATCAATGTGCAGCCTCGGCGACAAACGATAGCCGAACGCCTTGCACGCCTCGATGAGAAGCGGATACCGCGCCTGCAACGCCTCCACACTCGTCCCCTCCGGCATCAACAGCACCCGGTTCGGCTCAATCGGCACCCCAATTGTTTCCAGCACCTCCCTCGCCTCCACAAGATCCTGTTCGTTCGAAATCACAAACTTCCACTGCACCTCATACTGCTCCGCCCAGGCGCGCAGCACCTCCGGTTGCAGTCGTGTCTCCTCATGCCGCTTCACCCAGGCCTCACCGCCCCGCTCCAAACTCGGCGTTGAGTTCGACAGCTTCGGACTGATCGACGCCAAATCACAAGCAATCCCCTCCGGAATCACCGTTCCCGCCGTTTCGATCGTGAGGTGATACCCCGCCTCCCGCAGTCGCCCCGCCAGTTCCGGCAGCTCCTTCGCAATCATTGGCTCCCCACCCGTCAACACCACATGCCGTGCCGGATGCTTCTTCACCTCAGCCAAAACCTCCTCCACACTTCGCTCGCTCCCCTCCGGCTTCCACGACGCATAAGGCGTGTCGCACCATCCGCACCGCAAGTTGCAGCCCGACGTCCGCACAAACACCGACGGCACCCCCACCAGCGTGCCCTCACCTTGAATCGAATAAAACAGTTCCGAGATTCGCATAGTCAGTCACTTCCTTTGATAGTCCGCCCGCACCTTCTTCGGCAGACTCTCCACCACCAAATCAAACGAGTGCTCGATCAACTCTCGCACCAGCTTCGAAGGCAAAGTGCCGTCCAGCAACAGCGTGTTCCAATGCTTCTTGCTCATGTGATAGCCCGGCAAAATGGACTCATATCGATCCCGCAACTCCAGCGCCCGCTCCGGATCACACTTCAAATTCATCCGCACCGGCGCCTCATCCGGAATCAGCAGCGCAAACATCTTGCCCGCCACCTTGTAAACCAGCACCTCAGGCCCGAAAGGCATCGTCTCCTCCACCTGGGGCAGGCAAAGGCAAAGCTCACGCGCAGTCTCAAACATCATCGCTAGTGCCACCTCTTGCCACGCTTCACCTGCCCTTTCAACCCCTCCCATTCCCCATTCGAATGCTCAATACCGCGATCACCGTGCCCGTCAAGTTCGCCACCAAATCCCACCCCGTGTTCTCATAACCCCCCACGTTCGTGTTCGGGATCGTCAGCACCGCAATGAACTCCACCACCTCGTTCAGCGCCCCAAACCCCATCCCCGCCGCTGCACACAAAATCAGCACCCCCAGCCCCGGCTTCAGCGGCCCGCCACCAACCTCCCGAAACATCTGCCGCGCTCCATGCCAGCACAACCAAGTCGTCACCCCGAACCCAAACGCATGCACGATTTGGTCATACTTCAAAAGACCCGGAATCAGCCACCAGCTGTACAGCACCGCATGATCGCCGTTGTAAGGCCAACCCTCCGGCAGCGGACAAAGCCCGCCAGCCATGTGCAAAAACCCCCAAGCCGAAAACGCCCACAGCAACGGCATCGTCAAACCCTCCCGACGATGCACCACTGCCATCACCCCAATCAACACCCCCATCACGACAATATAAAAAATGAACTCCTTGTTCCCCTTCGCCATCGAAACCGCAATCGCCGCCAGCATGTAAGCCGCGTTGAAAAGAATGATCGGCAGCAGCTTGATTGGACGACCCTGTTCACTCATCCCCGCATCATGTTTCAAAAAGCCGGCGTCCGCGATCTTTTTTCTCCACAAGCCCCCTGGCGCAAAACACCCCACGCCCGCTTCGTTACCTCCCCATGCTTCGCTCTGTTCTCCTCACCCTGGCGCTTCTCTCCGTCCTCGCGCCTCCCTCCCACCTAAACGCCGCCACCCTCCATCTCGGTGCCGCGACCACCGACATCACGCCGGATCAACCTGTCGCCCTCGACGGCCAGCGCGGCGTCCGCATCTCCCAAACCCCCGCCACCCCCATCCAAGCCAGCGTCCTCGCCATCGAGTCGCGGGAGGGCGACCAAGTCATTGACCAAGCCGTCATCGTCTCCTGCGACCTCGTCGCCATCCGTGACGGCGTGCTCCGCCAAGTCCGCGAAAAACTGCACGACCGCGCCCCCGGCCTCGACCTCCAAAAGCTCTTCCTCTCCGCCACTCACACCCACACCGCTCCCGTCACCACCAGCGGCAAATACGTCCTCCCGGAGGACGGCAGCATCATGCCACCCTCCGACTACACCGCCTGGATGACCACCCGCCTCGCCGACACCATCGTCGAAGCCTGGACCAAACGCGCCCCCGGTGGCAAAGTCGCCTGGGGTCAAAGCCAAGCCGTTATCGCCCAAAACCGCCGACCCTTCTACGCCGATGGCAAAGCCGTCATGTATGGCAACCCCGACTCCGCCAACTTCCGTGGCATCGAAGGCTACGAAGACCACAGCATCGATGTCCTCTACTTCTGGAATGCCCAGGATCAAATGATCGCCACCGCCATCAACGTTCCCTGTCCCTCCCAGGAAGTCGGCGGCGGCAAATCCATTCATGCCGACTTCTGGCATCCCGTGCGCAACCGCCTGCGCGAAAAGCATGGCCAGCAACTCCACGTCCTCGCCTGGACCGGCGCCGGAGGGGATGTCACCTCGAAGCAAGCCTTCGGCAGCGCCGCCGACGAACGCATGCGCAAACTTCGCGGCAATGTCTCCCGCCTCGACCAGATCGCTCAACGCATCGTCACCGCCTGGGAAGAAGCCCTCGAGGGCGCGCGGCACGACATCCGCTCCGACCTGCCCTTTCAACACCACGTCAAAACCATCGATCTGCCCTACAGGAAAGTCACCATCCTCGAGCGCGCCCAAGCCATGACCGAGGCTGCTCAATACAAAGCCGTCCCCGCCCAGCACTGGAACTTCCTCTGGAACCAAAAAGTCGTCGATCGCTTCGATGCCCAAAAGGCAGGCACCCAAAAACCCTACCCCATGGAACTCCACGCCCTCCGCCTCGGTGACTGCGCCATCGCCACCAACGACTTCGAACTCTACACCGACTTCGGCATCCAAATGAAAGCCCGCAGCCCAGGCATTCAAACCTTCATCATCCAGCTCGCCGGTCCCGGCACCTACCTCCCCACCGAACGCGCCGTCAAACACGGCGGCTACGGCGCCGTCATCCAAAGCAGCCAAATCGGACCCGATGGCGGACAAGTCCTCGTCGAGGAAACTGTCCAAGCCTGGAAACAACTCTGGCCCGCCGCCAAAACCGCGCCTCGCAAGAAATAGCCCAACACCGCACCACGATGCCCAAAACCCTCCTCGCCCTCGGCGCCCACTACGACGACTGCCCCTTCGGCATCCCCGGCATCTTGCTCAAAGCCGTGCGCGCCCACCATCGCGTCGTCATCCTCAGCCTCATCGGCGACTACACCAACTGGCCCCCTGTCAAAGGTCGCGAGCAGAGCCTTCTTGATAAAACCATCCAAATGGCCGCCGACCGAGGCATCGAAATGCGCTTCCTCAAACACGCCAGCATGGGCTTCGAAGACACCCTCGAAATCAAACGCGAAGTCGCCCAGGTCGTCGCCGAGATCCAGCCCGACACCGCCTTCATGCTCTGGCGCCACGACCGCCATCCCGATCACGAAACCGCCTCCGCCATCTGCCACGCCGCCCTCTTCCAGCCCGCCCGACTCACCGGCAAAGACAACGCCCGCACCCCCTCTCAAGTCTTCTGGTACGACAACGGCCCCGGCCACACCATCGACTTCACCCCCGACACCTACGTCGATGTGAGTGAGGAATGGAACGGCATCCAGGATTGGCTCGGCGGCCTCATGGCCCACGTTCGCAACAAACCCCTCGACCCCGCCAAAGACGCCGCCATCGAGGCCAAAACCACCCTCGCCCGCTACCGTGGCGCCGCCTGCGGTGTCCCCTACGCCGAAGCCCTCCGCAGCGTCCGCCCCCTCCCGCGCGACCTCTTCTAAACCATCCCCTTCATGCCATGATCGAGCACACCGTCACCCTCCGCCTCAAGCACCCCCCAGGCTCCCCCGAAGAAGCCGCCTTCCTCGCCGCCGCCGCCGAACTCGCCCACCTCCCCGGCGTCCGCGACTTCGCCATCCGCCGCCAGGTCAGTCCCAAGCTCGACCACACCTTCGGCATCACCATGCGCTTCGCCACCCAGGCCGACTACGACACCTACTCCACCCACCCCGACCACACCGCCTTCGTCCAAACCCGCTGGCTCCCCGAAGTCGCTGTCTTCCAAGAGTCCGACTTCATTCCCCTCTAACACCCGGGCCCTTTGCCCCGTCCTACTTGCCCGTAGACCCTTCATCGTTTCACTTGCTACCCGAGTGAAAATACTCATCTCGACCCAAGTAGTCTTTGGGAGATTTTACATCTGAGAGGCGGCTGTGATGATCGTAAAGATTATGTCAAAATTACCCGCTTCTGATGCCATTCCCTCCCTCCTCCCTTAAGCCTCAACGCCCAGGACGCCCAGGACGCCCACGCAAGTTCAGTCCCTTTGTCGTCGATAAAGACAACGTCTATGAGACAGTCGTTGAAGAATTGAAGTGCGTTGTCTTCAAGACCGACACCGAAGGCCGCTGGCTCTTTCTCAGTCGCGCTTGGACTGACATCACCGGCTACAGCGTTGCCCAAAGCACCGGTCAAATGTTCACCAAGTTTTTATACCCTGAGGATCGGGATCGTGTCATGGGCCTCTTCAAACCTCTGATCGAACGGAGCAAAGAGGACTGCCGCCATGAAGTCCGCTACATGACCCGGCGTGGAGGCTTCCGCTGGCTCGAGTGCCACGCTCGCCTTGCGCTCGATGAAGATGGCCAGCCGGACGGCATCATCGGCACCCTCACCGACATCACCGACCGCAAGCTCGTCGAATTGCAGAATCGCAACCTCATCCTCGCCCAAGAATGCACCGCCGATGGCATCGCACTCCTCAACGAACTCGGCGAATACACCTACCTCAATCAGGCGCATGTCAAAATGTTCGGCTACGAGTCCGCGGCGGATCTCTTGGGCAAAACCTGGAGGGAAATCTACCATCCGGACGAGATCGCTCGCATCGAGGAGAAAGTCTTTGCCGCCCTCACCGCCAATGGTTCCTGGACCGGCTCCGCTACAGCCAAGCGCCTCGACGGCTCCACCTTTCCAGAAGAACTTTCCCTCACCCTCCTGCCCAATGGCGGTCTCGTCTGCATCTGCCGTGATGCCACCGAAAAAGTCGCCTCCGCTAGGGCTCTCCACGCCAGCGAAGCCCGCTGGCAGGTTGCCGTCGAAAGCATCCGCGATGGCGTCTGGGATGTCGACTTGACTACCGGCGCCGTTTACCTGTCCCAAGGCTGGAAAGGCTTACTCGGCCTCTCGGACGACCAGCTCACCACCACCTTGGCGGAACTCAGGGCCCTCATGCATCCGGACGACGTCAAAGACGCCCCTGAAACGGATGATCCCCACTGTGTCCTCAAGACCGGTAACTATGACGCCGAACATCGCATGCGCACCGCCGACGGGACCTACCGCTGGCTCCTTGTCCGCGGCAAAGCCCTCTTCGATGAGACCGGAAAACCCGTCCGCATGCTCGGCACCGCCGCCGATATCTCCGACCGCCGTCAGGTCCATCAGCAGCTCCTCGCCAACCTCGCCCGCGAAAAAGAACTCAGCGAAATGCGCTCCCAGTTCGTCTCCATGGCCAGCCACGAGCTCCGCACCCCCCTTGCCGCCCTGACCCTGACCCTCGAGTTCCTGGCCTCCTACAGCACCAGAATTGACGCCAATGCCCTCGAAAAAGGCCTCACCTCCGCCAACGACTCCGCTCGCCGCCTCTCCTCCATCGTGGACGACCTCCTCTTGCTCGACCGTGTCAATCAGGGTCAGCTCAACTGCGCCGCCGTCCCCGTCAACCTGGCGGATCAAATAGCCATGCTCGCCTCCGACCCCTACTTCAACGACGCCGAGCGCAAGCGCTTCATCATCACCTGCAACCCGCCCAGCCTTCAGGCCCGCCTGGACCCTCAGTTGCTCCGCTACATGCTCCTGAACCTGCTCTCCAATGCCTGCAAATACTCCGCGGACGACGCCCCCGTCATACTCCGCGTCAGTCAGGCCTCCGGAGCTGTCGTGTTCGAAGTCGAAGACTCCGGCATCGGCATCAGCGAGGCGGATCAGGCCCGCATCTACTCCCTGTTCTTCCGCGGAGGCAATGTCGGCGCAAGACCCGGCACAGGCCTCGGCCTCATGGTCGTCAAACGGTGCGTCGAAGCCCATTGCGGAACCATCACCTTCCGCTCTTCCGCCGGTCAAGGCACCAGTTTCACCATCACCATCCCCTCCTGATGCCTTCACCCGATCTCTCCCGGACTATTCTCATCGTCGAGGATAACAACATCATCCGGGACCAGATCGTCGCCATCTTGGAAATGAGCGGCTACACCGCCATGGCCGCCGCCAACGGCAGCGAAGGCCTGCGGCTGGCCTGCCAGTCCCGACCCGCGCTCATCATCAGTGACGTGATGATGCCCGAACTCAACGGTCTCGACATGCTTCGTGACATCCGGCAAAACCCCGAACTCGATCACACTCCCATCGTCCTGCTCTCAGGTCTGATCGCAACGGAGGACATCCGAAAAGGCCTGGAACTCGGCGCCTCCGACTACCTCATCAAGCCCTTCCGAATCACCGATCTCCTCCAAGTCGTTGGACATCACCTCCAGTCCAGCCCTCGCTGAACCTTTCCCCTTCTGCCTCAAGACCGTATCAGCCCCCGCTCGAATGCCTCCCGTGCCAGATCGGCAGCGTTGCGCGCCCCAAGCTTCTTCATCAGCGAATACCGATGGTTCTCCACCGTCCGCACACTGATGCGCAGCGCCTCAGCCACCTCCTTGTTCGAGGAGCCATGCGCCACCCTTTTCAACACTTGAATCTCTCTCTCGGTCAGCACCTCCTCGGGTTTGCCCGCCACCTCCGCCACACTCCCCCCCGGTCCCGCCTGCAGGCTATTAAACGCGCTGTCGGTCAAAAACAGATTCCCCTCCGCCACCGCTGTCATCGCCCGCTGCAGCGTCTGGAAAGGCGCTGTCTTCTCCACAAACCCCCGACCACCCAGCGCCAGCACCCGCCGGATCGTCACCACGTCCGACGAACTGCTGAAGACCAGCACCCGGGTCGTCACGCCTGCCTCACCCAAAATACCCATCACCTCAAAACCGTTCGAATCCGCCAGCTTGAGATCCAGCAGCAGCAGATCCGGCCTCGTCTCCATGCACTCTCGCGCCGTCACCGACCCAAACCCCGACTGACCCGCCAGGTCAAACGTCTCCGTCACCCAGGGGTGCTGACACAACAACTCCCGAATCGCCTCATGATCTTCTGCGACATAAATAGATTTTCGGTCAGGCACGACAGGGGGTCTCGTTGAAGGTAGGGGTTGAACTTCTGGCAAACACTAAGAATCTAGAATAATAATAACGCTCCAAATGGAAGCGAAATTTACACTTTTCTCTCCGCCTGGCATCCTCTTCGACCCCCGCCCGCAATCCCGCGCAGCCTGCGTCCGTTTGACTCCCATGCTCCGGAACGCCTCACTCCTCCTCCTCTTTTCGTATCTCGCTCTTCAACTCCCGGGTTTGGCCGCCGATCCCCTCCGCGCCGGTGCCGCCACCACCGACATCTCCCCCCTCAAACTCCCCGCCATCCGCAACGGCGGCTTCCTCCAGGCCATGGCCGACCGCGTGGCCGACCCCCTTCACGCCCGCGCCCTCGTCCTCCAATCCGGCCCCGAAACCGTCGCCCTCTGCGTCGTCGATTCCTGCATGCTGCCCACCGATGTCTGCGATTCGATCAAGACGCTCGTCACTCAGCAGATCGCGCTGCCCGCCGACCGCGTCCTCATCTCCGCCACCCACACCCACTCCGCCCCCGGCACCATGGCCATGTGCCTCGGCACCCGCAAAGACGAGGCCTACACCGCACAAATGATCCCCCAGGTCGCCGAAGCCATCGTCAAAGCCCACGCCTCGCTCGCCCCCGCCAAAGCCGGTTGGACACAAGTGGACGCCCACGCCTTCACCAACTGCCGCCGCTGGATTCGCCGCCCCGACAAAATGATCACCGATCCCTTCGGCCAGCCCAGCGTCCGCGCCATGATGCATCCCGGTTACGAAAGCCCCGACGTCACCGGCCCCTCCGGTCCCACCGACCCCCAACTCTCCCTCCTCAGCCTCGTCCACGCCGACTCCGGCAAACCCATTTCCCTCTTCGCCAACTACTCCATGCACTACTTCGGCGCTGGCCCCGGCTTCTCCGCCGACTACTTCGGCGAAATGGCCCGCCTGCTGGAAAAAGATCTCGGCCCGGGCGCGGTCGGCATCGTCTCCCAGGGCACCAGCGGCGACCTCCATTACATGGACTACAGCCGCGCCAAAGACCCCTCCCTCACCCGTCAAAAATACGCCGCCGGTCTCGCCCAACTCGCCCTCGCCGCCCGCCAGTCCCTCCAGCATCGCGCCGATCTCCCCCTCGCCATGGCGCAAACGAAACTGACCCTCTACCGCCGTCTCCCCTCCCCAGAACGCCTCGCCTGGGCCGCCCCCATCAACGCCGCCCGCAGCGGCGCCGTCCCCAAATCCAAAGAAGAAGTCTACGCCGAGCAGGCCGAGTGGATCCACGCCAACCCCCAAACCGAACTCATCCTGCAGGCCCTCCGCCTCGGCGACCTCGCCATCACCGCCCTGCCGAACGAAGTTTACGGCATCACCGGCCTCAAACTCAAACTCCAAAGCCCCCTCCCCGCCACCTTCAACATCGAGCTCGCCAACGGCGCCGAAGGCTACATCCCTCCCCCCGAACAGCACCGCCTCGGCGGCTACACCACCTGGCCCGCCCGCACCGCCGGCCTCGAAGAATCCGCCGAGCCAAAGATCGTCGAAGCCACCCTCACCCTGCTCGAAAAAGTCAGCGCCCAACCACGCCGCACGCTTACAGATGGCGACTCACCCTACCGCCGCGCCATCCTCCAAGACCAACCCCTCGCCTACTGGCCCCTCAACGACCTCACCGGCCCCCAACCCCGCGAAGCCACCGGCCAAACCGCCGCCACCTGGGAAGACGGCGTCGCCCTCGGCCTCCCCGGCGTCCAGCGCTCCGGCGGCGCCCTTTCCGCCGAACCCGAAAAAGCCAATCCCTTCACCTCCGGCGACATCAACCGCGCCGCCCACCTCGCCGGCGGCCGCCTCCGCGCCACATTGCCCAACCTCACCCGCACCTACAGCGCCGAACTCTGGTTCTGGAACGGACTGCCCGACAACGCCCGCCCCGTCACCGCCTACCTCTTCTCCCGCGGCCTCGGCGGCGACAAACGCGCGCTCGGCGAGCACCTCGGCATCGGCGGCACCCACCCCGACGTCCCCTCCGGCCGCCTCTTCTTCTACACCGGCAACAACGTCGGCCAAGTCATCCCCGGCAAAACCCGACTCGCCTACCGCGACTGGCATCATGTCGTGCTCGTTCGCGAAAACGAAAAATTGACGGTCTATCTCGACGGCCAAAAAGAAATCGATGCCGAAGTCCCCTGGACCCTGCCCGACGCCGCCCGCGAAGTCTTCCTCGGCGGCCGCTGCGACCGCCTCTTCACCCTCGAAGGCAAGCTCGACGAACCCGCCCTCTACCCCACCGCCCTCACCGCCGCCCAGATCCAGGCCCACTTCACCGCCGCCGAACGCACCGCCCCCAAACCCCAACCCGCCTCCACCCCGCTCTCCCCCGCCGACTCCCTCAAGGCCCTCCGCCTCCCCCCCGGTTACGAAGCCCAAATCGTCGCTGCCGAACGCCGCGTCCTAGACCCCGTCGCCTTCGACTGGGACGCCCAGGCCCGCCTCTGGGTC